>Ga0209487_1003334_pt1 | contig 12631 bp, 9 predicted proteins | sample Poulit2012_FD_187524 | JGI IMG/M metagenome (GOLD analysis project Ga0209487, IMG submission 187524) | Agricultural soil microbial communities from Georgia to study Nitrogen management - Poultry litter 2012 (SPAdes) (version 2) | ecosystem: Environmental > Terrestrial > Soil > Agricultural land... | reverse complement strand
CGTTACGCGGGTGTGGCCGGTCACCTGGACAACGTCGCGACGGTGCTCGCGGATCTGGCGCACCGCCTGGATCCGGAGCGATTGGTCGAAGTCGCGGGCCACTTCGAGGTTTCCGTCGCCCAGAAGCTGGGCTATCTCCTGGATCTCGTGGACGGTTCGGACAAAACTGCAGATCTTCTCGCCTGGGTCACTGCACGGGATCCGTCTCGTGCACCGCTCGCCTACGGACCGCGTGCCTTTGCGGGGCGGGTGGACCCGCGCTGGCGCGTCGTCGTCAACCGCGTGATCGAGGCAGAGCGATGATTCCGCGAGCAGCCATCGTCGCCTGGCGCCGGATCGCGCCCTGGGCGTCCGACGCTCAGGTCGAACAGGACCTGGTGATATCCCGCGCACTCGTCGACCTCTTCACGGATGACGTACTCCACGGATGACGTACTCCGCGACCACTTGGCGTTTCGCGGCGGGACCGCGCTCAACAAGCTCTTCTTCCAGCCCGCGACCCGGTACAGCGAGGATATCGACCTCGTGCAGACGAGGCCGGGCCCGATCGGCCCGATCCTCGATCGCATCCGGGAGCGGTTGGCCTGGCTGGGTGTTGACCCCCGAAGAGATCGTGCGCCCGACATGATGCACGTCCACTATGCCTTCGAGTCGGAAATCGAGCCCATCGAACGGCTTCGGCTCAAGATCGAGATCAATACCCGTGAACATGACAGCGTCCTGCCCCGCATCGAGGTACCGTTCGCGGTGAGGAGCCGCTGGTTCGACGGCGAGGCCCGGATTCCGACCTACGCCCTCGAGGAATTGCTGGGTACCAAACTCCGTGCGCTCTATCAGCGCAAGAAGGGGCGTGACCTCTATGATTTCGCAGTCGCGTTCGAGCGCGGATCGGTCGACGACGCGGTCGTCGTGCAGTGCTTTAGATCCTATATGGAGAGAGGTGGCCATACGGTCACACGGGCGCAGTTCGAGGAGAATCTGACCACGAAGATGGCAGACGTGGCGTTCCGCGAGGACATCGTTCCTCTCCTCCACGTGGATGCCACGTACGACGCGGACGCCGCCGCGCGTTGGGTAATGGAACGCTTGATCTCTCGTCTTGAGGGCGACCCGTGGAAAGGGCGCGTCCCCGCGGGAGGATAAGAAACGCCGGTGGACACTGAGATCACGAATCATTGAGATGCTCCCTCCTCTCCTACGAAGGTCGCGGAAGACACCGTTTTCGACCTCACCCTGGGCACCGATGACGAGTGGACTCGCGTGGGCGTGAGCGGGCTCGAGGGGGCGGGTGCGGGTGGTGCCGGTGTGGACGGGGGCGTTGCCGGGTGCCGGCGGCGTTCGGGTTCGCGGACGGAGTGCCGGGGAGCGAGGGGGGCCGGAGGAGACTCGGCGGTGTCTGGCGTACCACCGGGAGGGGTGAGGGTGGTGCGGGGCAGGGAAGGGACGGTTGGGAGTCGGTGTCAGTGGCGAGGGTTAGGTTGCGGATGGGAGTGATCGGGTGGGCTGGTGCCACTGCTGATGTCGTCGCGGTCAGAAAAGTCTGGACATTGCTGGGTGGTTGGTGTTATCTAGCAGGAGTAGCTGCGGGCGCGTCATGCGCTTTCCTGTGACGATTATCCTGCGTTGAGTACCGAAAAGTTTTCTTCCGGCGTCGGAGTTTATACAGCGTGCTTGGCATGGATACGTGCTTTGAACGGCGGGATGTTTTGTGTAGAGGGTAGAGTTAGCAAGTCGGCTGTGAAACGAAGATGTCGACGGAATCTGCGGTGGTGGTGGATGATTGGGTGCGGTATACAGGGCGTTAGAACGCCTAACAACAAACTCATCACACCTTTAGTATGATGTCCTATGAGCGTCGCCGACTGGTTCTCCACTTTCTGTGGCAACATCGCGGTCAATGACTTGACGACAGTCCGAACCCGCTACCGGGCAATTGCAAAGCGGCTTAACCAAGAATACTGGAACTGGGAGAATGAGTTGGCTTTCAGCCGCTATGTCGGGTCCTTCGGGCGCGGTACAGCAACGCGACGTACAAGCGACGTTGATATGTTGTTTGAACTTCCCGCAACTGTCTATAGTCAATACAATGCATATGTGAGCAATGGCCAGTCGGCACTTCTACAGGCCGTCCGAAATGCCATTCGCAAGACGTACCCGGCGACCGAGGTCGGCGGCGACGGCCAAGTCGTGGTGGTCTCGTTCACCTACGGCGCACGGTTCGAGGTCTTGCCCGCGTTCAAGAAGTCGGACGAGACATACACCTATCCTGACGCCAACGATGGTGGCAGATGGAGGATCACGAATCCTAAGGCCGAGATCGATGCGATTCGTTCGAGGAACTCTGTCTGCAACGGCAATCTCCGTTTGCTATGTCGAATGATGAGGGCGTGGAAGGCGACTTGGAATGTACCTATCAGCGGCCTTCTACTTGATACCCTCGCGTACAACTTTATAGGCGAGTGGAGCTACAGGACGAACTCCTTCATGTACTACGACTGGATGAGCCGAGACTTTTTCGCCTACTTGGCAAACCGGGATTCAACTCAGCAGTATTGGCTCGCGCCTGGGAGTGGGCAATACGTGTGGCGTTCTAATGGCTTCGAGTACAAGGCAAAACGTTGCTATAATATCGCGCTAGCAGCAATCGAGCACGAAGGCAAGAATGAACACTGGAGTGCCAAGAGCAAGTGGCGAGAAATCTATGGAAGCGACTTCCCATCCTGACCTGTCGCCGCGCGGCATTCTCGAGTCACAGCTGCGCGAAGGTTACGGACGTGTGGCGTATTCCCACAAGACTCATGAAAAAGACGCGGATCGTTACTTTGCGCGAGGGCGTCAGCTGAAGACGACGCAGATCGTTCTGTCCGCGATTACGACCGGAGGGTTGGTCGCCGTCTTGTTCGGTGACAACACGGACGCCGCCGGTTTAAGCGCAATAGCGGCAACCATCCAGCTCATCCTTAATGCGTACTCCAAAGAACTCAATCTCGGTGAGCTCGCCCAGAAACACGCTGAAGTCGCGTCTAAGCTGTGGCATGTCCGCGAAGGGTACATGTCGCTCCTGACAGATCTGCGCTGCGGCATTTCGGAAGCGGACGTCCGGACACGACGGGATGAGTTGCAGGCTGAACTCGCGTCCCTCTACCAGAACGCGCCGCGTACGAGCGCACGCGCGTACTCAATGGCGCAGAAGGCGTTGCAGATCAACGAGGAGCTGACTTTCTCAGACCAGGAACTTGACCGATTGCTCCCTACCGGATTGCGAAGTAGCCACACCACGAAGCACTCTCATGGGGCGCCAGATGATGGCAATCCTAACAGCGGCGTTCTAACAGGGGTGTGAACCTGACAACGCCTTACGGCGTTGCAGGTTACACCCGGCGCGTTAGGCCTCATTGAGCGCACGATCGCGGAGTATCCGCCTTTCTGATGAACTTTTGGCATCCGGTGTTATGTTGCCCGCCGGAGTTGTCCTCGGCTCGGCCCGGCAATGTAACCCGATACGATGCCGTCCCAAAAACTGTTGTTAGCTTGAATTCGCGTCCGTGAGTGACCTATGATTACGCCAAGGCGACGACGGCGCCTTCAGCGTCGCCTTCGCAAGGCCGAAGCCCTGCGGGCGAAAGGCGCCATATCACAGCTTGAGTATTCTTTGATAGCCCTCGATGTCATCGATCGCTTGAGCGGCGGGTCAGTGCGTGCGGAAGCTCCTGGTTCGGTGCGAGGCCGAGCTTACGAGCACATGAAGTTCGGTATCGAGACAACAGGCGCACTGTATCCCCAGTGGTCGTGGCCCAAATACGATTTCGAGGCGGCAACAAAGGAGTTCGGGCCATATCGCGACGCGCTCGGCGTCATCCAGGACGCGCTTCGTCTACCTCCATACTCTGCAGATGAGCTTGGTCCGAATTTCACGATGACGCCCGCAATCGCAAACCGAGTACGCCTCGCGACGCGCCAACTCAACCGTACTTACCGCAGCCTCGGACGCCTCGAGAGTTGGCTCAGTGATCACAAGGAGCGTTACCCGCTCGTTACCACAACTGTAGGGAATATATTACTCGCCGTATTGTCAGCCTTACTCGGGTTCTTGGTAGGCGGGATGGTCGCGAGCTGATAGCTGGGCTGTCAACCAGACCATTTAACCTGTGCAGTCTGAGGCCTGACGAGGCCGGTAAAGCATACGGGCGTGCTGGGCAGCTATGCAGTGCGTGGATCAGGTTCGTAAAGCAAGGCCATTGGGCCTAAGCATGGACGGGCCCGCAGCTTACTTCTGGGCGTTAGGCAATGCATTTACACACAATCTTGATTTGTTCGGAGGACGTTTAGACACATGGCTAGGACGATCGGAAAGCAGGAAGCCATAGAGCGATTGCGAGCGCAGTCGGAAATTGCCAAAGAGTTGAAGCGCCAGAGGGCCGATAGCCAAGACTTCAAGAAGTGGCTTCGAGATACGGAAGTCCTCATTGAGTACATATTCGGATCGGACACCCGTCACAAGACGGACTTCACCTCAGTTAGCTACACGCCAATTGCTTGGACGAGTTCCATGCCGGACTCATATTTCGATAAGGTATACCGTGATGGACTTGGTAGTGCGCAGCAGGTCCTGGCTTCGATGATATCGGAGGTGGAAGAATACTGGGAGGAGACTACAGGTGAGCCCGCGGCGGCTCCTCTCCCATTATCTAGAATTGAACGATTATGTGATCGCTTTCATATTGCGGCGCGCAGATTACGATTCCGCCATGATGGTCGGTCAACGCTCGATATCAACGACGAATACGATGTGCAGGACCTAATGCACGCGCTCCTTGCATTGGATTTCGATGACATTCGAGCCGAAGAATGGAATCCAAGTTACGCCGGTGCAAGTTCTCGCTCAGACTTTCTGTTGCCAGAGCATGGAATCGTAATTGAGGTCAAGAAGACAAGGCGGGGCCTCACGGATCGGCAGATTGGTGAACAACTTATAATCGATGCCGCCCGGTATCAACGGCATCCCGCCTGCAGAGTTCTCGTCTGTTTTGTGTATGACCCAGAGGGACTAATTGGTAATCCCCGCGGTCTTGAGAACGACCTAAGCAAGGCGACTGATGGGATGCAGGTTCGGGTAATCGTAGCGCCACGGTAGCGTTGCCTAACGAGCGGCTGAACCTGTCGGTCGTCTGCGGCGCCCGCAGCTTACCTCGTAGGCGTTATCTTGCGCCCATCAGTCGCGGCTGGAGCTATTCACGAGAGGAGCCGTGTTTTACAATGAGATAGCGGTCGACGAATCTTCGCGGCTTGATCGCGGTGATGTCTTTCCAGCCACTGGTCGCGAGGAGCGCGCGGCCGTCAGCGTACCGTTGTCCCTCCAGCGAAGGTACTGCTGCCAAACCACGCTGTGGGGCGGGAAATCGTGGGGCAACGCCCTCCAGGTGCATCCGTTCTTCACCTTGTAGAAGATGGCGTCCCACATCTCGCGGAGCGGGTAGCGACGCGGCTTGCCGGTTCGGCCATTTCTGGCCGGTGGCATCGCGCGCTTTACGATCTCCCACTGCGCATCCGTCAAATCCGAAGGGTAAGGCATCCTGCTCATGCTTGTAAGTTACCATATGCAACGACTTCGTTCACAGCCTCTTAGCAGTCTGTTGAAATACCTTCGTGCAGGTGCCCGCGTTTCGCCAATTGCGCAGCACCGTAGCGGATGTCGTTCTCAGGAAGAAACTGGCGTTGGGTGAACCAGTGCCACGATTCGGCTCGAGTTCGGCCCCACGCGCCGCGAAATGAGACACAAAAAGGCGAAAAGGGCTGAAAACGCGCCCCCAGCGGCCGCGAGCGCCTGTTTGGGCGTCCCGATTCCCGCCAGGCGACGCATGAGGAGCGAGAGGTTGTAACACGCCGCCTGGATGAGGTAGCGTTTCCTGACGTTCTCCCTGCCGCGCAGCGTGGTTCGTCTCGCTCCTCCGCAGTCGAGAACATGCCAAAAGCTGCGTTCAACAAGTTCGGCTCTGAGCCGAAGAAGCGCCTTGCCCCTCTCCGAGGCGGTGCTCCGCCTTGCGGCCTCAAGGGCAAGGAAGTCCATCTCGGAGAGCTTGTCTTCTCTCCTTCTTTGGGCGTTTGGATCGGCGATGACCGTCTCGATGCCCACGCCCTGAAGCAGCGTGATCTCCTCCAGCTTGAAGTAGCCCTTGTCCGCGTCACCGACTCGATGGTCTGCCTATCCCTCACCGTGCCCAGCGACTCATTCATGCGCGCCTCCGCGGCGAGCAGACGGTCCGTGAGAGCCTCCGTGTCGCCTTCATCTCCCGGCCTTACGTCGGCATCGACGATCGCGCCCGTATCGAGATCCACCACATGCTCGCTTTTGTGGACCATGCGAGTGTCGCCGCGTTTGGTGCGCCCGATCTTGGCGTCGGGATCGTGCGGGTTTCGCCACTCCGCGTTGCTCAGCTTCTTGCCCGGCCGCTTACGGTCGAAACGTCGCACCGCCTCCGCATCGCTAGCCTCCACGCCCGCCGCCTCGGCCAGCTTGCCCACGTACTCACGGTAGGCATCGCCACTCAGCCGGTGCTCCAGCGAGCGCAACGCCGCATTGGCCTCGATCACCGAGGCGTCCACGCCAAGACGCTTGCCCACCACCAGCTTGTTCTCCTTGAGCGCGGCGAGCACGAGACCAAAGACCCGCTCGTAGACCTCGCCGCCAAGCCGCTGGCGAATCACCGTGAGGCTCGAGTGGTGCGGGGGCGACTCATCAAGCCCGTAGCGGAGAAACTCCCGAATCGAGAGCGAATCGGCGCACCGCGCGGCAATCGCTCTCTCGCTGGGCAGGTTCTCGAAGAAGCCCACCATCTGCATCTTGAAATAGACCTCGGGGTCGATGCCCGGACGGCCGCCCACGCTCGAATCCTGATTGTAGTAGGGCGCGCAAAGCGCACGAACCGCATCGCCAAAATCAGCCTCGGCGAGAGCACGATCCAGACGGTGGTAGAACGAGTTTGCCGCCGTCTTGGGCAACTCGCTCGTCGCAATCCAAAAACTCGCCTGCTCCGCGGAATCCTTGCGCCGAAACATGCACCGCCCCCATCATGGAGAGAAGCCGCAACCGGTCCGATCAATGTACCCATCCGCTCCCGGCTGCGCCATCCTTGGGGGAGGGTATTTCAACAGGCTGCTAACCTGACAAAGCCGTCGTAGCAGTTGTCCGCCCAACAATGCGCTGTAGGCGACGGAAAGCCGGCCAAGTTTTCAGGTGAGGCAAGCTTCTGCGGGCGGATTTCCGCGCCTGAGCTTGAGAGCGTTATGCGGCATTGAACTAGCCCTTTGAACGGCTTCCCGACTTGGTAGATTGCATGGATGGCCCAAGCCAGAAACGAGTTTCGAGTCCAATCGCCACGGGCGGAGAAGGCGTGTTCTTCGAGCAACACGTCGCAGCGTACTGGCTGGCCCAGCTCCTCGTCCGCAGCATCCCGCCGATCTTGACCGATACCGGCGTTATTGAAGTACATCTCCAGACCGAGCATCTCGGTTTCAACACCGACGACTTCCTCGTCGTCTGTACACGCGCAGGTGGGGAGAATGCGCGGCTCGTAGGGCAGGTGAAACGAAGCTTCACCATCAGTGCCGCCGATGAAGAATGCACGAAGGCTATCGGTGACTTCTGGAAGGACTTCAAGAAATCCGATCCTTTCAATCCACAGTACGATCGTTTCGTGCTCGTTACGCAGCGTGGTACGAACACGCTTCTCAAGGACTTCGTCGGACTTCTCGATTGCGCCCGAAGCGCGGCCGATGGCGACGACTTTGAGCGGCGGCTATCCACTAACGGATTAATTTCGAAAAAAGCCGTCAGCCAATGCAGTGAGATCTGCAAGATCGTTGGTGAACTGGGAGCAATGCAGGTCCCTCCCAAAGACCTGTGGTCCTTCCTGCGCGTGCTGCACGTCCTGAGCCTCGACCTGCACACCTCCACCCGCCAGACCGAGGCGAACATCAAGACGCTGCTCGCCCTCAAGTCTACCGATCCAGATCCCGTCGCCAGCGCAACGTCTGCGTGGGACGCGCTCCTGACCTTTGCCAGCGAGGCCGGACCGGCTGCGCGGAGCCTGAAACGTGCCGACCTGCCAGTCGGTCTCCTCCAGGCGCACGGCGAGGTGGGCGCGAACGAACAGCGCGTACTGACGGCACTGAAGAACCACACGGAGTTCGTTCTGCGGAATATCCGCACGAAGATCGGGCCCGCCGTTCACCTGCGTCGCGCCGGCATCGTCCAGAAGGTACTTGCGGCCATCGAGGCGAAGCAGGTCGTCCTGCTAACAGGGCCAGCCGGCAGCGGCAAATCCGTCATCGGCAAGGATGCGGTAGCCTTTCTCTCCCGCGAATTCTTCGCTTTCGGGTTCCGGGTTGAGGAATTCGCCGTCGCCCACATCGACGAAACACTCCATAACAGCCAGATTCCGGTGCGCGCCACAGAGCTTCAGGCCATCCTCGGCGCACAGGGCCGCAAGGTGCTCATGATCGAGAGCGTCGAACGCCTGCTTGAGAAACCGACGCGCGACGCGTTCAGCGACCTCATGACGCTCGCCCAGGGCGACGCCGGTCTCGGTATCCTCATGACCTGCCGCGACTATTCCGTGGAGCAGGTAAAGGCCAGCTTTCTCCAAGCGGCTGGAATTGATTACGCGGTCATCGAAGTTCCGCCGCTTGACGACACCGAGTTGCAGGAGATCCAGGTCGCCTTTCCGTCGCTGGCAGTGCCACTCGCCAACCCCGCCCTGCGCGAGATCCTGCGCAATCCGTACTTCATCGACAAGGCATTGCAGATTCCGTGGGATGCAGGCCGTCCGCTTCCAGAGAACGAGCGTGACTTTCGCAGGCTTTTCTGGCGGCAGATCGTGCGCGCGGAGCACAATCCGGCCGGCGGCATGCCGCGCCTGCGTGAAGAGGCTTTGCAGGAGCTGGCAGTGCGCAGGGCGCGTGCCCTGTCGGATTACGTGCCAGCTACGGGACTCAATGCCGCAGCCATCGACCTCCTAAAACAGGATTCCCTCGTTGTTTCTTCCGACGACAATGCTTTGCTGGTAGCGACGTCGCACGACGTCCTCGAGGACTGGGCCATCCTGCAATGGATCGAGGAACAGCACCTCACGGATGAGACGGCGTTCAAGACTCTGTCGTCAGCGATAGGGCCGCATCCTGCAGTGCGCCGCTCGTACCGGAAGTGGGTTGCCGAACTGATCGACCGCGACGCACCCGCAGCGGATCGGCTTTTCAGTGCGGCCATCGCACAGGCCGACGTACCCGCCCAGTTCCGGGACGACACGTTGGTCTCGCTGCTAAAGGCGCCGTCGGCGTCAGAATTCCTGACGCGACACGAGGCCGAGCTGCTTGCCAATGACCGCGCGATCCTCAAACGGATCATCCACCTCTTGCGCGTCGCTTGTGTAGCGTCGCCAGCATGGCTTGCCAACGTGCGCGGTCACAGTTCAGTCCTGAACGTGCCGGAAGGCGGGGTCTGGGCAACCGTAGTGCGACTCGTGAGTCGCAACATAGGCAGTTTCGAATCGGAAGATGCGCCGCTGCTTCTGGCGTTGATCGAGGATGCCGTGCGCGGCGTCAGCTGGTGGGCACCTGACATCGACGGGGCCGAACATGTTGCCGGCATTGCCCATTGGCTCCTCCCGCGCTTTGACCACTATAGGGGAGGAGACACGCGCCAACGCATTCTGAAGGTGATTGCCAAGATCCCGAAGGCCGACCCCGCGCGCTTCGAAGCCGTCCTGCGCGGACAGATCAAGGAAGGGCGCCGCCGTGATCCCGTCGCCGAGGAACTCCGCGACATCCTCCTTGCGGGCCTCGACGGTGCGCCCGCCGCGCGCGACCTGCCGGACCTCTTGATCTCCGTCGCACTGGATACCTTCCTCGCCACGGAGGAATATCTACGCGCGGTACCCTATGGCCGTTCATCCATCGACGTTGATCTTTACTTCGGCATCAAGGAACACCTGCGCCATGATTTCTTCCCTGCCAGTGCCTTCCGGGGGCCGTGGATACACCTGCTCACGCACCATCCGAGAAAGGGTCTCGACTTCCTGATCCAGCTCTTCAACCACAGTGCCGAGTGGTACGCGCATCCGCGTCTCCCTGACCGCCTCGAACCTGCCTGGGAGGTCGAACTTGCATTTGCCGACGGAACGACGCGAAAGCAATGGGTAAACGGGCGTCTCTGGGGCCTGTATCGCGGTACGACAGTCGGGCCTTATCTGCTCCAGACGCTGCTGATGGCCTTCGAGAAGTGGTTGCTAGACTACGCCGAATCCCATCCCGAGGGGCTCGACGCGGTACTGCTGGAGATTCTCCAGCGCAGCGATTCCGCCGCACTCGCAGCCGTCGTCGCAAGCGTAGCGACTGCCTATCCTCACCAGTCAGGCGAGACCCTTCTTGTGCTGTTATCGGTGCGGGATTACATCGAGATTGATCGCAGCCGCATGGCCGGCGAGCACCAGACTTCGAGCCTCACGGGATTGTTCCCGACCCTCCGCGCCGAAAACAAGATCTACGAAGAGGAGCGGAAGAAGTCGAACGCGCTGCCGCACCGTAGGCACGACCTTGAAGCGGCCATCGCAAACCTGCAGCTCGGACCATTGGCCTCGCGGGTGCACGCCATCATTGACCGCCACCTCGCGGCACTGCCCGAGCTAGACCAGCGCGATGAGCGCGACCTCACATGGCAGCTCGCCCTTCACCGGATGGATCTCCGCCAGTATGACGTAACCCACGACCAGCAATCGGAGGGCGAGGTGGCGTCAGCAGACGGCGAGGGCCCTAAGAAGAATTCCATCCTCCTCGAACCCAAGCCTCCGGCTCCGGAAGTTCAGCGACTCATTGACGAGAGCACGAAGAAGATGGGCGAGATGAATGCCCGTCTGGGTGTGTACATGTGGGGCCTCCAGATCTTCGAGCGCAAGGCTGGCTACGCGGACCCTGCGCAGTGGCGGGAGATGCTGGCAAGTGCCCAGGGCATGGACCGCGTCGCGGAACATCCCGACAACAGCCACAACGCTCCGGGATTTGTAGCTGCCGTCTGCGTCCGCGATCACTGGGGCGAGATGTTACCGGAAGAGAAGGAGTGGTGCATCGACGTCGTCTGCTCCGAAATCTCCAGACACGTGGGCCAGTGGGAAACCATCGACCGCGTGCAGCGGTTTTCGATGCTGGCTGATCGCCCCTGTGCCTTCGTCGTGCCGCTGTTGCTGTGCAAGCCCATGACGGAAGCCCAGACCCTGCGTGTGCGCCAAGCCTTTGTTGTTGCGCTAACCCATCCGATCGACGAGGTCCGTTGGTACGCCACTTTGGGCATAAATGACAAGTTCTGGGCCGTGAACTTCACTCTTGCCCTGCGGGCCGTCAACGCCATCGCGACCGAAGCTATGCTCGCCGATCGCGACTGGAGTGCCGAAGAGAAGAAGCGTTACGACAAGCGGCGCACGCCGGACACGATATCCGCCGCCGCGGCCGCAGACGTTCGCAGGCGTTTCTGGACCGAAGGCGAAATCGCCGAAGATGCGCACGTCAGGTTCGACATCACCGAGGTATTCGGAGCCGAGGCGCACGCGAAGATCCTCGCGATCCTGGGCCAGGTTCCCAACGAGCCTCTGGCCGTCGCCGCACACCGGCGCGCCAGCGAAGACCTCGTCGGGTGCTGGAACCGTGAGCACGATCGTTCTCGCGACCGACGCGACAGGAATTTTCACAGGGAGCAGACCATATCCGACCACATTCAGCAATTTGCGATGCGTGCGTCAGATGCCGATGCCGAGCAAGTCCTCCAGCCGATCCTCGAGGCCGTTGACCGGCATCCGCGCGAGATCCACAACGTCATCCAGGGGTTCACAAGCAGCGAGGACAGCAACCCCAATACGCCGCATTACTGGTTCCTATGGAACCTGTTTGCCGAGCGGATCAAACGCGCCAAGTGGCTCGCAGATCTGGACCGTGAGCATCCCCACGGCAGCGAGGTACTGTCAGCGATCTTCCTGACTGCCTGGTGGAAGGACGACGTCCGTCACTGGCGGAGTCTTGAAGGCTATGCCCACAATGTCGACGCCCTCTTCGACGCGCTGCCGCCGGTCTGGATCGTGCTGGACAGCTATGTCCGCTTCCTCTACCACATTGGTGAACGTTCTATGCCCGCCGCGTTTGTACGCATCGCGAGCGCGCTCGGACGCGGGAACCCTGCCGACATGCTGCGCGAGTCCAATACCGTTTTCATGCTCGAAGTCCTTCTCCAGCGGCATGTCTACGCAAGGCCGCTAGAACTCAAGCGTGATCCGACTCTGCGCGAGGCGATCCTGCATGTGCTCGATGTTCTTGTCGAAAACGGCTCTTCCGCTGCGTTCAGGATGCGAGACGATTTCGTTACGCCGGCTGCCTGATGCACTCCAGTCTCTTCCCAAGGAACTGGCTGAAAGATGCGTTGTGAGCTGTATTGAACCGTACCGGGTTTGCCGGAGGCTCCAACTCTTGAGAGCAACTGTGTTCAGCTAACCATCGGTTGCGGGTTCCAACGCTGGCCGCTTCGTAGCATTGCATTCAAGATGGTGAGTAGCTTTCGCATGCAGGCAACGAGAGCGACCTTGGCGGGCTTGCC
>Ga0209487_1003332_pt1 | contig 12633 bp, 11 predicted proteins | sample Poulit2012_FD_187524 | JGI IMG/M metagenome (GOLD analysis project Ga0209487, IMG submission 187524) | Agricultural soil microbial communities from Georgia to study Nitrogen management - Poultry litter 2012 (SPAdes) (version 2) | ecosystem: Environmental > Terrestrial > Soil > Agricultural land... | reverse complement strand
TCCAAGTGAATGATGGAAATTCCATCCACATCTTTTAGTATTCGTAAGGCAACTTTTAAACCAGAGCTCATTTTTCTAGGTAGGTCTATTTGGCCTGGATCGCCAGTTACCATAAACTTAGCTCTTGCACCCATTCGGGTAAGAAACATTTTCATCTGTGCCTTGGTAGTATTTTGTGCCTCATCCAAAATAACAAAAGCATCGTCTAGTGTTCTACCACGCATAAAAGCCAATGGAGCAATTTGTATAATACCTCTTTCCAAATGCGATGCCAATCGCTCAGCGGGAATCATATCAAACAAGGCATCGTAAAGTGGTTGCATGTATGGATCTAGTTTTTCGGTTAAATCACCTGGCAGGAAACCTAAGTTTTCCCCTGCTTCTACCGCTGGTCTAGTTAGGATTATTCGTTTTACTTCTTTATTCTTTAGTGCTCTTACAGCCAATGCTACACCTGTGTAGGTTTTTCCGGTTCCTGCAGGCCCTACAGCAAACACCATGTCGTTTTTATCTATTGCTTTTACAATTCTGCGTTGGTTTGGTGTTCTTGCTTTTATCATCTTTCCTCTTACGCCGTGTAAGAGAACATCCCCATTTAATTTTTCGGAATCATAATCTGATTTTGACTCACTGGTAAGAATTCGCTCTAGCATAGAAACATCTAGCGTGTTGTATTTTTGATAGTATGCAAAAACCATCTCCATTCGTTTATCGAATTCTCGTAGCACCTCTTCTTCTCCAAACACTTTTAGTATATTCCCTCTTGCCACTATTTTTAGTTGCGGATAATATGCTTTTAATGCATCTAAAGTTTCGTTTTGTGTCCCGAAAAACTCTAAAGGCTGTATATTCGGCAGTTCGATTATAAGTTCATTCAAAAGTTTTATGTGTTTAAATATTCAAGTTCAAGCCTAATAGTTTTACTTCTAACAAAAGTACACTATTTTTGTAAGAATTAATTTCATTTTATTAAGTAAAGTAGTTTCATGCGCATTATCACTTTAACGACCGATTTTGGATACAAGGACCCTTACGTAGGAGCACTAAAGGGGGCAATATATTCGCAGTTGGATGACGTTCGCATCGTAGATATATCGCATGGAGTATCGCCGTTTCATTTAGCAGAGGCTGCGTATATTATAAAAAACGCCTATAAAAACTTTCCCAAAAAAAGCATACATATCATTGGGGTGGATTCCGAATTAACTCCAGAGAACAGGCATTTAGTCATACTACTTAATGGACATTATTTTATTTGTGCCGATAACGGTATTGTTTCTATGCTGATTTTAGAGCAACGTGCCGAAAAAATTGTAGAAATAAACATTCATGATAGAACTATTAGCAACGCCAGCATATTAGATGCATTTATTAACGTTGCATGTCATTTAGCTCGCGGAGGCACATTAGAAGTTATTGGAAAGCCTACACACACAATAAAAGAGCTTACGGGTATGCGACCAACAACTATTGCCGAGAAAAAACAAATTATTGGGAATGTGCAATACATAGATAATTACGGCAATGTAATAACCAATGTCTCTAAACAACTATTTGATGACTTTGGCAAAGGCCGTTCTTTTGAAATTCGTGCTAGATCCGAAATTTTTAAGAGGATTTATACGAGTTATGGCGATGCAATAGATTTTGACGCACCACCAGCTAAAAGACATGTAGATGGAAAAAGCATCGCTTTATGGAATTCTTCCAAGCATTTAGAATTAGCTGTTTATAAAAGCAATCAACAAACCGTTGGGAGTGCATCGAGCCTTTTTGGTTTAGAATATCGCGATACGATAACCATAACCTTTGAATAATAATTTTTATAAAGATGTTTAAAAGAATTGTAAAATTAGAGTTTAAAAAAACTAACGTACCTACTTTTTTGCACAATTTCGAGCAAGTAAAAGATAGGATACGTGCTTTTCCTGGATGTAAGAGCCTAGAATTACTTCAAGATAAATCAGATAAAGGTGTATTCTTTACCTATAGCACATGGGAGTCCGAAGAAGCCTTAGAAGCATATAGAAATAGTGCTCTATTTGGGGAGGTATGGCCAAAAACAAAAGCTCTTTTTCGCGACAAACCAATGGCTTGGAGTGTAAACAGCCTTCAAGAATTAAACTAGAAAAACGGAGTATGCTAGCTATATTACGCAAAGAAATAAATGCTTTTTTCACCTCTCCTGTAGGTTATTTGGTTGTTGGTTTATTCCTTGTAGCCAATGGATTATTCCTATGGGTAATTCCAGGGGAATATAATATTTTGGATTCCGAATTCGCCGATCTATCGCCATTCTTTGAACTATCGCCATGGATTCTTATGTTTTTAATCCCTGCGGTCAGCATGCGCTTATTTAGCGAAGAATTTAAATTAGGAACTATCGAAATACTGCAAACTAAACCTATGACAAGCCTACAAATTGTGTTGGGAAAATATTTTGCGGCTGTAATTCTTATAATAATAGCTTTACTACCAAGCATACTATACCTTTATACCATTGGGCAATTGGGATCTACGATAAACAATTTTGACAGTGGCGTAGTTATCGGTTCTTATATTGGGTTGCTATTTTTAGTGTTGTCCTATGCTGCCATTGGAGTATTTGCCTCAACCATATCAAATAATCAAATAATCGCTTTCTTAATTGGCGTATGTATAAGCTTTGTCCTCTATTTTGGATTTGGTGCTATAGCCTCTTTAAGCACCGATTTATTATTTATTGAAGGTTTTGGAATGCAAGAACATTTTAAAAGCATTTCTCGAGGTATATTAGATACGCGAGACATCTTGTATTTTGTATGTATAAGCCTGTTTTTTATAATGGCTACAAGCTATAAATTAGAAAGGAAATAAATGAACAAGCAAACGACTTCATCCATTACAAAGCGTTATATATATATACTTGTAGGTGTTCTTTTACTTGGAATAGTAAGCCAAATATTTTATAAGCGGTTCGATCTTACGCAGGATAGGCGTTATACCTTATCGGAAATAACGGTACAAATGCTAGACACCATAAGTTCACCTATTGAAATTGAAGTGTTACTTAGCGGAAAAAGCACTTCGGAGTTCCGTAGGCTTCAGCAAGAAACGCATCAAATATTAGAGGAGTTTTCTTCGATTAACAGAAACATTCAGTTTAGATTTATCGATCCTACAGAATTGGATGTTCGCGCGGATTTACATGAAAAAATAAGAAGCTTTCAAATCCGACCAGCACAAGTCCAAATCAAGCAAGATGGAAAAACTCAAACAGAAATTGTTTATCCATATGCTTTTGCTACTTATGAAGGAAGAAGTGTTTCCATTCCCCTATTAAAAAATATTATGGGAGCTAGCAGTGTGGAACGAATTCATAATTCAGTTCAAAATTTAGAGTATAGTTTTGTTGATTCGTTTAATAAACTTCTACTACCAAAACATAAGCGCGTAGCCTTCTTAAAAGGGAACAACGAAATAGAGGATAGATTTCTAGCTGATTTTTTAATTACTTTAAAAGAATATTACTTTATAGCGCCATTCACACTTCATGCGCCAGAAGAACCGAGCGAAATTTTAAATGAATTAAACACTTATGATTTACTCGTTGTAGCTGGTCCAAAAAAAGTATTTAGTGATACCCATAAGTATCTAATAGATCAATATCTTATGCAAGGTGGTAACATCCTTTGGCTAGGGAGTATGAACACACAAACACAACACCCAGAAACAGATGAAACCTACATTATAGCATCGGATTTACAGATAACCGATATGTTATTTAAATATGGTGTACGGATAAACGCCAATGTGGTAAAAGATCTCTATTCCGCTCCTATCGTAATAGCTAGTGGACAAGAACGCGATTCACAATACGATCGGTATCCTTGGTTTTTTTATCCACTTGTTGAAAGTGAAAGCACCCATCCAATTACTACCAACATCGAGGCTATAAAATTCGAATATGCAAGTAGTATAGACACTTTACCCAATCAGACTAAAAAAACTATATTATTAGCCACATCGCCCTTAAGTAAGTCTCATGGCCTACCTTACCCGGTTGATTTAAATAAAGAGATAACGGAAAGTCTAGAAATTATAAACGAAGGGCCAAATCAAGCTAACTTTGGTTATAAGCCAATGGCCTTAGCCGTACTTTTAGAAGGACCAATTGAATCGGCTTATCATAATAGGATAAAACCAATTAAGTGGAAAAACTGGAAGGATATTTCGGAAACACAAGATGGAAAACTTCTTGTTGTAAGCGATGAAAGTATTATAAAAAATCAAATGGATGGTGAGCGTCCATTAGAACTTGGATTTGACAAATGGACAAACTCTTATTATGGTAATAAAGAGTTTTTACTGAACAGTGTTAATTATATGCTGGACGACAATGGCCTTATCGCTTTGCGGAGCAAAACCATTGTCATTCCGTTTTTAGATTCCCAACGCAGCATAGAACAACGCCGTATGTGGCAATATATTAATCTGCTTATTCCATTAGTTGCACTTAGTATTTTTGGAATACTGATTAGTTTTGCACGTAAGCGAAAATATGTACGTGAATGACAAGCTTCAAATTAACTTATAACCACTATTCTTTTGTTAATAAATTTTGTAGCTTAGCCCTTCGCTTTACGAGCAATATATTTTCAGCTTATAATTAAAGCTTATTATTATTTAGAAAAAAATAACCGTTCATGAAATTTATAGTTTCCAGCACATACTTATTGAAGCACTTACAAGTATTAGGTGGTATTATCAACAATAATAATACGATTCCTATTTTGGATAACTTCTTATTATCCTTAGATAATAACGAGCTAAGCATATCTGCATCAGATTTAGAAACCACTATTTCTTCTACAATAGAGGTGGAAAGTAGCGAAACTGGTAGTATTTGTATTCCTGCCAAATTATTATTAGATACTCTTAAAACTTTTGCAGAACAACCGCTTACCTTTTCGACTACTGATAGTAATACTGTAGAGATAAGCTCTAGCCATGGTAAATATGCGCTTGCATATGCCAATAGCGATGATTTTCCAACCCAGATAGAATTATTGGATGCTAATGCTACAGTAATGTCTGGTGATATATTGGCTACTGCTATTAACAAAACTATTTTCGCCACAGGAAATGATGACTTAAGACCAGTGATGAGCGGGGTATTCTTTCAGCTAAAAAGCGATAGCCTGACCTTTGTTGCAACCGATGCACATAAGTTGGTTAAATATGCTAGAGAAGATATACAAGCTGCCAACCCAGCAGAATTCATAATGCCTAAAAAGCCTTTAAATCTTCTACGAAACATATTACAAGGCAGCGAAGAGCTTGTTACTATAGAATATAACGAAACCAACGCGAAGTTTACATTCGAAAATATTGAGATGGTTTGTCGCTTGATCGACGGAAAGTATCCGAATTACGAAGCGGTAATCCCAAAAGAAAATCCAAATAAGCTTACCATAGATCGTAATCTATTTTTAAATTCAGCACGAAGAGTTTCAATTTTCTCCAACAAAACAACCCACCAGATACGTTTGAGTATTGCTGGTGCGGAATTAAAGATATATGCAGAGGATATTGATATTAGTAATAAAGCTGAAGAGCGTTTGAACTGTGCTTACCAAGGTGATGATATTCAAATTGGGTTTAACTCAAGATTCCTTATCGAAATGCTTGGTAATTTAACCTCCGATGAAGTATTATTGGAAATGTCTTTACCAAACCGAGCGGGAATATTAACCCCAGTTGATGGAACTGATGATGGTGAAAAAATTACCATGCTAGTAATGCCGGTTATGCTAAGCAACTAACAAACTATTATATAAATACATTAAAAAAGAGGGATGTCCAATAGGATATCCCTCTTTTTCGTTCGTATTGTACTACAATAAAAAAAGCGTTGGAAATTTATCCAACGCTTTCTAATTTATTGAGAAGATTTAATTACTTTACTTCTTCAAAGTCCACATCTTCTACATCCTCAGTTCCGCCGTCTCCTTGCGAAGCTGCTCCAGCTCCTGCATCTGCACCAGGCTGTTGTTGTTCAGCTTGTGCTTTGTACATTTCTTCTGAGGCAACTTTCCATGCTTCATTTATTTTCTCTAAAGCTGGCTCTATTTGCTCCACTTCTTGGCTTGCATGTGCTTTCTTTAACTCTTCTAGAGCTTCTTCGATTGGCTTTTTCTTGTCGTCGGAAAGCTTGTCGCCAAACTCTTCAAGTTGTTTTTCAGTTTGGAAGATCATCGCATCTGCTTCGTTAATTTTATCGATAGCTGCTTTTTTCTTCTCATCTGCCTCCGCATTTGCTTCTGCTTCATCCTTCATTCTTTGGATTTCCTCCTCAGAAAGACCGCTAGATGCTTCTATACGGATATCTTGTGTTTTATTGGTAGCTTTATCTGTTGCACTAACTTTAATAATTCCGTTAGCATCGATATCAAAAGACACCTCAATTTGTGGCACTCCTCTTTGCGCTGGTGGAATTCCATCTAAGTGGAATCTACCAATCGTTTTGTTATCGGCTGCCATTGGTCTTTCTCCTTGCAATACATGAATCTCAACGCTTGGTTGGTTATCAGCTGCTGTAGAGAACACCTGTGATCTATTGGTTGGAATTGTAGTGTTTGCTTCAATTAATTTAGTCATCACTCCTCCCATAGTTTCAATACCTAAGGACAATGGGGTAACGTCTAGAAGTAGTACGTCTTTTACATCACCACTTAATACTCCACCTTGAATCGCAGCTCCTAAAGCTACTACCTCGTCTGGGTTTACACCTTTGCTAGGTGCTTTTCCAAAGTATTTCTCAACTGCTTCTTGAACAGCTGGAATACGAGTAGAACCTCCTACTAATATTACCTCATCGATATCACTTGGCTTTAATCCAGCACTCTCCATCGCTTCTTTACAAGGAACAATAGTACGCTGTACTAGGTCGTCGATTAACTGCTCAAACTTCGCTCTAGTTAAAGTTTTTACTAAGTGTTTTGGTCCACTTGCTGTAGCTGTAACATAAGGCAAGTTGATTTCTGTTTGAGAAGCGGAAGATAACTCAATCTTAGCTTTTTCTGCTGCTTCTTTTAGACGCTGCAGTGCCATAGGATCTTTTCTTAAGTCTATGCTCTCTTCTTTATTGAATTCATCTGCTAACCAGTCTATGATTTTCTCATCTACATCATCACCACCTAGACGTGTATCTCCATCTGTAGCTAGTACCTCAAACACGCCATCTCCTAATTCTAAGATGGATACGTCATGTGTACCACCTCCAAAGTCGAATACAACAATCTTCTGATCTTGGGTTTTCTTATCTAGTCCGTATGCTAAAGCTGCTGCAGTAGGCTCGTTAATTATACGTCTTACTTTTAATCCAGCAATTTCACCTGCTTCTTTGGTAGCTTGTCTTTGGCTATCGTTAAAATATGCAGGTACGGTAATAACTGCTTCGCTTACTTCTTGTCCAAGGAAATCTTCTGCTGTCTTCTTCATTTTCTGAAGTGTCATAGCACTTAACTCCTGAGGAGTATACAATCTCCCGTCAATGTCAACTCTTGGCGTATCATTATCGCCTTTTACTACTTTATAAGCAGAGTTTTCGATTTCTTTTTGAGATTCAGAGAATTTGCTTCCCATAAACCTTTTAATAGAAGAAATTGTTTTTGTCGGGTTTGTAACCGCTTGTCTTTTTGCAGGATCTCCTACAGTAATTTCACCGCCTTCTAAAAATGCAATTACAGAAGGTGTAGTGCGTTTTCCTTCGGCGTTGGCAATAACAGTTGGCTCGCTTCCCTCCATTACTGCAACACACGAGTTGGTAGTTCCTAAGTCTATTCCAATAATCTTACTCATAGTGTATGTTTAATTATTTATTCTATTTTAAATTTATTTTCTGATTTTCATGGTGTATAAGTCAAGTTGTATGCCATACATTATTTTATGACAGCTTGTCATACTCCTTTTTATAAAAAGGCATTTTGTCTCTATAATTTATCCGACAAAATATATATTTACTAAATACAATGCTATTCCAATCTTTACTTTTCAAAGCAACCTTAAATTCTTTTGTAAACGCTTGGGTTTAGTGTATATTTGGGAAGTTTAAACTTTTTAGATAGATACATATAGAATATGGAGAGCATCAGTATTTTTGATATGTTAAAGATAGGGGTTGGTCCCTCTAGTTCCCATACGTTGGGGCCATGGCGTGCAGCGATTTGGTGGTTAGAAGAGATAGAAGATAAAGGTGGCGCTGCTAGTTTAGAGCATGTTGAAGTACATCTATACGGATCTCTTTCCTTAACGGGCGTCGGACATGCCACAGATATTGCGGTAGTATTAGGGTTATGTGGTTTTGATCCCATAACTTATCCTACCGATCAAATAGACAACCACATTGCTACAATAAAGCATGAGAAATCGTTACTAGTCAATTCATTAAAATCTATTTCATTTGACTTTCAGAAGGACATTCACTTTCATAAGACCTTCCTAGATTTTCATCCAAATGGCATGACCATTAAAGGAACCTTTGAAGATGGAAGTATATACGAAGAAAATTACTATTCCATAGGAGGAGGTTTTGTTGTAAAAGAACAAAAACAGGAAGCGGTAGAAGGAGTCAGCAAAACGTCGGTCTTCCCATATCCTATAGAAAAAGGAACAGAACTATTAGCCTATTGTAAGGAAGAAAACAAAATTATTTCGGAAATAGTTTTGGAAAACGAACTTTCCATAAGATCGTCAGAAGAGATAGACGCAGAAATTCAAGCAGTTTGGAACGTAATGTTGGAATCTATATACGAAGGATGTCACACCAAAGGTTTACTGCCAGGCGGACTAAACGTAAAGCGCCGTGCATATAAAATACATAAATCTCTTATAGGTGATGCTGACTACTCCAATCCAGAAGAGTGGATTGAGTCTATTCGCAACACGAAGGTGGCTTTCAGACAAATTTTACAATGGGTATCTTGTTTTGCCATAGCAGTAAATGAGGTGAATGCCGATTTAGGTCGTGTAGTAACGGCACCAACAAATGGAAGTGCTGGGGTTATACCATCAGTACTACTCTATTATCTATGTATTGAAAATCATGATGCTGGGTTTGATGAGATTAAACAGTTCTTATTAGTTGCAGGAGAGGTTGGCGCTTTATTTAAAAAAGGTGCCACCATATCAGCAGCATTAGGTGGATGCCAAGCCGAAATCGGCGTGTCATCTGCAATGGCAGCTGGAGCACTTGCAGAATTGATGGGTGCTACTCCAGAGCAAGTTCTAATTGCAAGCGAAATAGCCATGGAACATCATTTAGGGCTTACCTGTGATCCAATTGCAGGGTTAGTTCAAGTGCCATGTATAGAGCGAAACACCATGGGAGCAATTAAAGCGATTAATGCAGCAGAAATAGCATTGCACACCAATCCAAAACATGTAAAAGTACCATTTGATGCGGTGGTGAATACCATGTGGGAGACTGCAAAAGATATGAACACTAAATATAAAGAAACAAGTGAAGGTGGTCTAGCAGTTAGTGTTAATCTAAGCGACTGTTAACTTATTTTATCCACTATTATAAAAATTAAATACAAACGTATTAACTTAATTTAAAAGACGATGTCAATAGCAAAGAACGATTATAAGCGAATTACTACCAAAACTTTGGTAGATATGAAAGCCAAAGGTGAACGTATATCTATGTTAACAGCATACGATTACACCATGGCCAAAATCTTAGATGCTTCTGGAATAGATGCTATTCTGGTTGGAGACTCTGCATCGAATGTAATGGCTGGATACGAAACTACACTTCCAATTACTCTAGATCAAATGATTTACCACGCTGCATCGGTAGTACGTGCAGTAGAGCGAAGTTTGGTTGTAGTTGATTTACCATTCGGAACCTACCAAAGCGATCCTAAAGAAGCCCTTCGTTCATCGATTCGAATAATGAAAGAAAGTGGTGCTCATGCCGTTAAACTAGAAGGTGGAGAGGAAATAAAGCGTTCTATTAGTCGAATTCTAAAAGCAGGAATTCCAGTAATGGGACATTTAGGACTAACGCCGCAATCTATCTATAAGTTTGGTACCTACGTTGTTCGAGCAAAAGAAGAAGAAGAGGCAAATAAACTTTTAAAAGATGCTAAAATGTTAGAAAAGCTTGGGTGCTTTGCTATAGTTTTAGAAAAAATACCTGCAACACTAGCGAAAAAAGTAGCAGAAAGCGTGTCTATCCCTGTAATTGGAATTGGTGCTGGAAACGATGTAGACGGACAAGTATTGGTAATGCACGATATGTTAGGAATGACGCATGAGTTTAACCCTCGATTTTTACGCAGGTATTTAGATTTATACTCAGAAATGACTACCGCATTCACTCAATATATTGCCGATGTTAAAAGTGGAGATTTTCCAAATGAGGAAGAACAGTACTAAATTTAAAGTAAGGAATCTTTATTTTGACAGAATCTAAATCGATTCAAATAATTTACGAAGACAACCATTTATTGGTTGTAAATAAGCGTTCGGGCGATTTAATACAAGGCGATAGAACTGGTGATATACCACTATCCGAAAAGGCCAAAGCTTACATTAAAAAAAAGTACAATAAACCTGGTAATGTTTATTTAGGAATTCCACATCGATTGGATCGACCTACAAGTGGAGTTGTTGTTTTTGCAAAAACCTCGAAAGCACTTTCGAGGTTAAATAAATTGTTTGCTTCTAGAGATATCACAAAAATATATTGGGCGGTTGTGCAAAATGCCCCAAAAAACACCAGAGGAACACTAGAACATTACTTATTACGTAATAGAAGACAGAATAAATCCTATTCTCATGACAAAGAAGTAAAAGGTAGCAAACTCGGAATATTACATTACCAGGTAATCAAAGAGCTAGGTGAATACCATTTATTGGAGGTGAATTTAGAAACTGGTAGACATCATCAAATACGCTCACAACTAGCTAAAATAGGCTCCACTATCAAAGGGGACTTAAAGTATGGAGCTGCCCAAAACAATCCTGATGGTAGTATTCACTTGCATGCCCGTGCACTTTATTTTACTCATCCTGTATCTAAAAAAGAACTAAAATTAGTTGCACCACCACCAGTTGATGCCTTATGGAACACATGTATTTAATGTTTCCTATAGCCAATTATATTGTGTTCTTGTTCAAATAACATTAATGCAGGTCTATTTTTTACTCCAAACTTTTTAAACAATCCTCTTTGGTAATTCTCGATCGTTTTGATACTTAAAAACATTTTATCTGCAATTTCCTGATAGGTCATTGCAGTTTGGGTAGCTAGTTTTAAAAACTCAAATTCTCTATCGGTAAGATTCCATTTAGTGCTTATATCTTCTTTCTTGCCTGCGTGAATCATTTCTGGAGTAATATATTTTGGATAATAAAAACCATGCTTCATTACCTCATCAAAACAGTCAATAATTATATCTGGCGAAGACATTCCTTTTAAAAGGTAGCCTTTAGCCCCTAAATTTAGAAATTGAATAATACTAGATTCCTCATCCTCCATAGTTAAAACAACCACCTTTATATTTGGATAAAGTTCTTTTAGCTTTAGCATACTTTGGAAGCCGTTCATTATAGGCATATGAATATCTAAAAGAATAATAGTTGGTTGTTCTTCTCTGTTGGCTAGCTCGTGCAGTAATTCTTTTCCGTTTGTTGCCGTGAATAAAACTTTGTAGCTATCGCTAGAGTTAATATAATCAGCAAGAATCTCAGAAATTAAAATGTGATCGTCTACTACCACTACCTTATTCTTCATAATTTCTGTCGTTTAAATTATCTAAAACCACCTTAATTTTTGTACCCTTTGCACTACTTTTAATGTTCAACTCTGCCTGAATAAGTGCTGCTCTACTTTTCATGCTTTTCATACCAGCACTATTAAAGTTACCCTCAACATCAAATCCTTCTCCATCATCTGTTAATTTCATATGGATTTGTTTTTTAGCAAAGCCAAGTTCTATAAAAAGAGAAGTTGCACCAGCATGTTTTAAGGTGTTGTTTATAGATTCTTGAAATATTCTAAACATTACCAGCTCCTTCTCTTTAGTAAGACGGTATGGGGTGCCTATAACGTTTAAATTTACATTAATATAGTTCAGTCTATTTAACCGAGACACTTCCTGTTCAATAGAATACAGTAATCCGTTATTAGTCACAATATCGGAGTTTAAAGTTTTCGATAAACTGCGTAAATCTATAATAGACTCTTGTAGGATCTCAGCAAGCGATTTTTTCTGTTCAGCAAGTATCATGTCATTGACCTTCATTGTTCCTAACTGCAAATTAGCTAGTGTCAATTTTTGTCCTAGATTGTCATGTAACTCTCTTCCAACATTTTTAAGGGTTTGGTCCTGAATTTCAAGTGTAATGTTATTTAGTTGTTCTTGATATCGACGTTTTGCCTCAAACTTTTCTAATAATATTTTTTTTCTTGATGTATAAAAAATATAAAATAATAAGCTAATTAGAATTACTAATGCCACCCCAAAAATAGAGATGTATATAATCAGCTGTTTTTCTTGGACAGACATATAAAAAAGCCATTTATTAATATTAGATAAACAATAATATTGATTATTTGCAGCCCTCTTATATACAAATCTA
>Ga0209487_1003331_pt1 | contig 12637 bp, 13 predicted proteins | sample Poulit2012_FD_187524 | JGI IMG/M metagenome (GOLD analysis project Ga0209487, IMG submission 187524) | Agricultural soil microbial communities from Georgia to study Nitrogen management - Poultry litter 2012 (SPAdes) (version 2) | ecosystem: Environmental > Terrestrial > Soil > Agricultural land... | reverse complement strand
CGGGGGCTACACGAGCGCGCCACCGCATTACATGTGGCATAGAGGCCTAGGTGTGGTTGCTGCGAGCGACGTAGGGGAAAAGCGTGGTGCTGCAGGTGGCATAGGGGCCAAGAGGGAACATGAGGGGCCAAGATGGGCCAAGGCGCGGTGCAAAAAGCTTTTTTAAGGTGGTGACGAGTTAGCTGCTGCATATTTTTGCGCTAATGGCCAAAACTCGGGCAAAAAGCACTCGGATACCAGCAGGGGTTGCCCTTGGTGCCAAAAGGTTGAGCAGCGAGCATACAGGGGCTCGTCGTCTAATAGAGTGTCGGTTTGTGGGCCAAATCGTTGGTGCAAGGTGGCGTATAAGGGTTGCTCGGGGGTTAAATGGCAGACCCAAAATGGGCCCCGTCTAATATCAGGGTCGTGATAGAGCATATCTGCCAAGGGGCGCTGCCCTAGGCCACGAATACCTTGCCAAGGGCCTTGTGCAGCCTCGGTAGTAGTAAAACTGCGGGCTACCACCATGGGGGTGGCGTCAATGCACATATAAATCTCGCGCACCCAGATAGAGGTTGGCTGTTGGGCAGGAAGCTCAAGTTGCCAAGCCTCGGTAGGGCTGAGCTGCTCTTGGTACTCTTTTAAAACGCTAAGTGTTAGATGACCTAACTTGCGTAGGCCGGCTGTTAGGGCCCCAGGACGTGTCAACCAATAGGCGGGCAGGCGACCGTACTGACTGCCCTGTTGTGCAGGCAGCCAAGGAAAATGTTGGTTGGTTTGGGATTGCGGCATTGAGGTAAATCTTTGGTGGGCCCAGCTGGATTTGAACCAGCGACCAACGGATTATGAGTCCGCTGCTCTAACCACTGAGCTATGGGCCCAAAGACAAAGATTATTGCATAATCTAAGTCTTTTGTATAGTAGGGGGGGGTTGGTTACAACAGGGTGCCGGTCAGTATTGCCGCAGCCACCGAGAAATAAATAATCAACCCAAGGACGTCAACGAGGGTAGCAACGAGTGGGGCCGAGGCACTGGCAGGGTCAAGCCCAACGCGCTGCAAGGCAAAGGGCAGCATTGAGCCCGTGGCCGAGCCAAAGGTCACGATACCGATGAGTGCCACCCAAACGGTGATGGCAAGCAGTATGTAGTGCTCGCCATAGTCATAGATGCCCATGGTGTCCCACAACACGATGCGCATAAAACCTAGGCCACCTAAAAGCGCCCCCAAGGTTAGGCCAGTAGGGATCTCGCGCAGCAAAACACGCCACCAGTCTGCCAGTTTGACCTCTTCGAGGGCGAGGCTACGGATGAGCAAAGAGGTGGCCTGCGAGCCAGAGTTACCACCCGAGCTCATGATTAGCGGGATAAACATAGCCAGGACGACGGCCTTTTCTAGCTCCATCTCAAAATACTGCATTGCACTTGCGGTCAGCATCTCGCCCACAAATAACAATGTCAGCCAGCCACCGCGTTTGCGCAACATAGTGGTGAAGTTAATGCGCAGATAGGGCTGATTAATAAACTCGGCCCCCCCAAAGCGTTCCATATCCTCGGCCGCCTCGTCCATCAGGGTATCGAGTAGATCATCAACCGTCACAATACCGAGTATGTGTTGGTTTTCATCAACAACGGGCAAAGCCAGATAATCATAACGACGAATAATTTGTGCGGCCTCCTCGCGGTGCTCTTCGGGGCTAACGGTTACGGGGGCATCGCCCTCCCATATATCGGTGAGCAGTTGCTCGGGCTCGGCGCTTACCAAATGCCTAAGTGAGACCACAAACTCTAGCTGTTTGCTTTGGTTGACCACATAAATTGCGTAGGCGGTTTCTTTGGTGTCTTGTACCTTGCGTACATAGTCTAGGGTTTGTTTGACTGTCCAGGTATTGGGCACCTCGATAAACTCAGTGGTCATCATGTTCCCGGTGCTGAACTCGGGATAGCTCATGAGCTTGAGAATAGAGGCGCGTGTTTTTGGGCTGAGCAAAAAATTAGCCGCTGCACGCTCTGTGCTATCAAGCTGCAAAAAAAGCGAGGTGGCGCTGTCTTCGGCAAGCGATTCGAGAATGTCGGCCTGCTCGTTTTGTATGACTTGCCTGATGAGGGGCAGGGCGTATTCAAACTCGTTGTTTTCTAAAAGCTCGATAGTGATCTGCGCGGGAACGTCTCGTGCTTTTTCGAGGACCTCATCGACACTGAGGGCATTGAGCTCGGGGACAATATCAGCAACGTGAATGGGGCCAGAAAGATCGACAGAAACCATATTTTAATTAGCCTTGTACGGGTGACAGTAAAATTACCTGCCGCCATTGTACGAAATACAGAATAATTTTGTATGGCAGCGAGGAGTTTTTCATTTTTGCGCGAACGCTTGTCTACACGAGCTTTGCCGTCAATTAGAGGTAAAAAAGCAGAGAAAACAGGGCAAAAACTTTGCTTTTTGTTGATCTATTGACCAATGAACCTCGAGTGACGATTCATTGCGGCTTTTAGGGGGTTGTTAAAGAGTTATCACCAAACTTATCCACAGGTTTTGGGGATAAGTCAGCCTGGCTGGGCCAACAACTGTTTTTGCATTTGTCAAGCGCCGCACAATGCTCATTTTATGAGTTGATATTTTTTCTTGACAAATAAAGTCTTTGTATTCAATGACTTGCATTAGGGCAAAATTGCCCTATTGAAGGCTGTTGGCAAGGCCGATGCAGGCCGCTAAGCCTTGTCAGCACTTGCTTATAGCCGATTGTTGTCATTGTTTTTTGCTTTTTTGTGCAAAGATATCCACTGCAGTGTGTAAAAGTTTTGTGGGGGGCGAAAATGGGCTCTGAGACAGTCAAAATGCAGTCTAGAGCAAGCTTTGGATGGGGGATTATTTAGATTTACGTTTTTGCTCGCGGCGCATCAGCGCTAGACGGCATTTGTCGTAAATAAGGTTATAAAAGAAGGAATAGGGGAGGAAGAACAAAACTAGGCCAATATCGACGACCAGAGCATGCCAAAGGGTGGTATTGACCCACCAGGCCACAAGTGGGACGACCATAATAATTAGGCCAATTTCAAAACAGCAGGCATGTACCACACGCATCCACAAACTACGATGAAAATGTAGTTTGCTTTGCAGGTGGTCAAAGAGCCAGTTAAAGACCATATTCCATAACATGGCCATACCCGATATCACCGCCGATAAGGCAGCCATTGATAGGGCGGGCTTTTTAGTCAGCCACATGGCTAGCGGGGTGGCAAAGATAATGCCCAAGATTTCAAAAAGGGTAGCGTGAAAGATACGCTCTTTGAGGCTGCGCTGATAAAGCGCCTGCTCGTTGATTAGGTCAAAATCATCAGTTTGGGTTTGGGCTGTTGTAGAGGTGTTGGTATGTATTTCTTGCACGTAAAATTGCTAAATTAGATGAGTAAGACAAGGTAAATTGTAGCACTGCTGTTTTTTTGGGGCACGAGTTTTTCCTTAAAAAATTGTTGGGCTTTACAGAAAGGGTTTGCAGAAATAATGAAAGTGTCTGCAGAAATAGTGTTAGCTGTTAAACTTATGGGCACGAGGACATTTTTCTGTATAAAACTATGGTTTGCTTTCAACTATGTGCCCTGTGCAGATAGTTGTTTTGCCGTATAGGGCTAGGCTTTTAGCCCATATGTATAGCCTAAAGAAATAAGGACATTGACAATGGCTTTAATCAAGCTTTTGGGCCGCAGTATGGCGGCTTTGGCAGTTTTGGCTTTGGTTGCCTGCCAGACCCCACCAGATAGTGCCCAGGTCGAGACCGAGGCGCCCGCGACCGATGCAGCAGTGGCACCGGCACCAGCCCCACAAGAGCCCATAGCTGAGCCCCACGAGGCTGTTGAGCAGGCCGAGGACTTCAGCCCCTTAATGGTTTTTTTGGCTGATTTCGAGCCCGTCTCAGATTGGGTCGAGGTGGGCCTAGATGATGAGACCACTCTTTATTTACAGCCTACGCCTAGTTTTACGCGTGATGATCTGATGTCGGTCGAGACCTATTCCTCAGAAAGCGGTGACGGTTTGCTCGCTCTGATTCTGACTGACCCAGCGGCTCAGCGTCTCGAGGCGCTGACGAGCCAAAATCCAGGCCGACGTTTGGCCTTGGCTGTAGAGGGCACCCTATTAGCTGTACCGCGTTATTCCGAGCCATTGACCAATGGGCAGTTGGTTTTTATGGTGGGCAGTGTTGACAATGCCCAAACTGCGGCGCGCATGATTGCTGGTGATGACGGCCGAGCCGTACCCTATAGTGCAGAATAAGGATTAGATTATGGCGGTTGCCCAACAGGTTTTTCTACGCGATGCGATGCGCAAGCTCAATCTAACGCGCGATATGTTTTCAGCACGCATAGGGGTAAAGCGTCGTGCCCTCGATTCATGGCTGCTGCCCGAGCCCTCGCATGATTTCCGTGTTATGCCCGAGGTGGTGCGCCGTTTTGTAACCGAGATAGTAGAAAACGAGGCGCTTTTAGAGAAATACTCTGATGCCGCGCCTCGGCGGGGTAGTTTGCGTGATCGTATTGCCATTAACGACAAACATCAGCTGCTATCGGTTGATCAATTTACCCGTGATTCGGTCGAAGAGCTGTTTTATATTGCTGATATTATGCAGCCTATTGCGAGGCGCCAAAAGGTCTCGCGTGTGCTCGAGGGGGCCGTGCTAGGCAATTTGTTTTTCGAGGCCAGCACCCGTACTCGAGTAAGCTTTGGGGCGGCCTTTTGTCGCCTAGGTGGCTCGGTCTGTGATACGACTGGGTTTACCTTTTCGTCGATGGCCAAGGGCGAGTCAATATACGATACCAGTCGGGTGATGGGGGGGTATGTCGATGCGATGGTCATACGCCACCCCGAGCAGGGCTCGGTGGCCGAGTTTGCTGCTGCAACCAATATACCTGTAGTTAATGGGGGCGATGGCTCGGGCGAGCACCCCAGCCAAGCGTTACTTGATTTGTACACCATCTTGACCGAGTTCTCACGCCTAGGCAAGCTGCTTGACGGGGCCCATATTGCAGTGGTGGGCGATCTCAAGTATGGCCGCACGGTGCACTCGCTGGTCAAGCTTTTGGCCTTATATAGGGGGCTCAAGTTTACTTTGGTCTCGCCAAAGGGCTTAGAGATGCCTACAGAGATTATCGAGGCCGTCGCCCAACAGGGCAATCATGTTATCGAGCAAACCAACAATCTCGAGCAGGGTATTACGGGGGCCGATGTCATCTATGCGACGCGGGTACAAAAAGAGCGTTTACAAAGCGAGCAAATACGCGGTTACGGGCCCGAGTTTCAAATCAACGCAGCAATGATCGAGCGTTTTGCTACGCCCGATACCATTATTATGCACCCCTTGCCCCGTGATAGTCGGCCAATGGCCAATGACCTCAGCGTTGATCTTAACAAAGACCCGCGTTTGGCCATTTTTAGGCAAACGGATAATGGCATACCCATCCGCATGGCTATTTTTGCTGTGCTAATGGGGGTGGAAACCCTCGTGCAGCACTCTATGCGCGATGTAACCTGGAGTCCGCCCACCCATATTGGGCCTGACGATGCCATCTTTCACGGGATGGATTAGTGTCTTTTTGCTTAGAGGCGGCAATCAAAGGCCCCATTGATTCAGGCTTTGGTTCAAAGGTGCCATAGATTAAAGATGCGGGATTAACGGTGCTAAATTAAAGGCACCGTAATCCCGCCTTTTGGTTGGGGTGTTGTCAACTAGAATTTGGTGGCTGCGGTGCTTGCCTCTTGAGTTGTTTCTGTTGAGCAACAGTGGGGGTGGGGGCGCCTCTTTTATCATGAGTTTTAAAGTCCACTTTGCTAGAATGGTAATTTTCTGCCAAACATTTGATGTGGGTTAATATCGAGTGAGCTAAAAACAGTCATACTGTAAGCATTCTCAGTAGATTTGTTCGTTTGTGGTTTTTGGCCTTTTATGGCATTTGACTTAACCCAGTAGAACAACGGCCAACCAAGGGCAGCAATAGCACGTGTAGGCAGCACACAATACAAACAACCTTGCTTTATAGCAGCCTGATGCCTCAGCCTCTGCCTTGGTGTTTAGGTCGATCAAGCACTTCTTTCTTTTGGAATATTTCGCATGCATTCATTTTTTTTACGAGACAAGCAACTCTTGCCTATTATCCAAGGGGGTATGGGCGTAGGGGTTTCGGCTCATCGCTTAGCGGGTACGGTTGCATCTCATGGGGCCATGGGGACAATCTCAAGCGTCGATTTGCGCCGTCATCACGATGATTTGATGGATCCTGCCACCGCTCCCAAAGACAAAGAAGCGCGCAAAGATGATATTAATCAGAAAAACCTCATCGCCTTAGATCGCGAGATTCGCCAAGCCAAAGAGCTTAGCCAAGGTCGTGGGGCCATAGCAGTCAATGTGATGAAGGCTGTGGCCGCCTACCCTGATTATGTGCAGCAGGCTTGTAAAAGTGGTGCTGATGCCATCGTGGTTGGGGCGGGGTTGCCTCTTGATTTACCCGAGCTGACACGCGATTACCCTGATGTGGCGCTTATCCCTATTTTGTCTGATGCTCGTGGGGTGCGTGTGGTGTTACGCCGTTGGGCGCGCTCTGGGGCTGTGCCCGATGCCATTGTTATAGAAAACCCCAACTACGCCGCGGGCCACCTAGGGGTAACAGATGCCAAAGACATTGATTCTGAGTTTTTTGCCTTTGCCCATGTGATTCGCGAGGTCAAAGAGGTTTTAGAGCGCTTAGACATTGACCCCGACTCTATTCCTATTATTGCCGCAGGTGGGGTGCATGACCCCAAGCAGGTCAAAGAGCTGCTTTCCCTGGGTGCTAGCGGGGTGCAGCTAGGCAGTGCCTTTGCTGTGACCAAAGAGTGCGATGCCCACGAAAATTTTAAAAAGGTTATGGCCGAGGCCACACCAGAGGATATTGTCACCTTTAATAGTGTGGTGGGTATTCCGGCGCGGGCGGTGCGCACCCCATGGCTAGATGCCTATTTACACAAAGAAGAGCGTTTGCAATCAGTCGCCCAAGAGCGGCCCTGTACCGAGGGCTGGGATTGCCTTAGTTTTTGTGGCCTACGCGACGGTGAGGCCAAGGCTGGGCAGTTTTGCATCAACAGGCAGTTGGTGTATGCCCTAAAGGGCGATGTGCAGCGTGGGTTGTTCTTTCGTAGTTCTGAGCCCCTGCCTTTTGGCTCGGCCATTCGCTCGGTTTCTGAGCTACTCGAGTATCTGCTCAGTGCACTACCTATGCCCTTACGTAATCTCTCTTTCGGGGCAGCCTAATATTGATTGATGTTATTTAATTGCCCCGATAATGGCCCATGCACCCTAGTCTACAAGCGAAGGGTGCGGCTTGGGTATTTAGCGAACAATTAGCTTGGGCACATAGGTTTTAATTTTTTCTTTAAGTGCCGGGCTAATAAGAGTAGGGTCGTGAGGCTGTAGCTGTATGAGTTGATCATCAATGCAGCCTTCGGCGCGAAAGTTTTGTAATACCCAGGCCTCAATGTTTTGGCTATGCAAAAACTCGGCCATGGCCAATAAATCAGCCGCATCGTGTAGGGCACTATGTACGGTTGTGCGTATTTCATAATCACAATTGCTTGCAATTAGTGCTTGCAAGCTGTCTTGTACCATCGCCACAGGCTGCGCATGCACAATGACCTCGTGGTAGTCTTCCCATCGTGTTTTAAAATCAAAGCCCACCCAGTCAAGCAAAGGCAAAATGCTTTTTAGCCGCCTCGGGTAGGCCCCGGTGGTGTGCAAGCCGACCTTAAAACCAAGGTCTTTGGCTGTGGCTACGGCGGTTGGTAGGTGGGGGTCAATGGTGGGCTCGCCACCGCTAAAAACAATGGCATCGAGTAGCTGTTGGCGTTGCTCTAAAAAGGCCACTACCTCGGCCCATTGGGGGGCCATGGGGTGTGCCTTGCGCGATTGCAAGTGGGGGTTGTGACAGTAGCCGCAGCGCCAATTACAACCCTGAATAAAGGCTACACAAACTAAATGCTCGGGGTAATCGCTGGCACTAAAGGGCACAAAGCCGCCAAGTTGTATGCTGGGGGTGAGTGTTTTCATAGAGATAGGCAATCAGGTATAGTGCGTTGGGTAGCCGCCCCTATTTGCGCGCCTAGGCTGCACTTGTGGGCAAATAAGTGCAGCGCAGCAGGCTTGGCAAAAAAGGGTTTAGGGGCGGCTGGGGAAGCTTTAATTATTATTCTACAAAGTGCACGCGCTGATTAAACTCACCCTTTTTACCGATATTAAAAGAGGAGGTCGGGCGATGATAGCCCATCACACGTGTCCAAACCTCGCAACGTTGTCTTTCCTCGTCTTTGAGTAGTACTGCATGGTTGGTTTGGTTGTCTTGGTTGTGTTGCTTTAGGTTTTGCATGGAGTTTCTCCTTGGTTAAAAAACTATTGGTTAATAAATGCCCCTTTGGCTGCTATAGGCTGACTGCCGCGGGCGCAGATTTTGCCGCGATGAGCTCCTCATCGCAGCGGGGGCAAAACTCGTGATGCCCCGAAAGATAGCCGTGTTTTGGGCAAATAGAAAATGTTGGGGTCACCGTTAAATAGGGCAGACGAAATTTCGATAAGGCCCGTTGTACCAGTAGCTTGCAGGCCTGAGGGGTAGAAAGGGCCTCTTGCATGTATAGGTGTAGGACTGTCCCCCCGGTATATAGGGTTTGCAGCTCGTCTTGTCGATCGAGGGCCTCAAAGGGGTCGGTGGTGTAGTCCACTGGCAGTTGGGTAGAGTTTGTGTAGTAGGGGTTTTCGTCGGTGCCGGCCTGAATAATATCGGGGTAACGTTCGCGGTCAAGCTTGGCAAAACGGTAGGTGGTGCCCTCAGCAGGGGTGGCCTCAAGGTTGTAGAGGTGGCCGGTTTGCTCTTGAAACTGCACCATCTTGGCCCGAATATGCACGAGTAGGTCAACTGCTAATTGCATGCCTTGGGGGTCAGTAATGTCGTACTCATCGGCAGTAAAGTTGCGAATCATTTCATTAACGCCATTGACCCCAATGGTAGAAAAATGATTACGTAGGGTGCCCAGATAACGCTTGGTATAGGGGAATAAACCCTGCTCCATGAGCTGGGCAATGGTGACGCGCTTGAGCTCGAGACTGTCTTTGGCCATCTCGAGGAGCTCGTCAACACGGGCGTATAGACCGGGTAGGTCGCCTTGGTATTGATACCCCAAGCGGGCGCAATTAATGGTGACCACACCTAATGAGCCCGTTTGCTCGGCCGAACCAAATAAGCCATTGCCACGTTTTAATAGCTCGCGTAGATCAAGCTGCAAGCGGCAACACATTGAGCGCACCATATGCGGCTCGAGATCAGAGTTAACAAAATTCTGAAAGTAGGGCAGGCCATATTTTGCCGTCATGGCAAATAACAGATCAGTGTTGGGGCTGTCCCAATCGAATTCCTTGGTGATATTGTAGGTTGGGATGGGGAAGGTAAAGACCCGCCCTTTGGCATCACCCTCGAGCATGATATCGATAAAAACCTTGTTGATGAGGTCCATCTCGGCCTGTAGCTCACCATAGCTAAAAGGCATGAGCTCACCCCCTATGAGCGGTTGCTGCTCGGCCAAATCATCGGGGCAGACCCAATCAAAACTGAGGTTGGTAAAAGGGGTTTGGGTCCCCCAGCGCGAGGGCACATTGAGGTTATAAATAAACTCTTGTATGCATTGCTTGACCTCGCTTTCGGTCATGTTGTCAATACGTACAAAAGGGGCTAAGTAGGTGTCAAATGAGCTAAAGGCCTGTGCCCCTGCCCACTCGTTTTGTAAGGTGCCCAAAAAGTTGACCATCTGGCCTAGGGCACTGCTTAGGTGCTTGGGTGGGGCAGACTCTACTTTGTTGGGCACGCCGTTAAAGCCCTCTTGTAGTAGGTTGCGCAAAGACCAGCCCGCGCAATAGCCCGCGAGCATATCTAAATCATGGATATGCACATCGCCCTCGCGGTGGGCAGCACCCATAGCGGGGTCATAAATGTGGTTGAGCCAATAGTTGGCAATGATATTGCCCGATATATTTAAAATTAGCCCACCCAAAGAGTAACCTTGGTTCGCATTGGCATTAACGCGCCAATCGACACGCTCGAGATACTCATCAACCAAGTTGGCGACATTGACTAGGGTGGGGGCCTGCTCGGTTGTTTGGGCAGGCTTGGCAGAGGCGACAGAAAAAGTAGTGGGGTGTTGGGTCATAGCACTATATATTGTGGTTGGTTGTTGCTAAATCACTAGCTGTTGTGGTTAGCATAAGCCCTCTTTTTCTGCTTTTCTTTGCGTTAAATCATATAAAAGCGTATTAGATGAGTTTTTAATGAACCTTTAAACAGCAAACATTTAGCGCGCAAATTTGCCCAATGGGCCCGCGCGTCGGGTGCTCTTAAAGTAGTTGCATTTGCTTGTCGAGCTGCTGGGGTTGGGCCTGAGCAGGTTGTCTGAGCGTTAATATGTTGCCCTGTGGTTGGGCAGAGGCTTTTTTATTATTGTTGTGCGTGGAGGTGTCGAGCTGCTCGGGCGTATACAGTGATAAATCAAAATGCCCCTGTACGATGCCTATGTCACGAAGTATGGCGAGTGCGCGTAAAGGGTTTTTAAAACGTCTAGGTGTTTTGTCTTGGGTGGTAACCAGTATGGCCTGCTCGCCCGAGCGTGTTTGGATAACAACGTAAAAAGCGTCGCCTTGTGCCTTTAGGGTAACCCCACTGATACCGCCAGCCTGGGTGGTGGCCCGTAATTGTTGTAAGTTAAAGCAGTAGTTAGTAGGAGTAGGCATAAACTATTAATAAATATGGATCAAACCGGCACCCACTACCCGTTTGGCAAGGGGGGCAAGGCGTAGATTAGCCGTATCATCGGGGTGAAACCAGTGCGCTTGTGTGATTTCGGCCCCGACCTGTATGGGATAAGGCCAATACAAGGTAAATAGCATTGCCTGTACGGTATAGCCTTTTTCGTGGGCGGCTGGGGCCTCGAACTGCCCAGCAAAGCGGGGCAAGTATACCGGTGCCAAGATGTTGAGCTCCTCATCGAGCTCGCGTGTGAGGGCGCTGAGATAATTTTCATCGGGCTCTATCTTACCACCGGCCAACATGTAGTGGGTCGAGTGGTCTTTGCGCACCAAAAGAATTTCTTTGGCATCGTTATACAACAGGGCAACAGCAAGGTGTAATATTCGGGACATGTTTAGGTAAATTTAAGCTGGTAGCTTTATTATTGAACGATATAATAGAGCATTGTTTTTCTTTGTACCAGTGTGGCGGATTATGACAGCGACAATATTAGAGACTATTCCCTTAAATCAAAAGGTAGGCATTGCGTTTTCTGGTGGCTTGGATACCAGTGCAGCAATATTATGGATGCGCGAAAAGGGCAGCATACCCTATGCCTATACGGCCAACCTTGGTCAGCCCGACGAGAGCGACTACGACGATATCCCCAAACAGGCCCTTGCCTATGGTGCCCAAAAGGCGCGTTTGATCGATTGTCGCGAGCAGCTCGTGCGCGAGGGCATCGCAGCCATCCAAAGTGGTGCCTTTCATGTGACTACAGCGGGGGCGACGTATTATAACACCACCCCCCTTGGGCGCGCCGTTACCGGCACCATGCTTGTCGCGGCCATGCAAGAGGATGATGTGCACATTTGGGGTGATGGCAGTACCTACAAGGGCAACGATATCGAGCGTTTTTATCGTTATGGCTTGCTGACCAACCCCAAGCTCAAAATCTACAAGCCTTGGCTTGACCAACAGTTTATCGATGAGCTTGGCGGCCGTGCCGAGATGTCAGCCTTTATGAAGGCCCACGGTTTTGAATACCGCATGTCAGCCGAGAAGGCCTACTCGACAGACTCTAATATTTTAGGGGCCACGCACGAGGCCAAAGATCTAGAGTTTTTGCATACCAGCATGCATATTGTCGAGCCCATCATGGGCGTGGCTTTTTGGCAGGACGAGGTTGATATCCCGGCCGAAGAGGTCAGCATACGCTTTGAGGCAGGGGTGCCGGTAGCCCTCAATGGTAAAGAGTACCCCGATCTGGTCGAGCTAATGCTCGAGGCCAACCGCATTGGTGGGCGCCATGGTCTGGGCATGAGCGATCAAATTGAAAATCGCATTATCGAGGCCAAGAGTCGCGGCATTTACGAGGCGCCGGGCATGGCTTTGTTGCATATTGCCTATGAGCGCTTGCTAAGTGGCATACACAACGAGGACACCATCGAGCAATACCGCATCAATGGTTTGCGTTTGGGCCGCTTGTTGTACCAGGGCCGTTGGTTTGACCCCCAAGCAATTATGCTGCGCGAGACTGCCCAGCGCTGGGTTGCCCAGGCTGTCACGGGCGAGGTCACCCTCGAATTACGCCGTGGTAATGACTACAGTATTTTAAACACCCAGTCAGACAACCTTAGCTATCATCCTGATCGCCTAACGATGGAAAAAGAGGGCGAGGATAGCTTTAGCCCACGTGATCGCATTGGGCAGCTAACTATGCGCAATATGGATATTGCCGACACCCGTGAAAAGCTGTTTACCTATACGCAGGCAGGTCTACTTTTGCCCAGCACTAAAGGTGGTTTTTTACAGCTAACTAGCGAGCAAGAGCAAGAGGAAGGCTGATAAAGAAAAGCTTAGCCCATAAAA
>Ga0209487_1003330_pt1 | contig 12637 bp, 8 predicted proteins | sample Poulit2012_FD_187524 | JGI IMG/M metagenome (GOLD analysis project Ga0209487, IMG submission 187524) | Agricultural soil microbial communities from Georgia to study Nitrogen management - Poultry litter 2012 (SPAdes) (version 2) | ecosystem: Environmental > Terrestrial > Soil > Agricultural land... | reverse complement strand
CCACGCCCGCCATCCTGATCTTCGTTCCGATCTTCGCCCCGATCGTGTCCGAGATCGGAGTCCACCCCATCCACTTCGGCACCATGGTGGTGTACGCCTTCTCGGCCGGGGTGGTCACGCCACCGGTGGGCAACGTCCTGTTCGTCGGTGCACGCATCGCCGACCTCGAGATCGAGCCGGTGATCAGACGACTGCTGCCCTTCCTGCTCTCGATCTTCATCGGCCTGTTCGTCGTGGTGTTCATCCCGCAGATCTCCCTGGCGATCCCGGGCGCGCTGGAGATGCTCTGACGCTCAGGGCGGGGGTGGTCGGCTGACGCGGCGGCGTTCAGCTGATGCCGAGCATCACCAGCCACTGGGGCAGGAACGCCACGGCGATCACGATGATCACCAGCAGGTACCAGATGATGGTCAGCCATACCCAGCGGCGCAGCACCCCGGCCAGGGGCCGTGGCAGCGGCAGGTCCCCGCTCTCGACGGCGCGGGCCAGGGTCGCGAAGAACATGGGAGCGGTCACGGCCCACACCACCATGCACCAGGGGCACAGCGAGCGGATCACGAAGATCGCCGAGTAGGCCAGGAAGTGGACGTAGCCGAGCGCGAAAGCCATCCCGCCCAATCGTGCCCAGTGCATCCACGCGGGCAGGGCGGCACCGGAGAGCATCACGGCGCCGAGCACTCCCATGATCGCGAAACCGCCCAGGCCGATCGCCATGTTGGGGATGCCCAGGGCCTCGGCCTGCCAGGTCATCATGACGTTCCCGCAGGAGATGAGGGGGTTGATGTCGCAGGCGAGCTCAGCGTCGGGGTGCTCGAGCAGGTACATCTTGTCGACCGTGAGGTTCAGGGAGGCGATCCAGCCGACCAGGGCACCGATCAGCAGCACCGTACCGACCAGCATGGTGCCGGCACGCGGCCTGGCCGCGATCTCCGCGGCGAGCTCGGCGTCGATCTCGGCGAGCAGCTGCGCCTCGGTGAGCTCTCCGGTGGCATCGTCTGCGGGATCCGCGGATTCAACCGGTCCAGCGGGCTCACGAGCGTCCGCAGGCGTCCCGGAGCGGTCGGCTCCGTCGGTGTCGCGTTCGGTCATGGCAGAACCGGTTCCTCTCGGAGGGACAGGGGCTGGTGATCAGAAGGACAAGGGCTGCTCAGCCAGGGAAGGGGTTCTCGCGGTACCACGCGGCCAGGCGCTCGAAGCCCTCGTCCATGGTCACCGACGGGGTCCACTTCAGGCGCTCTCGGGTGCGGCGCTGGTCGAACCAGTGGGCCGTCGACAGCTGCTCGGCCAGGAACTCGGTCATCGGCGGCTCATCGGAGCCGGGACGGACCTCCCAGACCTTCTCGACCACCCGGCCGGCCAGGCGACCGAGCGCGCCCGGCACGTGCAGCCGGGGCCGCGGCACGCCCGCGGCATCGCAGAAGCCGGCGAACACGTCGCGCACCGTGCGGGGTTCGCCGTTGGTGACCACGAAGCTCTCCCCGTGGACCTCGTCGATCCGGTCCAACGCCGCCACGATCGCCTCCGCGGCGTTGGTGACGTAGGTGGTGTCGATCAGGGCCATGCCCTCGTCCAGCAGCGGCAGCCGCCCGGCGGCGGCACGGGCGACGATCCGGCCCACCAGCTGGGTGTCCCCCGGGCCCCACACCACGTGGGGACGCACGGAGGTGACGGCCATGCCCTCGTGCCCGTCGGCCGCCATGGCCAGCAGCTCGGCGGCGGCCTTGGTGCGGGCGTAGGGGCCGCGGGCCCGCTCGGGATCAGCAGGGGTGGCATCGAGGCCGACGATCGCCCGGCCCAGGTGCGCCACCGACGGGGAGGAGACGTTGACCAGATCTCCGCCTCCCTGGCCGGCCATCGCCTCGACCACGTGCCGGGTGCCGTCGATGTTGATCGCGCGGTACTCGTGCTCCGGGCCGGAGATGGAGACCTTCGCGGCCAGGTGGATCACCGCGTCGGTGCCGCGGACCGCCCGGCGGACGTCCGCGGGCTCGCTCAGCGAGCCCTGGACGTCCTGGACACCTTCGATGCCGGCGGGACGGCGCTGGAAGGCACGCACGGTGTCGCCGCGGTCCCGCAGGGCGGCGGCGACGGCGCCGCCCAGCATCCCGGAGGCACCGGTGACCAGGACGGTGCGGGCGCTCACAGGGCGTCCGCCTTCTCACCGCGCAGGGTCTGCTCGGACCAGCGGGACAGGGCCGTCCGGTCGATCTTGGAGTTGTGGCGGATGTCGGTGGGCAGGGCGCGGGTGGTGAACACCGCGGTGACCTCGGCGCCCGAGCGCTCCCGTACGGCGCGGCGGACCGCCTCCTGCAGGGAGGTGCCGGCCGGGCGGGGCCGGGCGGGCCTGCCGCCGGGACGGTAGCCCTCCTCGGTCTCCAGGATCACCACCACCTGTTGGGTGCCTCGGGGGCCGACCACGGCGGCGCCGGCGCGGCGCACGGTGGGCACGGTCTCGGCGGCCTCCTCGACCTGGACGGGCGTGTACAGACCGCCGGCCGTGGCGAGCACATGACCGGCGCGGCCCTCGACCCAGAGGCGTCCGGCGTCGTCGAGGTGGCCGACGTCGCCGGTGGCGTGCCAGCCCTCGAAGCGCATGGACTCATGGGTGGTCCCCCACAGCATCAGATACCGGTCGCGCACGTGCGGGGCGCGCACCAGTATCTCGCCGCGCACCCCGGCGGTCTCGGTGATCTCACCGGTGGTCCGCCCGAGCTCGTCCATGACGGCGATGGCGATCCGCACCCGCGGCACCGGGCTGCCCACGCACACCCCATCGCCCTGGCCGGCGGCCTCGATCCCGTCCAGGTCGATCGCGGCGACGGCCAGGCACTCGGTCATGCCGTAGGGCGTCAGGGCCCGCGCCTCGGGCATCAGCTCCCGCAGCCCCCGCAGCAGGTGCGCGGGGATCGGGGCGCCGGCCGAGAAGAAGCTCGCGGCACGGGCCAGGGCGGCCCGGTCGGTCTCGTCCAGCTCGGAGGCGGTGTCCAGGATGTTGCGCAGCGCCGCAGGAGCGGTGAACACGGCCGGGGCACCGAGGGCGGCCACGGCCTGGGCGAGTGCCGTGGCGGTCAGCTCACCGGGCCGGGTGATGTCCATGTCCGGGACCACCGTGGGGGCCCCGAGCGCGGGGCCCAGCAGCGCGAAGGTCGCGAAACCGGCCACCAGTCCGCGCTCGGGATCCAGCTGCAGGGTGTCGCCGACGGCGGTGAACATGGCGCTCACCTGCCGGTGGGTCAGCACCGCGCCCTTGGCGGGCCCGGTGGATCCGGAGGTGAACAGGATCGCGGCGTCCGCGTCCGGATCCGGCCACGGGGCGTCCAGCGGGGCCCCGAGCTCGCGCATCTGCGAGCCGGAGGTGGCCAGCTGTGCGATCGACGTCTCCACACCCAGCACGGTGCGGTCGACAGTGGGCAGCTGCTCGACGCTGAGGCGCCGGCCCGGCCAGCCCATGGCGCGGGCACCGACCAGGGCGCGCTTGATGCCGATGAACCAGTCGGGATGGGAGCCGATGGTCGCGCGGGTCAGGCCGTCCACTCCGAGACCGGCGTCGGCCACGACGGTGACCGCGCCGATCCGGAAGCAGGCGTACAGCACGGCAGTCAGGTCCGCGCCGGGGGGGATCAGCAGGCTGACCCGGTCACCGGGGCGGATGCCGTGGGCCAGCATGCCGGAAGCGATGTCGTCCACCCGGCGGTCCAGCAGCGACCAGGAGATCTCGCGGCCGGAGCCGTTGTCCCCGGGCATCTCCACCACGGCGGGGCGATGGGCGTGGGCCGGGTCGGCGGCCAGCCGTGCGATCGGTGCGCTGATGGGCTGGACGGGCACCTGCTCGGCGTAGGACGAGACGGGGCGCCAGGCGGGTGGCTCGGTGCCCGGCTCCGCGGAGGCGGGGAAGCGGTCCGCGAGCCACTCGGCGACGGTCCCGGCGACATCAGCGTCCTCCCACACCAGGTGGGAGGCGTTCTCATAGCGGTGCACATCGGCGTGCGGGACCCGCTCGAGCAGGTCCCGCAGGTACCGGTCGGAGAAGGTGATGTCGCGCGGCCCCCAGGCGAACAGAGTGGGCACGCGCAGCTCGCGGACGCCCTCGGCGAGGCGCTCGAGGGTGGCTCGGGAGGGATGGTCGGCGCTGGCGGGGATGTCGGCGACGAAGTCCTGGATGCCCTTGCGGCGGTCGCGGCTGCGGTACGGGGCGAGGTAGGCCTGCTGGACGTCCCTGGGCAGGGCGGGGCTCGACAGCGACAGGGTCGTGCGGATGAAGGCGTCGGTCAGAGAGGTGGTCGCGGGCAGCACGGCCGGGGTGGTGGCCAACTGCAGGGCGCGCGGCAGACTCTCGCCGATCTCCTGGTGGATGCCGGTGTTGCTCAGGATCATCCCGGCCAGGTCGTGGCGGTTGTCCAGCGCCCAGCCGACGGAGACGATGCCGCCCCAGTCGTGGCCGACGGTGACCACCGGACCGCGGATCGACAGGGCGTCGGTCAGCAGTGACAGATCGGTGATGCGGTCCTGCAGCCGGCGAGTGGTGCCGGTGCGCTCGGACCAGCCCATCTCCAGCTGGTCCACGGCGATCAGGCGCCAGGGGATGTCCTCGCGCACGAGCGTGCGATAGAGGAAGGAGTAGGTGGGGTTGCCGTGGACGGCCAGCAGGGTGCCGCGCGGGGTGATGCCGCGCTCGGCGAGCCACGGCCCGGAGTCCAACAGGTGCCAACGGCGCCGCTCGCCGGCGTGGTCGCGCACCTCGAGGGTGCGGCTGATCCGCGGGTCAACGCCCGGCATCCCGGGAACCTCGGGTGCGGCGGCTCGGCGGCGTCCGGTGCTGCTCGTGGTCACCACTGGACCTCCATCATCGCGGTGTTCAGGCCGGAGCCGACGCCCATCAGCAGCACGCGCTCCCCCGGTTTCATCTCGTCCTGGACGTTGGCCAGGGTCATCGGCACGGCCTCCGCGGCGATGTTGCCCCAGTCGGGGAAACTGACCTGGATCCTTTCCATCTCCACTCCGGTGATCTTCGAGAAGTTGCGGGTGTAGACCATGGAGACCTGGTGCGGGACCACGTGGTCGACGCTCTTGAAGTCCAGGCCGGCGTCGTTGGCCCCCTTCCAGGTGTCCAGGATCAGGCCGATCCCGCTCTCGAGCAGACCGGCGGAGTCGGTGCGCATGTCCTCCATGTTCCCCACGCACAGCTCGTGGTGCTCGGTGCCGGCGCGGGCCTGGGTGAGCTTGAGCCGGTGGCCCTCGGGATGCTCGTCGGCGGGTCCGATGACCGCGGCGGCGGCGCCCGAGCCCAGGGTCAGAGAGGCGAACTGATTGTTGAAGTCATCACGCGTGGAGGTCTTGGAGTTCAGGCGGTCGATGGTCCCGCGCTGGACCTTCTCGACATCCTCCGCGCCGACGATCAGGGCGTATTTGGTCTGACCGGCGTCGATCATGCCGGCGGCCATGGTCATGGCGTTGACGAAACCCAGGCACGCGTTGGTGATGTCGAAGTTCATGCAGCTGCTGGGCATGCCCAGCGCGTGGTGGATCGAGGTGGAGACCGCCGGCTCCAGGTGCTGGCGGGAGACGGAGGCGTTGATCAGCAGACCGACTTGGTCGCGCATGATCCCGGCCTTGGCCATGGCGCGCTCGGCGGCGAGCACCACACCCTGTCTCCAGCCGTTGTCCGGGTCCTTCCACCAGCGCCGCTCGTACACACCGGCCACGCGCTGCAGGACGCCCTTGGGCAGGCGCAGGCGCTTGCGGGCCGGAGAGAGCATCTCATCGATCTCGTCCGAGGTGACGGCGACCTGCGGCAGAGACATCTCGACCGAGAGCAGGCTCGCGTTCCTGTGGACGAATCCTGTGTTCCCGTTCCCCATCTGCGTGCGCTACCTCGTTCGTCGTGTGCTTCGTGTTCGGGCGGTCCCGGCTTCGCACGGCCGAGGCACGGGGCCCGGGGCCGTACCCGGTCGGGCACATGCGCCGATCATTGTCCCACTCGTGCCTGAGGGCGGAGCCGGGTGGTGTCCGATGACACGTCGGGATCAGGGCCCCTCGGTGCTCGCATCCCGGGACTCGTCGAGCTGGTGGCTGAGGTGGTGTCCGAGGTGGTGTCGGGCGAACAGCAGGGACTGGCGCAGCACCCGTTCGCGCTCCCCCGGACCCCCCAGGCCCCGGGTGTTGATCTCCAGCAGCACCGAACCCTGCCAGCCGCGATTGGCCAGGCGGCGCAGCACCTCCGCGCAGGGCTGGTTCCCCTCGCCGGGCGGCAGGTGCTCGTCCTTGGTGGTCTTGCCGGAGCCGTCGGCCAGATGCAGGTGGGTCAGGCGGTCACCGAGCCGGTCGATCATCGCCAGCGCATCGTCCCCGGCGGTCGCCGCGTGGGAGAGGTCCACCGTGACGTGGGCGTAGTCCTCGTCGGTGGGGTCGTGGTCGGGCAGGTAGGTCAGCAGCTCGCGCACCCCCAGCCGCCAGGGGTACATGTTCTCCACGGCGATCGCGACCCCGTAGCGCTCCTCCAGCTCGGCCACGCCGGCCACGAAGTCGCGGGCATAGGCCCCCTGCCAGCGGAACGGTGGATGCGCCACCACGGTGGGCACGCCGAGCTCGCGGGCGATCTGGACGGTGCGCTCGATCTTGATCCAGGCGTCCCCGCCCCAGAGCCGCTGCAGGAAGAACAGGGTGGGCGCGTGCAGCGACATGATCGGCTGCTGGTAGCGCTCGGAGTAACGGCGCAGGATCTCGGGATCCTGGCTGTCCTGGGGGTAGGAGACCATCACCTCGACGCCGTCGAAGCCGATGCTGGCGGCCAGCTTGAAGCACTCCTCGACCCCGGCGGGGAACACGGAGGAGGTCGACAGTCCCACCGGGATCCGACGGGCCGGGTGCTGGTCGCTGCGCGGATCGCCCTCGGACAGACGGCGCGAGAGGCTCTGCCGGCCCGTCTTCTGTGCGCTGCTGGCGCGCGTATAGGGCTTGCGGGCACCGTTGCGGGGCGCACTCGTGCGCTGTCGATCACGACGTGGGCTCACGGTTCCTCCTCCGGACTCGGGTGCGCCGCAGTCAGTATGCCGCAGGGCGGCCCCTTGGCAGGGGCAGACCCGTGCGGAGTCACATTCTGCACCCCTCTAGACTCTCCTCCATGCGTGTTCGAGACCTGACGGCCGACGACTTCGTGGCCTATCGACGCCTGTCCGGCGGGGCCTTCGGCGGCCCGGTCGCGACCGAGGCCCGCCCCTTCGCCCCCGGACAGACCCCGCTGGGCATCGACTCCGCCGCCCTGCCCGGAGGGGCCGACGGCGTGATCGCCGCCGGGGCCAGGATCCGGCACGACACCATCAGTCTCGGCGGCGGAGTCGCCACCTGCGGAGGGATCGCCGGTCTCGCCGTCCACCCTGCCCATCGGGGGGACGGCCTGTTCGGCAGCATGCTGACCGCGGTCATCGACCGCTGCGCCCAGGAGGGCATGGCCTTCTCGATGCTGTATCCGTCGAACCCGGGGATCTATCGCCGCTACGGGTACCAGGTGGTCGCCCAGGGGAACGCCATGATCGTGCCGCTCGTGGACCTGCAGCGCCTCCGCCCGGCCCCGGATCGCCGACTGGTGCCGGTGACCGAGGAGACCATGCCGCGGCTGCGGGCGCTGTACCGGGAGCTGACGGCCGGTGAGAACGCGATGCTGCGGCGCGAGGGCCCCCTGTTCCCCGGTGGCCTGCCCGCAGAGGGCTGGCAGGGTCTGCTGCTGGAGGATTCCCAGGGTCGCGACCACGGCTACCTGTCGTGGACGCGGGTGCCCGAGCGCGACGACGGTGTGGGCCTGGAGGTCCACGAAGCTCTGGGGCGCACCCGCGCCGACCGCTCGGAGCTGCTGCGCTCGCTGGGCTCCTGGTCGACGGTCACCGAACTGGTCCGGGTGCGGCTGCTGACCGAGGATCCGCTGCTGGACGTGCTGCCCGGCGGGCGGCTGCGACCCGATCCGCAGGTGCTGCCCCTGGTGATGATGCGGGTGATCGACACTGCTGCCGCTCTGCGGGCGCGTCCGGCGCCGGCGGGGTTGCAGGGCACGATCCGCCTGGTGGTCGAGGACGGCACGGTGCCGGCGGGGTCCTGCCGCGCCGAAGGTACCTGGATCGTCACGGCCACCGAGGGGACCGTGGGCGTCTCCCAGGAAGGTGCTGTCGACGACGATCCGACGAACCCGTCGGGCTCGGCCGAGCTCGGCGCAGCGGTGCTGGACATCCACGCCGCCTCCCTGCTGCTGACCGGGGGGCGACGCCTGGCTGACGCCCGTCGGCTGGGCCTGAGGGCGAGCGCTGACCCGTCGGCCGAGCACTTCCTGGACACCCTGCTGGCCGGTCCACGGCCCAGCGTCCTGGACTCCTTCTGAGCCGGGGCCGCGCCCCGCTCCCCCGTTCCGGGCCATGTCCCGACCCCCGCCCATCCCTGATCCCGGAGAGACCGCATGGCCAAGCTGCATTTCAAGTACGGAGCGATGAACTCCGGCAAGTCCGACACCCTGATCAAGACCGCCTACAACTACGACGAGCGCGGCCTGGCCACGCTCACCGTCAAACCCGCCCTGGACACCAAGGGCGAGGACTGGGTGGTGGCACGGGGCGGAGCGCGCCGCCGGGTGGACGTGCTCACCCGGCCCGAGGACGATCTGCGGGCCCGCATCCACGCGGTGGCCGATGAGAAGGGGGTGCGCCGGCTGCACTGCGTGCTGGTCGATGAGTCCCAGTTCCTGCAGCCCTCGCAGATCTCGCAGCTGCTGCGGGTGGCCAAGCAGGACGGGATCTCGGTGATCTGCTTCGGGCTGCGCACCGACTTCCGCACCCAGGCCTTCCCGGGCGCGGCGCGGCTGATGGAGCTGGCCGACAACGTGGAGAAGCTGCCCACGATGTGCCGCTGCGGCTCCCAGGCGGAGTTCAACTGCCGAGTGGTGGACGGGCGATTCGTGTTCGAGGGCGAGCAGGTCGCGATCGACGGTGCGCACGTGACCTACGAGTCGCTGTGCGGGCCCTGCTTCATGGACGAGCAGGAGCGCGCGGGAGTCACCGTGCTGGGGTGAGGCCCGCGCGCTCCGGGTCGGTGCGGGGCGGCCTCAGGAGCTCAGCGGGCGATCCTCGCCCACTTCGCCGTCACCGGCGGCGTTCGCGGTCTCCTCGGACTGCGCCTTGAGCGTCGAGCCCTCCGCGTCGAGGTCGGCCGAGGCCTCATTCCCCGACCCGGTGCCGCCGTCATCCGAGGACAGCCGGCCCTTCGCCGCGGTGGCAGCCCCCGCCACGGTGTCCTGAACGTTGGAGGCGACCTCGGGGGCCTTCTCCTTGGCCGTCTCAGCCGCGTCCTGGGCGACCCTGCCGGCGGTCTCCCGGGCCTGGGCGGCGCGGCGCTGGACCTGCGGATCGTCGGCGACCTGCCGGGCGGTGCGCTCGAGGGACTCGTAGGGTCCACGGCCCATCCGGGAACCGAGCACGAAGCCGACGGCAAGACCGGCCAGGAAAATGAACTTCTTCATCGCTGTCTCCTCTAAGCGGCGGACGTCGTGCACGGCATCGTGTCACATGGGTGCGTGAGTCCCCGTCCCTGAACCAAGTGGTCCGACCCCCGGCCTCTGAACCATGTGGCCAGAGAACGCTCGGGCCCACCTCAGTGGTCCGAGAACGGTCGGACCCGCGGACCCGCGAGGATCTACCATCAGAGCATGGGGCGAGGACGCCCCGGCTGCATCAATTCACCGTTGATCATGGTGACCGAGGAGAAGACCGCGTTGTCCCCGTCGAACCCCGCCCAGCACCTCACCACCGACATCACCATCGAGGACGTGGCCGAGCAGGTGCGCTCCTGGCTGCAGGCGGCGCGCACCCGCTCCGTGCCCGCTCCGGCCAAGCTGCTGTCCGACCTGCTGCGTGACCCCCACGGGCTCGAGTTCACACTCGCCTTCGTCGACCGGGTGATCCGGCCCGAGGATCCCAGGGCGGCGGCCGTGGAGCTGCGGCGCCTCGCCCAGGACCCGCCACGTTTCCTGCCCGCCCCGCTGCGGCGGGTGGTGGAGCTCGGCGGCAGCACCTCGCGCGTGGCCCCGCACCTGGTGGTGCCCATGGCCCGCCGGGTGATGCGCTCGATGGTCTCGCACCTGATCCTGGACGCCCGGGAGGCGCCGCTGACCCGGTCCATCGCCAAGCTGACCGCTGACGGGACCGCGCTGAACATCAATCTGCTCGGCGAGGCGGTGCTCGGCGGCCAGGAAGCCGCCCGGCGCCTGGCCGGAGTGCGGGAGCTGGTCGCGCGTCCCGATGTCGACTACGTGTCGATCAAGGTCTCCTCGATCGTGGACCACCTGCCCCTGTGGGCCGCCTCCCAGACCGTCGATCACATCGTGGAGACGCTGCTGCCCCTGTACCTCGATGCCGCGCGCTCCGCGGAACCCACGTTCCTGAACATGGACATGGAGGAGTACCGGGACCTGGAGCTGACGCTGCAGGTGTTCGAGAAGCTGCTGGATCGGCCCGAGCTGGCTGCGCTGCCCGCCGGGATCGTGCTGCAGGCCTATCTGCCCGACGCCCCCGACGCCATGGCCCGGATCCGAGCCTTCGCCGAGCGGCGCGTGGCCGAAGGCGGCGCCCCGCTCAAGGTGCGACTGGTCAAGGGGGCCAATCTGGCCCTGGAGAAGGTCGATGCCTCCGTGCACGGCTGGACGCAGGCGCCGCTGCTGAGCAAACAGGACACCGACGCCCAGTACAAGCGGATGCTGATGGAGGCGCTGGATGACGAACGGCTCGCCGCGGTGCGGCTGGGGGTGGCCGGGCACAACCTGTTCGACGTCGCCTTCGCTCATCTGCTCATGCTCGAGCGCCAGGTGACACCGGGCCCGCTGGGCGGGGTGGAGTTCGAGATGCTGGCCGGTATGGCCCCCGCCCAGCAGGCCGTGGTGCGCGAGGCCACCGGCACCATGCGGCTGTACGTCCCGGTGGTCGCGCCCCAGCAGTTCGACGTGGCCGTGTCCTATCTGGTGCGGCGCCTGGAGGAGAACGCCTCGAGCGAGAACTTCATGTCGGCCGCCTTCGAGCTGGATTCCTCCCCGGAGCTGTTCGACCGGGAGTGGGAGCGCTTCTCGCGGTCCCTGGTCCAGGCCCTGGAGGAGACCTCGGTCCGCACCCACCGCGACCAGGACCGCTCCGCGGAGACCGCGAGGGGGCTTCCCGAACTGGGGTCCGCGGCGCTGCCTGCGGTGCCGGGGGCCTTCCGCAACACCCCTGACACCGACGTGTCCACGGCGGCGAACCAGGAGTGGGCCGATCTGGTCACCCGCCGCATCCGCGGCTCCGAGCTGGGGATCGAAGAGGCCGAGGCGGCGCGCGTGGAGGACCTGGGCGGTGTGGAGGAGGCGATCTCCGCCGCCCTCGCGGCCCAGCGCTCCTGGGGGACGCTGGGCATGGAGAAGCGCGCCATGGTCCTGCGCCGCGTGGCCCGGATGCTCGCGGGGCACCGCGCCGAGCTGCTCGAGGTGATGGCCTCCGAGACCGGCAAGACCTTCGAGCAGGGCGACCCCGAGGTCAGCGAGGCGATCGATTTCGCGCTGTACTACGCGGAGCAGGCTGAACGGCTCGACCGGGAGAAGGGCGTGATCTTCAGCCCGCGCCCGCTGACGCTGGTCACCCCGCCGTGGAACTTCCCGGTCGCGATCCCCACCGGGAGCACCCTGTCGGCGCTGGTCACCGGCAGTGCGGTGATCATGAAGCCGGCGCCCCAGGCGCGCCGCTGCGGGGCCCTGCTGGGCCGCCTGTTCCGGGAGGCCGGGGTCCCCGAGGGGGTGCTGACGGTGATCGATGTGCCCGAGGACGAGGTCGGTCGTGCCCTCGTCTCCGATCCGCGGATCGATCAGCTGATCCTCACCGGTGGCTTCGAGACGGCCGAGCTGTTCGCCTCCTGGCGTCCCGAGCTGCGGATCCAGGCCGAGACCAGTGGCAAGAACGCCATCGTGGTCACCCCGCACGCCGACCTGGACCTGGCGGCCCAGGACGTGGCCGCCAGCGCCTTCGGGCACGCCGGGCAGAAGTGCTCCGCTGCCAGCCTGGTGATCACCGTCGGCTCGGTGTCGCGTTCGCGGCGCTTCTCGGCGCAGCTGGCCGATGCGGTGCTCAGCCTGCACGTGGGGGCACCGACGGATCCCACCGTGCAGATGGGGCCGGTGATCGAGCCTCCCGGTGACAAGCTCGCCGCGGGCCTGACCGAGCTGGGCGAGGGAGAGACGTGGCTGGCCCGCCCGCAGCAGCTGGACGAAGAGGGACGCCTGTTCTCCCCGGGCGTGCGCGAGGGCGTCCGGGATGGTTCGGAGTTCCACCGCACCGAATACTTCGGTCCGGTCCTGGGGATCATGCACGCCCGCACCCTCGCCGAGGCGGTCCGGATGCAGAATGGGACCGACTACGGGCTCACCGCCGGCCTGCATTCCCTGGACGAGGACGAGATCGCCTGGTGGACCCAGCACGTGGAGGCGGGGAACCTGTACGTCAACCGCGGGATCACCGGGGCGATCGTGCAGCGCCAGCCCTTCGGCGGCTGGAAGCGCTCCTCGATCGGTCAGACCAGCAAGGCCGGCGGGCCCAATTATCTGATCCATCTGATGGACGTCGCCGATCCGAGGGCCGACGATCCG
>Ga0209487_1003329_pt1 | contig 12638 bp, 15 predicted proteins | sample Poulit2012_FD_187524 | JGI IMG/M metagenome (GOLD analysis project Ga0209487, IMG submission 187524) | Agricultural soil microbial communities from Georgia to study Nitrogen management - Poultry litter 2012 (SPAdes) (version 2) | ecosystem: Environmental > Terrestrial > Soil > Agricultural land... | reverse complement strand
TATTTTATGATGACGTTTGCTCTTTCTTTTCGTAATCACATTCTGTACAACGTGTTGTCGTTTGTTTTTTCGTTTTTTTCTGGACCATCATTTTGCCACAGTTTGGACATGGTTCCTTTACTGGACGATCCCATGAGACAAAATCGCAGTTCGGATAATTGTCACATCCGTAAAAAAATCTTCCTCTTCGTGATCGTCGTTCAACGATATTACCATCTTTACATTTTGGACATTTGACGCCAACTTTTTTCAAAATTGGCTTCGTATTACGGCAGTCAGGGAAGTTAGAGCAAGCGAGGAACTTACCGTAACGGCCCATTTTATAAACCATTGGATGACCACACTTTTCACAATCAATGCCAGCTGGTTCATCTTTAATTTCGATAGAAGCCATTTCTTTTTCAGCTTTCTCTAATCGTTTTTCAAATCCTTCATAAAATTGATCCATCACTTGAATCCACGCAGCTTTTCCTTCTTCAATCGAGTCGAGATCTTTTTCCATATTTGCAGTGAAATCAACGTCGATAATCTCAGGAAAATGTTGTTGTAATAAATCAATGACAATTGTTCCTATTTCAGTTGGATAAAAGCGGCGTTCTTCCATAGCAACATAACCGCGACGTTGAATCGTATCAATTGTCGGTGCATATGTCGATGGTCGACCGATTCCTTTTTCTTCTAATGTTGCAACAAGTCGTGCTTCCGTATATCTTGGCGGTGGTTGTGTAAAATGTTGCTTTGGTTCAATTTTTTCAGATTTAACGATCATCCCTGTTTCAAGATCAGGTAAAAATGTCTCTTTTTGTTTTTTCTTCTGGTTGCTACCTTCGACATATATTTTCATAAAACCATCAAACTTTACTTTTGAGCCTGATGCACGAAATTCAACATTATTATTCCATAGGTGAACTGTCATTGTATCCATAACTGCAGGTGCCATTTGGCTTGCTAAAAAGCGATCATAAATTAGTTTGTATAATCGATATTGATCCTTTGATAATACGCTTTTTAATGATTCTGGATTACGATGAACAGATGTTGGGCGGACAGCTTCATGAGCATCTTGTGCCCCTTCTTGTTGGCCTTTTTGCCGTCTATTGCCGACATATTGTTCACCAAAGGTTTTTGCAATATGTTTTTTCGTCTCACTAACGGCTGTTGGGGAAACCCGTGTAGAGTCTGTACGCATATACGTTATAAGCCCAGTAATTCCACCAGCCTTTGCCCCTAAGTCAATACCTTCATAAAGTTGCTGGGCGATCATCATCGTCTTTTTCGCACGAAAATTAAGTTTTCGCGCAGCATCCTGTTGTAATGATGAAGTTGTAAAGGGTAAAGCAGGATTCCTCCGTCGTTCACGTTTATTTACTTTTTTAATTTCAAAATCGTCACCGGTAATTTTTTGTAAAATTTCATTAACATCTGCTTCCGTTTTTAAATCTTGTTTCTTTCCATCGATTCCGTAAAAAGAACCTTCAAATTTTTCTAGATCTTTTTTAAATAAGGATGAAATTGTCCAATATTCTTCAGGTTTAAAGTTTTTAATTTCATTTTCACGATCAATGATTAGTTTTACGGCGACAGATTGCACACGACCTGCACTTAAGCCGCGTCTCACTTTTTTCCATAAAAGTGGGCTTATTTTGTAACCGACGAGTCGGTCTAAAATTCTTCGTGCTTGTTGTGCATCAACTAAATCTTGATCAATTGTCCGTGGCTGTTTAAACGATTCTAAAATAGCATTTTTCGTTATTTCATTAAAAACGACACGACATTTTGAATTCGGATCTATTTTTAAAGCGTATGCGAGATGCCAAGCAATCGCTTCACCTTCACGATCCGGGTCAGCAGCCAAATATATATTATCCGCTTTTTTCGCTGCTTGTCGCAATTCTTTTAAAATATCACCTTTACCACGTATCGTAATATACTTAGGTGTGAATGAATTTTCTATGTCAACACCGATTTGACTTCTCGGTAAATCTCTTACGTGGCCCATTGAGGCTTTAACTGTGTAGCCTTTTCCTAAATAACGTTCAATTGTTCTCGCTTTAGCCGGTGATTCAACAATGACTAAATTTTGTGACATAATTTTATTGCCTCCTACAATGAGGTTACGAATATTATCGCTTCGTTCAATCGTCCCTTATATTAATTACTTATGTTGCATTTGTCAAATATACAACAATATTTTTTTGAATTTCGATAAAAAACATTCATCTATTATTAACATTTTTCATCAAATGTTTACCTACTAACTCCCAATCATTTATTAAATCTGCTGCATTTATAACGAGTTGAGCTCCGTCTTGTATCATTCGATGACACCCTTTACTTTGTATTGTTAGCGGACAGCCCGGTGAAACGTATACTTGTCGTCCTTGATCAAGCGCTTGATCAACGGTTATTAACGTCCCACTACGCTCCATAGCTTCAATAACTAACGTTCCATAACTTAAACCACTAATAATTCGATTTCGTTCGGGAAAATGGTATTTACGGGCGGAAACATGCGGGGGATATTCGGATATGACAAGACCCTTTTGAACAATTTGTTTGAACAATGTAAAGTGTTCCCGTGGATAAATATGTTGAAAACCACTTCCTAATACAGCGATAGTAATACCATCTTCAGCAAGTGTTACACGGTGGGCATAACTGTCAATTCCCCGCGCAAGACCACTAACAATTGTCCAACCACGACTTAACAATGGACGTAAATAAAACTCAACCTTTTGATAAGCATTTTGCGATGGATTACGTGTACCAATAACACTTAAAAATGGTTTATATTGTAATAAATGGCGGTCTCCAGCCAAAAACAAGACAAGAGGTGGATCATTAATTTGTTTTAAAAGTAATGGATAATCATGATCATAAATTGTCATTATTTGAAAGGATTGAAGGTGTTTCTTTATGAAAAGTAATAAACGATCATTATGAAGGTCCGCTAAAAATTGCTCAGCATTTTTTAAAGGAAGGAAAAATAAGTTGTGTAAATCAGAAGATGAATACGAATAAACCTTAGTTAATTTAGGATCTACTGTTAAAAGTTTACGAATGAAATGTCTATTTATGCCGCGACAATAATATAGGTGGATGAGTCGCTTTCGAACATTGTGCAATTCAATCACCCCATTATATATCATTGAATGGATAATCGAAGCCTAAAATAACGTATTTTAGGCTCCGATATTTTTATAGGTTAATGTGTTTTACACTTTTCATCAATGCCGTGTTCTTTTAACACTTTAATAACTGTTTCGCCCATGACATCAGGTGTTTCTGCTACAGTGATGCCACACTCACGCATAACACGCATTTTTTCATCAGCGGTTCCTTGACCACCAGAAATAATCGCTCCCGCGTGTCCCATACGTTTTCCTGGAGGAGCTGTTTGACCACCGACAAAGCCAATGACAGGCTTATTCATATTTTCTTTTACCCAACGAGCAGCCTCTTCTTCAGCTGTTCCACCGATCTCACCAATCATAATGACCGCATGTGTATCAGGGTCTTCGTTATATAACTTTAAAACATCGATAAAGTTCGTTCCATTTACAGGGTCTCCACCGATACCGACAGCTCCTGATTGACCGTAACCGCGTTGTGATAGTTGGTGAACAGCTTCATAAGTTAATGTACCAGAACGTGAAACGACACCGATATGCCCTTTTGTATGAATATATCCTGGCATAATACCAACTTTACACTCATCAGGTGTAATAACTCCTGGACAGTTCGGTCCGATTAAACGAGTTTCTTTACCTTCCATGTAACGTTTGACTTTTACCATATCTAAAACAGGAATATGTTCTGTAATACAAATAACTAAATCCATCTTAGCATCAACAGCCTCTAAAATGGCATCTGCTGCAAATGGCGCAGGTACATAAATAACGGAAACTGTTGCACCTGTCGCTTTAACAGCATCGTCGACTGTATTAAAAACAGGTACACCTTCAACTTCTTGTCCAGCACGTCCAGGTGTTACACCAGCAACAATATTTGTTCCATAATCGAGCATTTCTTTCGTATGAAACGCTGCTGTAGAACCTGTAATACCTTGGACTAAAACTTTTGTATCTTTATTTACTAAAATACTCATTGATGTCCGCCCTTTCTACAATCATTAATCGTCTATGATTTACTTTCAATTTATTTAACAGCGGTAACGATTTTCTCTGCACCGTCACCCATTGAATCTGCAGAAATAATGTTTAACCCAGACTCATTTAAAATTTTCTTACCTTCTTCAACATTCGTACCTTCAAGTCGGACGACGAGTGGAATGTCTAAGTCAACTTGTTTTGTCGCCTCAACGACACCTTCAGCAATAACATCACAGCGCATAATTCCGCCAAAAATGTTAACAAAAATCCCTTTAACGTTCGGATCAGCTAAAATAATTTTAAAGGCTTCAGTAACTTTTTCTGCTGTTGCTCCACCACCGACATCGAGGAAGTTTGCCGGCTCTCCGCCATAATGTTTAATAATATCCATTGTAGCCATCGCTAAACCTGCACCATTAACCATACAACCAATATCCCCATCAAGGGCAATATAGCTTAATCCATGCTCAGATGCTTCGATTTCTTTTTCGTCCTCTTCATCTAAGTCACGAAGTTCTAAAATATCTTTTTGACGATATAAAGCATTATCATCAAAATTGAGCTTCGCATCAAGTGCTAACACTTCACCATCACCTGTTGTGACAAGTGGGTTAATCTCAGCAATTGAACAATCTTTTTCTACAAAGGCTTGATAAAGTCCCATCATAAATTTAACGACATTATTAACCATTTCTACCGGTACGTTCAAATTAAAAGCCATACGACGTGCTTGATAACCTGCTAAGCCAACAACTGGGTCAATGACTTCTTTGAAAATTTTCTCAGGTGTTTCGGCAGCAACTTCCTCAATTTCAGTACCACCTTCTTCAGAACCCATCATGACGACTTTTGACGTTGAACTGTCAAGAACAAAACCTAAATAATATTCCTTTTGAATATCGCAACCTTCTTCAATTAATAAACGTTTAACTTCTTTTCCTTCCGGGCCAGTTTGTTCTGTCACTAAAACTTTTCCTAAAATTTCCTCGGCATATGTACGTACTTCGTCGAGGTTTTGCGCGATTTTAACACCGCCTGCTTTACCACGGCCACCAGCATGGATTTGTGCCTTAACGACTGTTACATCACTGCCTAATTTTTTAGCTACTTCGACAGCTTCATCGACAGTAAATGCAACATAACCATCAGGCACATTCACTCCATATTGGCGTAAAATGTCTTTTCCTTGATACTCATGTATGTTCATGTTTTATCCTCCAATCAAAATTGACTGCATTCCTATTGTAGTAGAAAATGTTTTTTTTCACAAGAATAACAAAGTGTTAAGATTACTTTAAACGTTTTCATTATATTTTAAACGACTAAATCCCTTAAATAAGTTATTTCATATTACGGTCCAATGCATATATAAACGCAAATACTTCAGCAACAGCTTCATACAATTCACCTGGAATTACGTCATTAATATTTAAATTAGCTAATAGTTCAGCGAGTGAAGGATCCTCTAAAACTGGTACATCATATTTTTTCGCTTGAGCTAATATTTTTTCCGCAACAATTCCTTTACCAACTGCTTTCACAACCGGTGCATGATTTTCTTGATGTTCAGGGTTATAACTTAAAGCGACTACTTTTTTTCGTTTGTTCGTCATATGCGAAAATCAACTCCTGAATAATTTTTTCTCATAAATTGCCGCGGCGTCTTTGGTGAAATTTGCTTATCATCTTTAGCAAGGGGTTTATAAGTAATCGATGATAGTTGATAGTCTATTTCACTTAACTGTCGTTTTAAACTATGTTCTAACGGTTTGACGAGGGATTTTAAAAATTGTTGATTATTAAAAACCGTCAGAGAAATAATTCGATCTTGCACGGCCATGTCGACAATTGTATGATCTAACGCTTCCAAATGTAAGAAAAATAAAATACGACAATGATTCGGATCAATCGTATCATCTTTTGTTTTTTTGCTTTGAAATTGCATGTATAAATCACTGTTAAGCTGCAATTTATCACCAGGCAGCACAAAGTTACCATATATAAAATGGTTCGTTTCTTCGACAGATTGTAGTTGTAATCCATTAATAAAATGTAATAGTTGTTGAATACGTTCCTGATCCATTGGTAATTGCTGCTGCACCATTTGTAACAACGTTTGCTTAAGGGTTAATGGTTGCTCATTAACTTGACCATCTCGAATAAGTTGTTCATAGTTTAAACCTAAATGGGCTAATGTATGATGAATTTGTTGTAAAAATTCTGCTTTTGGTGCAAAGTCGTTAGTCATCGTTTGTTGTAGTATTTCATATGCATGTTCATCACCTAAAGCAACTAGCATATTTAACAAAAGTGGTAACTGTTCGTGTTGTTGTAAAACATGATTAAATGTCACTATTTGTTCATTAGATAAAAACGTTTGTAATATCGGTCGTAACTGTTCGCTCATTAGCGATAACCGTTGTGCTGACATAGGTCGCTGTTCTTGAATATGCACTGACAGTTCTTGCTCCCACGTGGCTAAAAAGTCCTTAATCCGAGAAGTAATTTGTCCTTGTTCACTAACCATTCGTTGCATCATCACTTTTAAAACTGGTAGTTCAACATTAAAAATTGACTCACGTTGGCTCAGTAAAGAAAATAGCGAACGATTATTAATAGATAAGTTGGATTTGATTACATTTAATCCTTGGAAAACGTCCCTTACTAATGGATTTTCTTGTATGCTTTGTAATAAATGTCGGGCAAACTGTTGATCGGGAATTGATTGTTTATAATCTTGTATAAGTGCTAGTAACTGTTGTCCACGAGATGAGTCTTTTAAAGCTGTTTGTATTGATTGATCATCTATTTGTTGTAATAGATTTGTAAAATTTTCAGTCATTAACGCTTGTTGTGCTTGAAAAACATTTTCCGTTAATGGTAAATTTCGAACAATCATATGTTGAATGACTCGAAAAGCCGTTTGCTTATGATCATTTAATGAAAGTAATGGAAGAGATTGGATGAGGGTATTACGATCAAATGGTATTTGTTCTTGAATTAAATGTTGGACAAATTGCCTTAACGGCCGGTCAGATGATAATCCTAACTGTTGTAAAAGTGCTTGAACATTGAGCGCCACTTCCTGTTCAAGTGGGTCTCCGAGCACTTTCAGATGCATGTATTGTTCATTATTGACCACTTGAAAGTAATATTTCTCACCTACTGCTAAAGCTGTATCAAGTTGGGCGATTCTTTGTTCCTGACCAATTTGAATTAATGCTTGATTATTAGGAAATAACTTAACAATTGTTCCTTGAATAACCTGATTTGGTTGTAGCGAGCGAAAACTCGGTTGTACTCGTTCTGTACGTGATAAATGATTTCGTAATATGTTATTAATATTCATGTAATGATCACCCTTTGTTCCCTTCAGTCTATATGTAACGTTTGACCGGGGCAAATGAACGGCGATGAATTGGTGAGATACCATGTCGATTTAATTGTTTTAAATGTTCCCTTGTGCCATATCCTTTATGTTTATGGAAATTGTATTCGGGATACTTTTCGTGTATGTTAGTCATGTAGCGGTCACGACTCACTTTTGCTAAAATACTCGCCGCAGCAATTGTTACACTCTTTTCGTCACCTTTAATAATAGTATCGGTTTCTATCATCGATTGTTGAAGGTGAACGGCATCAATTAAAGCGATATTTGGTTGTGGTTGAAGGTTTACTAAAGCTTCTGTCATCGCCCGTTTTGTCGCTTCTAAAATATTATATTGATCAATGATGTCTTCATGAACATAGGAAATATGGTAAGCGATTGCTTTTTCTTTAATTTTGTCATAAAACATATTACGTTCTTCAGTTGCTAATGCCTTTGAATCATTTATGCCTAACAATGTAAAATCTTCTGGTAAAATAACGGCTGCAGCAACGACTGGTCCTGCTAATGGTCCACGCCCCGCTTCATCAACACCTGCAACATATTTAAAACCTTTATTCCATAACTTTTTCTCATAAGTTAACATATTAGAAAACTGTTCTTTTAATAAAGCCAATTTTGCCTTTTGTCGTTCATATGAACGAATTAACTGTTGTACGCCTTTGCGTTGGTCCTTCATTAATTGTTTAATATGTTCATCAGTCACTATATTTGCTTGAAACATCTGTTTGAGTTCAGCAATCGTTTTATCATTCATTCCTATCACTCTTCTTCTAAAGGATCGCACGTTTCTAACGTTATTTTACCAAGTTTCCCTGTCCGTAAGTCTCGTAATACGAATTCAGCGACTTTATCAAAATTAACATGACCACCACTTTCAAGGGCCCCGCGCTTTTTACCGATATGTTCAAAAACATCCCACATGTCTGTGAAGGATTCATCTAAGTTGTAACGATCTTTTAAAAGATTCGGATAATACTTTTGTAAATATTGTAAAACGTAGGCGGCTATATCTTGCAAAGATAGTAGTTTATCTTTAATCGTCCCAATCGCTGCTAAACGTAGGCCAACTTGTTGGTCATCAAATTTTGGCCATAAAATACCTGGTGTATCGAGCAATTCAAATGTATTTTTAACTTTTATCCACTGCTGGTGGCGAGTAATACCCGGTCGGTCGCCAATTTTAGTAATTTTGCGATTAGCTAAACGATTAATTAATGTTGACTTACCAACGTTTGGTATCCCTAAAATAAGCGCACGTATCGGCCGGGTTTGGATACCACGTTGACGATGACGTTCAATCGTCGCGCGTCCACTATGCTCAACGTGACGAATGAGTGCTTGCACATCATTAACATCATTAACATCAACGGCAAGACAATCGATATTTTCCTCAGAAAAATAATGTAACCATTTTGTCGTCTCTGTTAAGTCTGCTAAATCTTTTTTCATTAAAATTAATATTTTCGGTTTGTTTTTAATAATTTTTTGTAACATTGGATTTTGTGATGATTTTGGTGCCCGAGCATCGACTAATTCTAAAACGAGATCAACATGTTTTAAATTTTGTTCAATTTCTCGCCGGGCTTTCGCCATATGTCCTGGAAACCATTGAATGGTCATTATTATTACACCCTATTCATTAACAATTTTTAACCTATCCAAAGGCCAATATATAATGCTTGCTTTTCCGACAATTTGATCGATCGAAATGAGACCTAAACGTCTACTATCTGTTGAATTATTTCGATTATCACCGAGTACAAGAACATATCCTTCTGGTATTTTGTCATATTGTCCTGGAAGGTTTTCTAATTTAAAATTACTTTGAATTAATTCATGTTCATCATACGATATGTACGGTTCATCAACAGGTTGACCATTAATATATAAAACGTCATTTTTTATCGCTACATGTTCCCCTGGTAAGCCAATCACTCGCTTGATAAAATCTTTTTGTTTAGAAGCATGAAAAACGACAATATCAAATCTTTCCGGTTCCTGTAAGCGATATACAAATTTATTGACAATCATTCGATCACGATCATATAACGTCGGCTGCATGGAAGGTCCATCGACGATGATCGGAGAAAATAAAAACGTTCGAATAATAAAGGCAATTGCTAAAGCGATCAAAAGTGCCTTTGTCCATTCATACCATTCACTTCTAGATCTAGTCATATTTAACCCCCTTGATCGCTAATAAATTTCCATCACAAATATGCTTCTCATTTATTTTAAACGAGCTTATGATGAATAAACAACTATTTTAATCAAATAAAATAAATATGTATGACATTATCTAAAAAATGATAAAAAAAGAGCTTGCAATGACAGTTGCGAAGCTCTTTATCGTGCTCATATTCATGTATAAATTATCGACGTTCTTTAATACGTGCTGCTCGGCCACGCAGTTTGCGTAAGTGATAAAGTTTTGCACGTCGAACGGCTCCACGACGTGTGACTTCAATTTTGTCAATTCGTGGTGAGTGTAATGGAAATGTTCGTTCAACACCTACACCATAAGAAATTTTTCTCACGGTAAACGTTTCATTAATCCCACCGTTTTGTCGCTTAATGACAACACCTTCAAAAACTTGAATTCGCTCCCGGGATCCTTCAACGACAATCGCATGAACTCTTACGTTGTCACCAGGACGAAATTCAGGATGGTCTGTTCGTAGTTGTTCTTTCGTTACTGATTCGAGAATTTTTTGCATCGTGTTTCCACTCCTTCCAAACTAATGTTCTTATTTATGAAAAACAGCGGAACATCGTTTTTAATGCTTATAACCTATATAAGCACAATAGTTAATATAACATAACATGAACTGTACTTCAACTACATTATTCGAATTATTATTTATCGGTAAGTTCTTCTTTAATTTCCGCTAAAATTTGTTGTTCTTCTTTAGATAACTTCGTTTGTTTTAACAAATCTTTACGGCGTTTATACGTTCGTTCTAACGCTTTCTTTTTACGCCACTTCATAATATTTTCATGATGCCCTGAAAGAAGTATTTCTGGTACTTTATAACCACGGAAATTTGCCGGCCTTGTATAGTGAGGATGTTCTAATAATCCGGTAGAAAATGAGTCATCTACTGCTGATTGACGGTTGCCTAGTACACCAGGTAATAATCTGACAACACTATCCATAATAACGAGGGCCCCTAATTCACCGCTCGTTAAAACGTAATCACCAATTGATATTTCATCGGTTACTAAATGTTTACGTATTCTTTCATCGTATCCTTCATAATGTCCACATATAAGGACGAGATGATCTTCTTCAGCAAGTTCTTCAGCTTTTTGTTGATTGTACGTCTCACCTTGTGGACAAAGTAGAACAATACGTGGTTTTTTTACTGCCTGTTCAGTGATCGTCTCGACGGCATCAAAGATCGGTTGTGGTGATAAAACCATTCCCGCTCCACCACCGTATGGATAATCGTCGACTTTTTGATGTTTATTGTCAGCATATTCCCGGTAGTTTATTAAGTTGTAAGAAAACTTTTCCCGTTCGTTAGCCCGTTTTAAAATAGAACTATTTAAAACGCCTGTAAACATTTCCGGAAATAATGTTAAAACATCGATATGCATTAATCTAACAACCCTTCCATAAGTTCAATCGTAATTAACTTTTTTGTAATATCAACATGTTTAACGACATCTTTTATGTAAGGTATTAAAACTTCCTTACCCTTTGTTCGTTTAACGACCCAAACATCATTCGCTCCCGGCGCTAAAATATGATCAACAACACCAATTAATTCACCTTCAGTTGTTACGACTTCACAGCCGATTATCTCATAATAATAATATTGTCCTTCAGGAAGTGGTGTCAATTGGCTTTGTTTAATATGTAATGTTATTTGCATAAGTTGTTGGACATCTTCTATTCGCTCATATCCCTCAAAACGTAATAAATCAAATTGTTTATGTGTTCGATGACTTTTAATCGTTAATGGTATAGTGTTATTATTTTTTTTTATATACAATGTATTACCGACATTAAACCGCTCAGGGAAATCTGTTATCCGAATAACACGGACTTCACCTTTTACACCATGTGTATTAACAATTTTACCCACTTCATAAAGCGTTTCTGACATTTCATTCACCTACACATTTTCTATTTTAATGACAATACCGTCTTTTATAATGATTGCCTGCTGTTGCATTTGTTCATACCAATTCATCCCAAGTTCTACTTCAACGAGAGCGTCAACTTCCGTTTCAACAATTTCTGCCCCGTAATTAAGACGTTCCAGTTGACTAAGTTTAAAGTCAATTAGTGCCATTTTTTCTTCTCGTTTCTTAATTTCCATGGCAAACTTTTTTTCAATTGACTCTTTCGATAAATGTGTACGCTGCATTAATTTACGTTTTTCAAAGTTTAATTGTTGACACTCTTGTTCAAGTTGCACCTTTTCTTTTTGAAAATTTGCTGTTAAACGTTGCTTACTAGTCGGTGTTAATATTTGTTTAACGATAACTTTTTTTATAATTTTCATAAATTACTTCATCCTTTAAACAGATAGAGGGAAGGTATATTTCCCTCCCCCCTTCGTTTACATAATATCTAAGTAAACACGTTTTTGTGTATCTGTTTTAGCTGCATAGACGACTGTCCGTAACGCTTTAGCAATTCGTCCGTTTTTACCGATCACTTTTCCTACATCATCTTCATGAACGGTTAAATGATAAACGATTTTACGATCATCTTCTTTTTCAGTAATGTCAATCGCTTCAGGATGATCGACTAAACGACTGACAATCGATTGAATAAGGTCTTTCATGATTTATCACACTTCTTTACTTATCATTTTTAAGATCGTGGAATTTTTTCATGATGCCTTGTTTAGAAAATAAGTTTTTAACGGTATCACTTGGTTGTGCACCTTTAGTTAACCAATCTAACGCTTTTTCTTCATCTATTTTAACTTCAACAGGTTCAGAAACCGGGTTATACGTACCAATCTGTTCAATATAGCGACCATCACGAGGTGAACGTGAATCAGCTACAACAATTCGGTAGAAAGGGTTACGCTTAGATCCCATACGTCTAAAACGAATTTTAACTGCCATTTTACTAACACCTCCAACTAAAGTATTTCACAAGTAAATATATTAGC
>Ga0209487_1003328_pt1 | contig 12645 bp, 13 predicted proteins | sample Poulit2012_FD_187524 | JGI IMG/M metagenome (GOLD analysis project Ga0209487, IMG submission 187524) | Agricultural soil microbial communities from Georgia to study Nitrogen management - Poultry litter 2012 (SPAdes) (version 2) | ecosystem: Environmental > Terrestrial > Soil > Agricultural land... | reverse complement strand
TACATAAATGCAATGTTTTTTGTAAAATTACCTGTTTCCCAATATTCAGCTGCTTCTACTTTTATTTTAAGCAAAATAACATTTGGATCTTCATAGGTTGTTTGCATGATTTTTTCATGTGCTTTGGTCCAATAGTCTTTTTTCTTTTCCAAATCGTCAACAATTTCTGCCTTACCACGAACAGACACATAAGACTTTCCGACATAAGCGATATTAACATGTGCATCGTGCTTAATCTCACGATATTTATCCGTTTCCTTTTTTGTGAAAAACCACAAGTCGCCATCAAATTCAACGTCTTGTGTTTTCATCGGTCGAGAAACAAGTCCTTCTTCACTCATCGTTGTCACCATAGCGATGTCAATTCCTTTGATTAACTTTCTAAACGTTTTAAAATCTTCCTTTTCTAATTGGTTCGTCATCGTTATCATCCTCGTCATTCTTTATAATGCTAGATTGTGCATGAGTCAGCATTTTATTCATTTACTTAACGTGATATAATTACTTTGGAAAAGTTTTTAAATTACATAAGGTGGTTATCTTAATGAATCAGCGTACAGGAGATAAGGAATGTCCAAAATGCGGTGGGAAAAACCTAGGTAAAGGAAAACAGAGTGGTTATGCAAGTCTCAATCATCCGAGAAAATTACTGAGTTTTGGTTCTGCTATAATCCATATTTTATGTACAGATTGTGGGTATATCATTGAAAGTTATGCAGAGAAACCTCAAAGTTTTAAGGGCACTTTATAAAAAAAAGAACAGGATGTCACACTGTTCTCTTTTTTATTAACCTATTATTTATCTTCTGCCTTAAAGTGATGCAATGGTGGGGGAACGAGCCATCCTTTTTCCTTGTTGAGTCGTAATACTTTCCCACCAAGAGTTGCTTTTTGCGTATGGAACTGACCGAACATCATCGCGATATCTTCACGAGTTGATTGTCCCATAATCGTACTACATGAAACGAGTCCTGAAGCAATATTAGCTGATAGCATAGCTGCTATTTCAGGATCCGCAAAACGCGCACCGACTGGAATATCATTAACGTCCGCTTTCGGTCGTTCAGGCGGGGTTGGTGGTAAACCAACGCCATTAGCCTTTAGCAACGTTTCAATCTGTTTGATTTCTTCCTGTCCATCCTGGATCGCTTCTTCAAGTAATTTTTGCAAGTCTTCATCACCTGCATGATTAAGGTGTGTTTGATAACCTGCAATTGTCCCTTTTGCGGCTAATAGAGCTGACCACGTACTGAAGACTTCCCCATAATGCATCGGTTGATCTTTTGGATTGCCACTTAAAACGCCCATCTTTATCCTCCTAATTAAATTCATAAATTGTGCCACCTTTCGTAAATGCACAAAGCTTATTCTTCTCAAGAGGTTGATTAATCATACATTTTATCTGAGTTTGATTTTAAGCGTCATTTTTGAAAAATTCATCTGACGTTATTCATGTCATTTATCAATTTAGTCCCAATTCCAGAATGTCACTTCATCGACGACTAATTGCGCGATTGAAGGATCTTCATGCAATTTTAAAATTTCCTTTGTAGGCCCTGTAATGACAGCACCATAATGCTGGATCCCATTTTGTTCTATATAATTTAATGTTTCTTCAAGATCTAATCGACTATCGATAATTTTATTTGCTTTTCTTTTATGTTTTTTTAAAAAATGTAGCGTTTTGATAAATTGTTCGTGAATGATTACGGAATCTCCTTCAACATATTCAGGTGAAGAATATTCTTGCATCGTTATTTTTGTACCCCAAAAACCATCTTCTGTCTCTTGTGAATCCATAGTCATGTCATCATCATGCCAAATGGGGAAGCTAGGAAAACCAATTGGATTAAAGACTGTTCCGTAATCTTCATCTAAAGGCCTGCCATTATCAACAGCTAACCATAATACATCTATTTCTTTTTCTAAAAAAAGATCGAGAACGGTGTCTGTCGCTAACAAATCATTAAATGTGATATAAGCAGAAATCACAGTTCCTTCAGGTAAATGCTCTAATTGCTCCCAATCTGACGAAAAATATTCCTCTGAATGCGGGTGGGTAAACAGAATTGTTTCTTGTGATTGTTTACCAAAATCATTTTTTATCGGATAACCCATCAGTGAAAACAAAAAATTGACTTCCATTTCTCCAACTTTAATGGTGTCTCTTCCGACCATCTTATTTATGTCTTTTGTCGCTTCTAAACCAAAGTAAACTTTAGTCCCCATACTTGTTCCACCATATTGACCATAAGGATCAGTCACTGTTAAGGAATGTTCGATTATCTCTTGGTAAAGATCCATCTTATTCGGTGTTCCGGTAGTATAATAAATGTTAGTGATTAGACTTGAAAAAAAGGTGAAAATAAACAGAATTCCTAGTACAGTAAAAGCCGTCTGTAATCTGGCTTTCCACTTTCCTTTAAACATGATTTTTTTTTGATTTAATTTAAACTTTGGAGGCTCATCTATATCTTGATTTAAGACGGTTTGATAATCCTCCAACTTTGCTAGTTCCTTTTCAAATTCAACTAATTCTTCTCCGGATAATTCGCCTTTTTCATATTTCTCTAATTTTTGTTTAAAATCGTCACTCATTTTCCTGCTCCTTTCTGTTTCTAAGTGCCTGTCTACCGCGAAACAATAAAACTTTAAAATGTCCCAAATTCACTTGCATGACTTCAGCTGCTTCACGGTATGATAAACCATGAAAATCATGGAGTAAGATGGCCGTTTTATGCTTTTTTGGCAAGCCTTCTAAACTGTCGATAATTTGCTTGATTTCATCATTGATCAGTACTGTTTCTTCTGTCGAATTTTGTTTATTAAATAGTGCTGTAAAAAAACCTTGCTCTTTGATGTCAATCCGTTTATTTTTTCGATAATGATCAATAAAAGCATTGTGGGCGACAGTATATAGCCATGCCTTGATATTTCCTTCCTGATAATATTCAAGATAAAGATGGGCTCGGAAGAAGGTTTCTTGAACGAGATCCTCTGCCGTATGATGATTGTGACAAAGAGACAGCAAAAAACGATAAATATCATGGAAGTAAAGATTATAGATGCTGTCTAAATTTTCTTTCATGTTTACCCATCCTCTCACCTATAACACGGCTAAGAAATAAAAAGGTTACAGATTCATTTACTTATTATAAAGATTAGCACGAAGTATAAAAATAATATATCTACCTGTCAAAAGTAACTTCAATTTTAATAACGGATACTATCCGTTATAATATAAGAAGTACTTCATTATTGGACCGTATATTAAAACTAGAAGGGGATTTTTACCGATGGACCTGTTAACCAAAGGAATCGAACAGATGAAAGATGAGGATTATGAAGGCGCGGCCGTTAGTTTTCAACAAGCGATCGAAGAGGACCCGTCTAACCCAGATAGCTACATCAACTTTGCAAATTTATTACTGCATATTGATGATACACCTCGAGCTGAAAAGTTGTATCAACGGGCAATAGAGATTGATTCAGAGTCAGTCGCAGCGCAATATGGATTGGGTTTATTATATTTTGAGCAAGAAGCGTATCAAAAAGCTTCCAAACAGTTTAAAGAAGCGATAGAATTAGGTTTAGAAGAAGCGGATGGGTACTTTATGCTTGCTTCGTCGTTGGGGATGCAATCGAAAACGAGTGACGCCCTTCCGTTTTTAGAAAAAGCGTATCAATTAGATCAAGAGCAACTTGAATATGCTTTTCAATACGGGCTAGCCTTGGCGGAACTGGATCATATTAGAGAGGCAATGGAGATATTTGAAGATATTTTGAAAAAAGATGCCACCCATGCCGATGCGCGCTATAATTTAGCTGTGGCTTTTCTCTTTCAAGAACAAACGGATCAAGCAATCGCCGAATTGGACAAAATTCTTGAACTGGATCCGGATTTTGAGCCGGCAACTGACTTGTTGATGCAAATTGAATTTTTGAAAGATGAGATGGACGAGTAGTGTTAAAAGGAGTTAAATGGAATGGAAGAACAGTCACTTCATACACCAGAAAATTATATCAAAGGGGAATTAGTTCACACGATTTTTTCAAATCCAACTGAACATTTTTCCATTGCAAAAATTAAAATTATTGAGACAAATGAAGCTTATGAAGAGGAAGAAATCGTGGCAAAAGGTTATTTTAGCGAATTAACTCTCGGAGAAACATACATATTTTATGGTGAGTTAACCGATCATAAACGATTCGGGCTTCAATATGATGTCAAGCACTATAAGCGCTATTTACCAGATACCAAAGAAGGATTGGTAGCTTATTTATCAAGTGATCTTTTCTATGGGATCGGTGAAAAGACAGCATTAAGGATCATTGATCATTTAGGTGAGACGGCCATTGATGCCATCATGGATGATCCAACTGTTTTGGACTCTATCTCAGGACTTACAGCTGATCGGAAACGGACGTTAGTCGAGAAGTTAAAGGAACATCAAGGATTTGATCATGTCGTTGTTCAGCTATCTAAATATGGGATTGGTTTAAAGATGGCCCAAAAAATTTATGAAACGTATCATGAACAGGCGATTGATACCCTGAATTCTAATCCCTATCAGTACGTGTTTGATATCGAAGGATTTGGTTTTCATCGTGCAGATTCAATTGCTACTCAAAATGAGATTGAACTCAATCATCCAGCACGAATTCGAGCAGGTTGTTTATATGTCATGCATGAATCCATGCAAGATGGCCATGTTTTTTTACCAATGGATGAATTAAAGCCTCGTGCTTCCAGATTATTAAAAGCTGGACTCAATCAGATTTCGGAAGAAGACATGGAACAGCAATTAATTGAACTATCTGAAGAGGATTTTTTAGTACTTGAAGACGATCGTGTTTATCTACCTTACTTATATTACGCTGAAGCGGGGTTTTCAACCAATCTAAAAAGAATTATAAAACAAGAAGAGCCAGAGGAAATCATTGAAGCTGAACTTTTAAAGTTAGTTGGTGAGATTGAGGAAGAGGAAACGCTTAGTTATGGCAAGGAACAGTATGCGGCGATAAAAGAAGCATTACAGGAAAAAGTGATGATTCTCACGGGTGGACCTGGAACGGGTAAAACCACCGTAATCAAAGGGATTTTGCGTGCGTTTAGTCAAGTAAAAGACCTTTCACTAGATCTAGCTGATTATGACAGTCAATCAAAATTCCCTTTTATCTTGACAGCTCCAACAGGACGAGCAGCGAAGCGATTATCTGAATCGACTGGCTTTCACGCGATGACGATTCACAGGCTCTTGGGTTGGGATGGACATGATCATTTTGAAAAAAATGAAGCGAACCAGCTTGAAGGCAGTTTGATCGTAATCGATGAGTTTTCGATGGTGGATATCTTCTTAGCGAATCAATTGTTCAAAGCGATTCCGACTGACATGCATGTGCTATTAGTGGGGGATGAGGATCAGTTGCCCTCTGTAGGTCCAGGTCAAGTTTTAGCTGATCTATTGGCTTCAAAGCAAATTAAAGCGACGAAATTAGAAGAAGTTTATCGCCAAAAAGAAGGGTCAAAAATCATCGAACTCGCTCATGAAATAAAAAATAATGAAGTGAGTCAAGATTCATTAAGACAAGCAAATGATTTTAATTTTATCCGCTGTCAATCTTGGGAAATCGTTGATGTGATCAAACAAATTGTCCAAAAGGCCATGCAAAAAGGTCTGGATATTAAAGATATGCAAATTTTAGCACCGATGTATAAAACAGATATCGGTATTCATCGGATCAATCAAGAGATTCAACAGATTGTGAATCCAAAACGCTCTGGCGTTCGGGAATTGCGTTCGAAAGACGCCGTTTTCAGAACAGGGGACAAGGTGATTCAGCTTGTCAATCAACCTGAAGATGGCGTATTCAATGGTGATATTGGGCAGATAACAGCTATCTTTAGAGCCAATGAAAATATTGAAAAAGAAGAACAGCTTGTCGTCACTTATGATGAAACGGACGTTGTTTATCAGCGCAATGATTTATTGAACATCATGCACGCTTACTGTATCTCCATTCATAAATCACAGGGAAGTGAATTTCCAATAATCGTAATGCCGGTTGACCGTAGCTTTTACCGGATGCTAAAGAAAAATCTCTTGTATACCGCCATTACTCGAGCAGAAAAATCGTTGATTATCTGTGGTAATGACCAATCCTTTTTAACAGGGGTAAAAGAAGTTGATACAAATAAACGCAACACAACCTTGCAAGATAAATTAATCAAAGTGTTATCTGATGAGGAATATGCTTTAAAGCTAGCTGAAGAAGCAGAAGAGGAAGAAAATTTATCTCCCTTTGATTTTTTAACATAAATCATGTTTAAATCACATCCTTTCGTACCATAATATGATTATCTATGGCACGAAAGGATGTTTTTAGTATGCAGTGTATTAATTGTCAATCCAAAGACCTTGGAAAAATTGCTCCAGATCATTATTATTGCTGGAATTGTTTTATCGAACTCCACAGAAAAAATGGCGTTGTTCATATTAATGAAGTGGGTTTAGATGGCAGTCTCTTGCCTCTAGATGATTTGTTTTCAGAAGCTGAGCGTCGTGTCCAGTAGCGACAATACCAGTCAGGTAATCACTAAATACAGAAAGCTAGTCTACCAAGGAGTACTAGCTCTTCTCGCACTAATCATTCTTTTTCTAATCGGTCGGATTATCCCTAATTATCAACTGGTGATTAAACGTATCTTTAAAATCATCCTTCCTTTTGCGATCAGTTTACTACTCACTTATCTATTCAATCCACTCGTTAATAAAATCTCAAGTCGATTCATCCCAAGGTGGTTAAGCATTCTAATCATCTATCTCATCTTTCTACTTGGAATGGGTTCGGCGATTTATTTTACTTATCCAATTTTAAGAGAACAGAGCATACTTTTTCTGAATCAGGTGCCAAGTATAATAGAGGATTATCGAGCTTGGATTATTAAAATGGACCAAATGATTCGTTTCTTACCTGAACCGATTGATGGAGAAGTGGATGAACTAATAAAGAGGCTATCAATATTAAGTTCGACTTGGTTAGAAGATCGAGTCATTGGTCTTGGAGCGATCAGCGAGTACTTTATCAGTTTAGCTGTTGTGCCGGTTTTACTCTATTTTCTTCTCCTTGATCGAGACTTGATTAAAATGCGCATGATTAATTGGATTCCAAAGCAGTATCAAAAACGAACTAGACAGTTCATCACACATTTAAATTTAGATATGGCTGAATTTGTGCGAGCGCAATTGTTAATCAGTCTGTTCGTTGGTTTTATGTCATATCTACTCTATGCCTTTTTAAAAATTGAGTTTGCTTTTATTTTAGCTTTATTTATGGCATTAATGAATGTCATTCCATACGTCGGCCCTTTCTTTGGGGCCATTCCGGCAATTTTAATCGCCCTCACTTATTCCTCGAGCACCGCACTATACACCGTTCTTGGAATTCTATTGATTCAAGTACTCGAAGGGAATGTGTTAGCGCCGTTTCTTTATAGTCAGGGACTCAGAACACACCCAATCATGGTCATTTTTGTCTTGTTAGTCGGTAGTGAATTTGCAGGTGTCATGGGCATGATTTTTGCTGTACCTGTTCTAGTCGTAATTAGAAGTGTGATCACATACAAACCTTTTCAGCAAGATTAGTCAAAAGATAAAAAAATATGACTTAAACTGTGCAACAAAAGGAAAGATTTGATAAGATATAATCAGTTTGTTTCACTATTTGAAGGGAAGGAAAAAAGATGACAAGGATTACGAAAGAATCAGGGATAGTTTACGAATTCAATCAAGATAACACACCTATTAAAAACGTGACAGCTGGTACAACTTTAACCATCGAAACCTATGATTGTTTTACAAATCAAATTCAATCAGAAGATTCAGTCATGGAGCAGATTGACTGGAATAAAGTGAACCCAGCAACAGGTCCAGTTTTTGTTGACGGGGCTTTACCGGGGGATATATTAAAGGTTAAAATTGAAAAAATTAAGATAGCAGACCAAGGCGTCATGGCAGTTGTCCCGGAATTAGGGCTAGCAGGTGATTTAATTGATAAAATCCAAGCAGAAATTATGCCAGTCGAAAATGAACACGTGATTTTTAACGAAGTGGAAGCACCTATTACTAAAATGGTTGGTGTTATTGGCGTAGCGCCAAAAGGGGATGGCGTCAACTGTGGTATCCCAGGTTCACATGGAGGGAACATGGATAATACGATGGTTAAAGAAGGAGCGACACTTTACTTCCCTGTTGCTGTTGAAGGTGCATTGTTTGCCTTAGGTGATTTACATGCAGCAATGGGTGATGGTGAGGTTAGTGGATCAGGAGTTGAGATTCCTGGTGAAGTCACCGTCACATTAGATGTGATTAAAGGTGAAAAGCTCATTCATCCTATGTTAGAAAATGAGGATTCATTTAGTCAAATTGTTTCTGCTGAAACGCTAGACGAAGCGATAGATACAGCTGGTCTACAAATGATTGAGCGGATCGTTGCAAGAACGGGATTATCAACAACGGAAGTCGCGATGCTCATGAGTATGGTTGGCCAAGCAGAAATCTGTCAAATCGTTAATCCTTTAAAAACGGCACGTTATGTTGTTCCAAAATGGTTACTAAAAAAATTAGATGTTCAGTTGATCAAGGAATAATTGACAGACCTTTTTAATTTCAATATAATAGCAACAGAAGTAATAAAAAAATCAATGACTAACATTAGTATGTAACAGACCGTTTTTAGAGAGGTTTATCCTATGGCTGAGAGATAAACTAGACGAAGGGTTACAGAAGCTCGTTAGGAGTGCAAGTTGATCCTTGCCGGTTCACATCGTTACATGTGATTTAAGATAATAGTCGAATGATGACTATAATCAGGGTGGTACCACGAAATAAACTCTCGTCCCTGCAGTTATGCAGGAATGGGAGTTTTTTTATTAAGTGATTTTCAGTAATTAACAGGAGGATTTAGTGATGAAACAATTTACTTCGTCTGTAGTTAGACAACTTTTTTTAGACTTTTTTAAGGAAAAGGGGCACGCAATTGAACCAAGTGCATCCTTAATTCCAGTAGATGATCCGACACTCTTATGGGTAAATAGCGGTGTTGCAACATTAAAAAAGTATTTTGATGGTCGTTTGATCCCTGATAACCCAAGGATTGCGAACGCTCAAAAGTCAATTCGAACAAATGATATTGAGAATGTGGGTTACACACCACGTCACCATACATTTTTCGAAATGTTAGGCAACTTTTCCATTGGTGATTATTTTAAACAAGAAGCGATCGAGTGGGCTTGGGAATTCCTCACTGGTGAAGAATGGTTAAATCTTGACCCTGAGAAATTATCGATTACTGTGCATCCAGAAGATGATGAAGCGTATCAGATTTGGAAAGATGATGTGCACATCCCAGAAGACCGCTTGATTCGCTTAGAAGAAAATTTTTGGGATATCGGTGAAGGCCCAAGCGGACCTAATACAGAGATTTTTTATGATCGAGGAGAAGAATTTGGTAATGATCCAGATGATCCAGAACTCTTCCCAGGTGGAGAAAATGATCGCTATTTAGAAATTTGGAACTTAGTCTTCTCACAATTTAATCACAATCCAGATGGTAGCTATACACCGTTACCACAAAAAAATATTGATACTGGAATGGGACTTGAACGAGTGGTTTCTGTTCTGCAAAATACAAAGACAAATTATGAGACGGATCTCTTCAAACCGATTATTGAGGAAATTGAAAAACTGAGCTCTATGAGATACGGAGAAAGTGAAGAACAAGACACGGCCTTCAAAGTGATCGCTGACCATATTCGAACGGTTGCTTTTGCTATTGGTGATGGCGCTCTACCATCGAACGAAGGTAGGGGTTATGTTTTACGCCGATTAATCCGCCGAGCTGTTCGATTTGCGAAACAGCTAAATCTTGAGAAACCTTTTATGTATAAGCTTGTCGAGGTTGTAGGAAAAAATATGATGTCACACTATCCAGAGGTTGTGGAAAAACAGGAGTTCATTATCAATGTCATTCAGGTTGAAGAAGAACGCTTCCACGAAACATTGAATGATGGTCTCGATATTTTAGCAAGTATTCTTGAGCAAGATGATGTTAAAAAGACTAAGCTGATACCAGGCGATGCCGTTTTCAAACTATATGACACATACGGTTTTCCAAAAGAACTAACAGAGGAATATGTAGCTGAAGCTGGATTTACGATTGACCATGCTGGATTTGAGATTGAAATGAAACGCCAGCAAGATAGAGCACGTGGTGCGAGACAAAAAGTAGACTCGATGCAAGTCCAAGATGATGTTTACCAAGAGCTCACTGTTCCAAGCGAATTTATTGGTTATGACACAACTCAACTATCGACGACAATTGAAGCGATTATAGAAGATAAGAAACTTGTCGAGCAGTCCTCGCAAAATGAAGTATTAGTTGTTTTAGCAAAAACGCCATTCTATGCTGAAAGTGGTGGACAAATCGCTGATCAAGGAACGATTCAAAATGAGTCAATCAAAGCAGAAGTATTGGATGTCCAAAAAGCTCCTATGGGACAAAATTTACATCGGATAAAAGTTATTAAAGGGCGGATTAAAGTTGGGGACTTTGTCGATGTTGAAATTGATCGCAGTAAACGTCTGTTGATCGAAAAGAACCATACGGCTACTCATCTATTGCATCAAGCATTGAAAGATGTTTTAGGTGATCATGTGAATCAAGCCGGTTCATTGGTTGAAGCCGAACGATTACGTTTTGATTTTTCACACTTTAGCTCAGTAACTGACGATGAACTGCAAAAAATAGAGAATATAGTAAATGAAAAGATCTGGCAATCTATCTCTGTCAAAACTGGCTCATATCCAATTGAAGAAGCAAAGGAAATGGGCGCGACAGCTCTTTTTGGTGAAAAATACGCTGATATTGTTCGAGTCGTTCAAATTGATGACTACAGCTTAGAACTCTGTGGGGGTTGTCATGTAGATAATACGTCAGAAATTGGACTCTTCAAGCTCTTGGGGGAATCAGGAATTGGTGCTGGGACTCGCAGAATTGAAGCGGTGACTGGAAAAGGTGCTTATACTTATCTAAATGACCAACAACATATTTTAGAAGAAACAGCCCAACTATTAAAAACGGAGCCAGAGCAAGTAATTGATAAAGTTGAGACACTTTTCCAAGATTTAAAGCAGATGAAACGAGAGAATGAATCGTTAATGCAAAAACTTTCAAATAATGAAGCATCAGAAATTCTCAATAACGTTGAGGAAATCAATGGTGTTAAAGTTTTAGCCGAGCAAGTAAACGTAAGTAATATGAATCAACTCAGATCAATGGTTGATGACTTGAAAGAAAAATTGGACTCAGGTATTATCTTACTTGCAACTGTCAATGATGGAAAAGTTCAACTAGCTGCTGGAGTGTCAGCGGATTTGGTTAAGGAAGGCTATCATGCGGGTAAAATTATCAAAGAAGCGGCTGAAAAATGCGGTGGTGGCGGTGGCGGTCGTCCAGACATGGCTCAAGCGGGTGGAAAAGAACCAGAGATGGTGCCAGAAGCGCTAGCTCATGCCAAGGAATTTATCGCTACAATTTAGCCACTTGTTATTTGAAAAGATTTAAAGGTATAATAGGGACAGATAACGAAATAGTAAGTGTACCTTATTTTAAACAAAAAGACGGGGTGTTTATGCATGGATTCAATGGATAAAACGATGAAATTTGACTTTTCAGAAGAACCGATTGAAGAGAATGTTAAAGCTGTGCTCCTAACAGTTTATCAATCATTACGGGAAAAAGGATACCATCCGATCAATCAAATTGTCGGTTACTTGCTATCAGGTGATCCAGCCTACATTCCTAGATACAAAGATGCCAGAAATATGATTCGCAGACTTGATCGTGACGAATTAATTGAAGAGCTTGTTCAGTTTTACATTGAGCATAATAAAGAGGAATAAATATGAGAATAATGGGCTTAGATGTTGGGTCTAAAACAATCGGTGTCGCCATCAGTGATGCTTTTGGCTGGACCGCTCAAGGCCTGACAACGATTCATTGGTCCGAGAAAGATTTCTCTACCGCCAATCAATCGATCGCATCACTTATTGATGAGTATGAGGTAACAGAGATTGTCATCGGCTTACCCAAGCATATGAATGGGTCAATTGGTGAACGAGGAGAAATATCACAAAAATTTGCTGATTATTTAGCAGATAAATATCAGATTAAAACAACTCTGTGGGATGAGCGCTTGTCTACGATGGCTGCTGAACGTGTGTTGTTAGAAGCTGATGTTAGCCGTGGAAAACGGAAAAATGTCATTGATAAAATGGCAGCAGTTATGATTTTACAAGGTTACCTAGATGCACAATAAAAGGAGGTAGAGACGATGTCACTATCAGAAGAAGAACGCATTATCATTCCAGATGAAAACGGGGATGAACATTTATTCGAAGTCCTATTCACTTTCGATATTGATGAGACCAATCAGTCATATGTAGCCGTTGTCCCAGTAGAGGATACAGACGAAGAAGAACAAGAGGTTTTTGCTTTTCGTTATGAAGAGGAAGAAAATGAAGATGATTTTAAACTCTTCACAATCGAGACAGATGAAGAATGGGATCTCGTTGAAGAATTACT
>Ga0209487_1003327_pt1 | contig 12654 bp, 13 predicted proteins | sample Poulit2012_FD_187524 | JGI IMG/M metagenome (GOLD analysis project Ga0209487, IMG submission 187524) | Agricultural soil microbial communities from Georgia to study Nitrogen management - Poultry litter 2012 (SPAdes) (version 2) | ecosystem: Environmental > Terrestrial > Soil > Agricultural land... | reverse complement strand
CCTTAATTTTATAAAAAAATGAATCAATCTAAAAAATATAACGAGAAAGTGTGAGATAAACTATGCAAGAAAAGCAAAGTGAATTGGAAAAAGTATCTCGGGAATGGTTAGAAAAAAGAGGAGTAACTATTAAAGACATTGCGGAAATCGTATATTATTTACAGGCGGATTATTTTGATGACTTACAAATGGATGTTTGTATCGAAAATGTGAATCGTGTGTTATCTAAAAGAGAGGTTCAACATGCAATATTGACTGGTATTCAGTTAGATATTTTAGCAGAGCAGAAAAAATTAGAAAATCCTATTCAAGATATTATACACCGTGATGAAGGGCTATATGGGATTGATGAAGTGATTGCATTGTCAATCGTTAATGTGTATGGCTCAATTGGATTTACGAGTTACGGATATGTCGATAAATTAAAACCAGGAATATTAAAAAAGTTAAACAAACATGAAGGTGGAGCAGTTCATACTTTTTTAGATGATATTGTCGGTGCGATTGCTGCTGCTGCCTCTAGTCGATTGGCCCATTCTAGTGCAGGTGATCAGTTTTTAGATGGTTAATTAGGCAGGCAGAGACAGTCTTCAAAAAAGTAGAAACCACATGAAATCAATTGTAAAAACTTAATTTCATGTGGTTTTATATTTATTCAGTACTAAAATTAGTAAAATTTTAACTTATGTCTCGAACTTTTTTTAGTTATACAATCTTTTTTTCTTCTTGGTGTTTTGTTAAAAGCCACCCACAGTATTTCCCACCAGTTACAATACAGGAGTTTGAAACGACATCGCCGTCGGAAAAGATTTTTGCTATCATTCCATTTTCATTTTTACAAACTTGATTATAGGAAGAAGCTAAATTATATATTGGACAATTATAATTGATAATTTCGTAGTTACCTTCAGTTGTTTCTCTATATTCCATCATATATCCTTTTTCGTTTTGCAACTCTGTTAACTTCCTAACTTTTTCTGCAAAACTCTTATGCTCCAATTCAGAAAATAACTCTTCTTCTTCTCTTTCCCTACGTTTCAATAATAATTCATTAACCAGTTGCTTGCCGCCAACCTCTTCTAAATCCTGCAATAAATCTAATGGAAGTTGTCCTTCTTGAGTCGGAAAAGTTGCATGTCCTTTCCCAGTTAATGAATATAAATGGTATGGGCGTCCTATTTCCTGTTTGACAACCCGCTCTTTAATAAATCCATTACTAATCAATTCCTGCAAATGTTTTCTTACTGCAGTTTCTGAAATTGAAAAGTGCTCCATTATCTCCTTCATCGTGCTTTCTGGCTCTTGTGTCATTTTTAAACAAGTTAATATTTTTTCCTTTGTTGATACTAACTTATTCACAATAATCCCTCCTCATTTTCGTTAGAGAAAGCATTTGCGACACCTAATTCATTATTTAAATATGTCCTAATATATGTGCTAAAGTGCTCGAATATATGTTTATGTTTTGAAAAAGTTTTCAGAATATGTTGATGGTCCACTGATAAATAATCATTAACGAGCATTTGTCGTAAATCGATTAACTCCTTATATGCCATCTCATCTTGTTTAGGTAACACTTTTTCATCTATCAAAATATCTATAATATCATGATAACTACCAGGATCACGCATGATGAAACCATCAATCATTAAATTTCCAACATCTAAAATAGACTCAATTGCAACATGTGCAAGTCTTTCGACACCTAACTTTTCCATAGTTGTAGACAATAAAAGGTGATTATCCATTTCGTTAAGTAAAGTATCCAAATAGGTAATAGTTTTTTCAATTTCGCTACGATTAACAAAATACATCTTATTTTATCCCTCGCTTATTTATCTATATCTATTATAGCACAAACATTGAAAAGCTTTATAAATATTAGTCTTACACGCTACTTACTGATATACTTAAAGTGTCTTCTATTTTTGAAAGGATGGTTGCCATGACAAATAACATTAAACTTAAGGTTAGTAATAATTTATTAAATTTGGATGGTACAGAATTAGCTGCATTAATAAAAGACAGACAAATAACGTGTGAAGAAATTACAACTACATTAATTAGCCATATTAAAAATGTCAATTCAATTTTAAACGCTGTAGTTGAAGAACGATTTGATGAAGCAATTAAAGAAGCAAAAGAAAAGGATCAAAATATAGAAAATATTAATTTTAATGAAAAGCCTTTATATGGGGTGCCAATTAGTATAAAAGAATCTTTTCATGTTAAAGGAATGAAAACTACCGGAGGAGTGTATCATAGAAAAGATCTCATTATGAATAAAGATGCGGTAGTTGTGGAAAAACTGAAAAAAGCTGGAGCAATTATATTATGTAAAACAAATACACCTGCACTATGTTTTTGTCATGAAACAGAAAATAAACTATATGGCAGAACGAATAATGCATGGGATAAAGAACGTACTGCTGGTGGGTCAAGTGGTGGTGAAGCTGCTTTAATAGGTGTAGGTGGTTCCCCTTTAGGGATGAGTTCAGATATTGGTGGATCCATCCGTTTTCCAAGTCATTTTAACGGAGTTGTCGGGTTTAAACCTGGAAAAGATCAAGTATCCTCAGAAGGTCATATCCCAGCAGATACAATTCCCCTAAAAACGAGAATGTCTAGTATTGGCCCGATTGGCAAATCCGTTCGAGATGTACAACTAGTCTTTGAACTTATTTCAGAATCTAACAAATTAAATAAAACCTTATTTAAAAAAATGGATGTTGAAATCTTGCCAAATGATAATGGATATCCATTATCCGATGAAACTGCACATTTATTAAATAATATATACCAATTTGTTAGCGAATCTTATCATACGAGCTTATCAATCCCCCCATATTTTAATGATAGTGCCCAATTATGGCAGGAAATCATGTCAATCGATGGTGGAAAAGAAATTAAGGAACTAGCCTTTAATACAGATCGAGTGAATGTTTGGAATCAATATTTAAAAGAAAAAGTAACTGGAAAAACAAAGGTCCATACATATTTATCTTGGGCTTTGATTGGGGCTAGTTTATTTAAGCCTTCACAGAAACGCAAAAAAGAAATTGAAGCAATGATCGATGAAGGAGACCGAATTTTAAATAGCTATTTAAAAAACCGATTGCTCATCTTTCCTGTCTACCATCGGGCTGCTTTACGTCATGGTGAATTATATAAAGAAATTTTCTCAATAAATAAAACATACTTACAATATATGCCATATACTGCATATGCAAATGTTTGGGGATTACCATCACTTACAATACCGATTGGATTTGATGAACACCATTTACCTATTGCCATTCAAATTATGAGTAAGAATGGGAATGAAGATTCCATATTTGACCTTGGCAAAAAAATTGAAAAACGTTTTGGTGGATATACCCGAAGCAAAGTTTATGACTGATTTTACCATATTATTTATATCATACTTCCTAACGAACTAGGGATAATAAATGTAGATATATTCAAGGAAAAGTTCCTTTTAAGTAAGAATTATAATAATTCTTTCTGAATTTTTAGAAAAATATCTTTATTATCTGATTAGGAAAGGATGATAAGTATGGGATATATGAATCCGAACAAAAAAGAAAAAGATAAATTTGATAATCGATTTTCTGAAATTTCAAATGTGGAAAGTATGCATGACATGCTAATACCAGAAGAATTCCCAGAAGGGTCATATGGATCAACAATCCATAAGGATACGAAGGTTGAAAGTAAATCAACGGAATGGGAACAAGGTCAGCAACGGACGAGTGCCTTTGTTTATCCTGATCGAGAACGTCATGATGATTTACCGCGTAGAACACCGGGATCTCATCCGTTACATGACGAATAGTAAATAATGGAACATTAAAAAAAGAGCGGAATCCATTCACCGCTCTTTAATTATCTAGTTTTCTCAATACAAAATAAGCACATCCAAAATTACAATATTCATATAAATAATCATCCAATGTATCAATCGTCGTTTCAAAAGATGCCTTAACATGATTTTCATCATAAAATCCTTTTAATCTTAATTGACTATAGCCCCAATCTCCGACTATGTAATCATATTTTTTTAAAATATCGGAATAACGGTTTTCAATATCCTCTTTCTGAAACCCGTTTTTAATATTTTCCACTACCTCGTACCTTTTTCCGTTAAGCTCTATCATATAAATCACCCCGTTTAGATAGGAATTTTGAGTTCTTACATACTTAATAGATCCACTGTTTATAGTGCGACAAAAAACTCCATATTTATATATGCACTAATAATAACTTTAAACTCTATCCTAATTTCTAACATAAAGTGTATGAATACGTAAAAATCATGCACAATATATTATATGCTTTATGTAGCAAACTGTAAAGGATGAGTAATGCTTGTACAAATATATGTATCGGTTTAGTATACTTTTTTTCTTTGTTTTATACTTAATTCATCCTGAACAAATGTATGCGGATGAAAATATATACAATGAGCGACTAGCGTTATACAAAAAAACAGAGGCAATTTCAAACCTCCCTTGGTATTATTTAGCAGCTTTTGACCAATATGAACGGAATAAGGAACAAAATAACAATGAACTTGTTGCAATCTCATTTCCAGATGAACTCTGGTATGGTATTGGGAACTATTCATTTCATCGAGATATAGCTTCCATACAACTTTTTGGCGGAATTGGACAGGATGGAGATGGTGATGGAATAGCAAATTCCAATAATCCTGAAGATGTGCTGTTTACAGCAGCACAATTACTGAAATCATATGGTTTAAATGAAGATGATATTAAAATTAGTTTATGGAACTATTATCATCGTGATTTATCTGTAAAAACAATTATGAATACAGCTAAAGTGTACAAACATTTTGGAACAGTTGAATTAACAGAACGCGATTTCCCAGTTGCATTACGACAAAATTTTAGTTATAGAAGCACATGGGGGCATCGTCGTGGATTTGGTGGAAATAGAATCCATGAAGGTACCGATATATTTGCTAATTATGGTACACCTGTAAAATCAACCACGTATGGAGTTGTAGAGTTAAAAGGATGGAATTTATATGGTGGATGGAGAATTGGTATACGCGATATCCATAACATATACCATTATTACGGGCATTTAAATGGCTATAATGACGACTTTAGTATCGGTGATATTGTAAAGCCTGGCGATGTGCTTGGGAGTGTAGGCTCAAGTGGTTATGGACCGCCAGGAACATCTGGAAAATTTCCTCCCCATTTACATTATGGGATGTATAAAGACAATGGAAGGAACGAATGGTCGTTTGATCCTTACCCATATTTAAGAAAATGGGAGAAAATGGCGCTAGAAAGATAATAAAGTTGATAGCAATTATATGCTTGTTATGTTGCAGGTCCAATTTACACTATTTCTGATTTAAAAATCCCGTATCTCCAATTAAGGCGATACGGGAACTTTTACTATTTATTTGCTTTAGCTTTATTTACTGCATTAACGATACTAGCAACGAGTCCTCCCCAAATGACAACAATTCCAATTACCATCATAATAAGTGCACTAGCGCTCATCGTATTCACCTTCCTCAGCACTGCTAGATTTCCACTTCATAAGAGCTATAATAATTCCAATTACTATTGCTCCTATGGCGACGGACCAGCCACCCCACATAATAAATGCATCCGGATATCCTTCATAGTTTCCAGTAGGCGTGTCAAACCCTTTCGTAATGTTTAGACGTAACAATTCAAACAACATATAACCTAATACGACTGGAGTAATAACACCTAAACTTATTGTCCACCATGACCCAAGCTTTATATCCGATATTTCATTTGCATGTGTTTTAAATGTACCAAGTTTGCGAAGTACCCAAGCTATTAAAACAACTTCAACTAAACCTAAAGCAGCAACACCGAATTGGTTAATGAAATAATCGGCAGCATCTAAGAAGTTTAGTCCACCTCTTGTGGCAAAGATAAAGGAAATAATTGCTGCTAATCCTCCACCAAAAAGGACAGCTTTAGTTCTAGATATATTGAACTTTTCAGATAACCCCGCAATATACGTTTCAATAATGGATATGAGTGATGTTAATCCTGCCAAAACTAAAGATAAAAAGAATAATAATCCAAAGAATTCATTAAAAGCAGGAAACTCATTAATGATGGATGGAAAGACCATAAATGCCAACCCTACTCCACCTGCTACAACTTCATCAATACCTACTCCTTGCTGTGTAGCCATAAATCCTAATACAGCAAAGACACCAATTCCAGCCAATAGCTCAAAGCCTGAGTTACTGAATCCGGTAATAAAAGCATTATTTGTTATATCTGACTTTTTCGGTAAATAACTGGAGTAAGTGATCATAATAGCGAAAGCAATAGACAAACTAAAGAAGATTTGCCCATAAGCTGCTACCCAGACACTAGGATTTAATATTTCACTAAAATCAGGTTGGAAAAATGCATTTAATCCTGTCACCGCACCAGGTAAAGTAATCGCTCTAATAACAATAATTAAAAATACAACGACCAAGGTAGGAATCATAATCCTATTTGCGATTTCAATACCACGTTTGACGCCTCTTGATAAAATACCTAATACAATTACCCAAACAATAATAAGTGGGATTAGTACTCCTGGAACTAAACCACCAAACTCTCCGGGATCGACTACTTGTAAATAATCTCCAATTAAAAATTCATCAGGTTTGTCGCCCCAAGCTAAATTAAAAGAAAAATATGAGTACGATATTGCCCAGGCTATAATAACAGAATAATACGTAGAAATTACAAATGCGACTAAAACAGCCCACCAACCTATTCCTTCTGTTTTTTTATTCATACGTCGGTAGGTTAATGGAGCAGAGCCACGATATTTATGTCCCATCGTAAACTCCATGATTAAAATTGGAATTCCGGCAGTAAGCAAAGCAAATAAATATGGAATAAAAAAAGCTCCTCCACCGTTTTCATATGCAACCGCTGGGAACCTCCATATGTTTCCAAGTCCTACTGCGGAACCAATTGCAGCAAGAACAAACCCTGCTCTTGTCCCCCATTGAGAACGCTGATCCATACATGATCCTCCTTTTTATTTGGTAATAAACAATTTTCGCAACATTTACAATTGTCTATTACTTAATATTTTCAACTATTATAGCAATACTTAACAATTCTGTCAAAATTTCTACAAATCTACTAATATAATAAACAGTGAAAAATATTAAGGGATATAACGTATACTTTTATTCACTTATACTACTTTCACCTCCCCTCATTATCTTGGTTACTTCTTGGTAACGTAATCGCTGGTCCACCTGAAGATCCATGACTATAAAATTCAGGTACATCACCCATAATAACTCTAGAATCTATAAACACATTCGTTTCAACTTCAGCAGTTTCTGTAGAAAACGGTACAACAATTCTAATATTTACACTTACGGGAATATATATTTCAATTAAAGCGGCATTAACTCCGAATTCTTTTACTTCATGTACTACATCAGATCTCAAGCTACCTACAATTTCAAAATGAACCGGAATTTTAGGTCCAAGATTTGCTAATATAGTATTTCCGGTCGCTTGACCAATTGGTATTTCAACAACCGTAGGATCTTTAGAGGCCAAATCCCCAACAGAATCTCCAAATTCAATCGGTTGTAAATCAGGGTCATCAACATCAATTTGTTCTCCTTTATTCATTCCGTACAAAAAATACTCTGCCCGTTCCGTTGCAGTCCGTAATGCACGATTGACCGCTTCAGAATTCCAACCTAAAGTCGAAACATTCCCGTTATTATCCATTTGAATATCCACCAAATCATCAAAGCTAATTCTTTCCGTTGATTTTACAGCAGAATTAATCGTTCTCGTCGCAAATTCAATCGTTTTTTCATTAGCTATATCCATCAACGTCGGCTTCAGCCCACGGTCAATCAAATAAAAACTAAGCATTATAATTAAAAGAAAAATAATAGCCGTTAATAACAATAAATGCCGGATCGGAGGTGGTGTCCTTCTATATTGCATTTTTTTTCGATTTCGCAAAACAAAAACCCCCTTAAAACAAAGTATATGTTTGTCTCAAGGAGGGTAGAATAATATTTTAGTAATATACAATAATAAATGTAAATGTAGTAAATAAAGCTGCTGCTAACGGTTGACTAAGGTAACTATTGACTGAATAAGATTGAACAAATTTAAGATAGTTTGAGGAGCGACGCCGCAAATTTTGAATTGACTCAGCATGTGATAAGTGAGACATTGCATTTAATAGCATGTTAACGGGGCGACGAGCCAGTTTTCAGTTCTACATGACATGCGAGACGCCCCAGGTTGGAATCTTACTTTGCATGTTGCATGATTGACACTATTAGTGATAATTCCACTTAGCATGAGCGACACTATAAGTGATAATTCCACTTGGCATAAGCGACACTATAAGTTATAGCCCCACATAACATCTTGCATGAACGACATCGCCAGTTATGATCCCCACTTAGTATGTGATTAGTGCAACACTGCAAGTTATAATCCCTCATAACATCTTGCATGAACGACATCGCCAGTTATGATCCCCACTTAGTATGTGATCAGTGCGACGCTGCAAGTTATAATCCCTCATAACATATTGCATGAACGACATCGCCAGTTATGATCCCCACTTAGTATGTGATCAGTGCGACGCTGCAAGTTATAATCCCTCATAACATCTTGCATGAACGACATCGCCAGTTATGATCCCCACTCAGCATTATACAGAAACAATCCCAAAGTGTTAAAATTAACTCGGCATGTTATATGTAAAAATTGTTAACATATTTTTTCATCTTCTTATCATCTTTAGTATATAATCATCATTAATTATTTTTCTTGTAAACTAGCATTCATGAAAATAAACTTACAAACTCTTTATAACCGTTAAATTGAACAACTTTAAATTGACAAGTCTTGATAACCGTTTCTTACAACTACTAAACTAGCTCATTTAAACTATTCAAACAACTAAACATAACGAAATTTCCTATAACATTAATCTCGTCCTCTAAAAACAACATGACGCTTCTTATATCCACTGATTCTATCCAAAAAAATGGTTATGAGACTTTACCCCATAACCATTATATTTATTTCAACTTATTTCTATGCGATTTTCAATAAAGCATCCTTGCCTACCATTCCTTCTTCCCAGCCATATTCCATTTTTGCTGAATCCGTTACACTCTCTAGTGGTGCATGAAGTAAATCTTCGATTGTTCTTACACCGACCGCTCTAGCCGCAACAACTTTTCGATCTTTTAATTTCTCATTTAAAATATCCACATCCAATGCAGCACACATAATATAACCAATTTCATTACTAATAATTAAAAGATTCGTCTTCGGAAGTTCTACACGGATTGCAGTAAAAATAACTCCTTCAATGTCAATCGGGGAAATTGTTATCACTTTATCACTCCTCCAGCATTACCACTATATAGTATGTTAAATGGAGTGAATTGCTACTTTATGTTATTTCCACGTTGGATAATCTAAAAGTGTAAGAACTAGCAAATAGCGAATAAATTCAGGTAAATATAACTTTTGCTTCTCAGACTTAGCTACCTCTGGTAAAAGCCGTCCAAAAGTAAATAAATCAGCAGTCGCTACTTCGTATACTTGATCCCCTAAAATTGGTTCACCCTTATAAAATATATTTTTGACATATTGGTGACCATTGGCATGGTACTCTGTTTCTATTTCAATTCCGACAAAAACCATTTTACCAATGACCTCTCCTCGGAATCCAAACCCTTTTAATTTCAACTCCATAAATTGCTTCGTTAGACCAACCCGCACAACTTCTTTTATCTCCGTTCCAGTCAACGTAACTACACATGGGTTTATCGGATGCGGGCAAATACGATGGACATCTTTATATGTAATTTTCCCTTCAGGTAACTCATCGATTAACAATCCAGCATTAAGCATTGCAAAATCGGCTTTTGTCCAATCCAATAATTTTTCTGTGAATTTTGTCATCAGCTTTGTTTCTTGAAACCATTGTACCTTCAACGGTTCCGCAGTATATACAATTTCCTTATCAAGGATGACATTCGCTTCATCTTGTAATTCTTTCAAACGTTGTTCTGTCTGTAAATCTCGAGGTAAATTTGTTATTTCGTACACATACGCTTCTTTTTTTACAAGCTTTTTTAATCGATGATCCCAAGTTAAAATTACTTCTCCTACATGTGCACAATGTTTTCCAGCTGCTGTTACAATTGTATTACCAATCTTTTCCCCACTACGAAGTAAATGATGCGTATGGCCGCCAATAATAACATCTAGTTCAGGAAATTGTTGTGCAATTTTTTGATCTTCATATATTCCTAAATGAGATAGCAAAATGACGATTTCTACATTTTCACGCAGTTTTTTCAATTCTTTTTTCAACGTATCTAAAGGTGCCTCCACATGCCAATTTAATAAATTATAATACGGATTAAATGGTGCTGTAAGACCAAGAACACCGATAGAAACACCTTGATTTGAATGAATAATTTTTGACGTTTTTAGCCATGAAGGTTTTGTTTGACCAATACATTGAAGATTAGAGCAAACAACCGAAAACGAAGCATCATCATATAAATGGTATAATTGATGATGAGAAAGAGTAATTCCTTCATTATTACCCAACGTTACAAGATCATAATCAAGCTCATTCATCAACTCAACATTAGCTTTTCCCATCGTTGCTTCTGTTATTGGATGTACTCGATCAATATGATCCCCAATATCAAAAAGGAAATATGAATCATTTTTTGATTGACACATTTCCTTTTTATCTTTTATAAAAGTTGCAACTCGTGACCAATGGTCGAAATAACTATGTAAGTCATTTGTATAATATAAATTGATGTTTTCAATCATCCAATGAGCTCCTTATAAAATACCTTCAATAATTAAGTGAATACCTGTAGCAGCAATAACGATTCGTAAAATCCATTCCAAAGTTTTACCCTTTAAATGTTTATTCGTTCGTGCACCTACCGTCCCACCAATATAAGATCCGATAATAAAAAACAGCACATACCCCCATACGATATGACCTAAAACAATATGGGTCGTCGTACTAATAATACTTATGAATAAAATCATAAACATGGAAGTTGCTATAGCTATTTGAACGGGTATACCAAAAAATAAAATTAAAGCCGGAACACTTATTGTTCCTCCACCAATTCCAAATAAACCTGATAATATTCCAACAATAAAAGACAAAATAAATGCAGGAAATTTAGTTACATTGTATTGAAACGTTTCTTGACCAATTTGAAAAGTCCTTGTATTTTTTGTAACTTTTAATGGTTTATTTTTCACTAATTTTTCCCTATCAATTAAAAGCATGCCTAAAATAATTAGCATTAAAATACCAAAATATAAAGAAAAACGATCGGCATTAAAAGTAGAATTAATCCATGCGCCAATAATGCTACCGGGTAAACTTCCAGTTAAAAATAATAGTCCAGTCTTAATATCAATTCTCTTTAATTTCAAATAAGCAATGGTTGATGATAATCCGGTAAAAACCATCGTAATTAAAGATATACCAACGATTGTTTGTGGGTCTGCCCATGTAAATGTATCTGTATATTGATACAATAATAACATGGCAGGAACAAATATTATTCCTCCCCCTAAACCAACTAAGCTGCCAACAAAGGCAGATAAAAAACCGATGACTAATGATATAAGTATAATGGTCAAAAAAATCACAAATCCTTTATTTATCTATTTATTCTATACTAACACTTCAACATAATGAATTCGACTAAAAACTTTATAAAAAAATTTTTCAAATTAATTTTAAAAAATCACTAAAATTCAATCCGAGATCGCTCTAAACCTTTACAAAAAAGTTAGTAATTTCCTTTTATAGTACTTTTAGATTAACTCAATAGTCTCTTAATGATTATTTTGTAGGGATTTGCTATATTAATAATATCGAATATACGGGGGATGACATAAATGCGAGGTAGAGTGATTAAATACTTTCAAGATAAAGGCTATGGCTTTATTAAAGACGAAACAGGTAATAGTAGGTTTTTTCACATTACAAAAGTAAAAGAATTAAGTGAGATTTCAGAAGGAAGTTTAGTCGAGTTTAAGCCAGAAGAAACAAATAAAGGATTAGCCTGTATAGACATTATTGTACTAAATGAAAACAAACCTATTTTCATTGCATTAGGTGATGTGAGAATTAAATTAAGCAATATAAAAAACTACGGACTAGATGTTGAAACGATAGAAGAGTTAGTCTCTGAAGAAAAAATTTATTATACAAAAGGTGAAAAGATAAGTAATCGAGTAGGTGGAACCCTTTTAGGTATTTTAGGTGCAGCTGCCGGTGGAGCAGAAGGAGCGGCTTCTTTAGCAAGCAAAGGAAAATGGGGAGATCACTATGTTCATAGAAAAACGAAGAATATTAAATATAATGTTCTTTACATTACGACCTATCAAGGAGATAACTTTAGATTTCATCAAAAATATGTAGATTTTGATATTGAGAAAAAGATGGACGAACTTGACAGATATTTTTGTAACTAATAAATATTTTTTTATATAGAAATAGAAAAAACTAAACTGTGTATGTGAATAGCATTTAGCTAATTACTTCGCAGTTTAATTTTTT
>Ga0209487_1003326_pt1 | contig 12655 bp, 12 predicted proteins | sample Poulit2012_FD_187524 | JGI IMG/M metagenome (GOLD analysis project Ga0209487, IMG submission 187524) | Agricultural soil microbial communities from Georgia to study Nitrogen management - Poultry litter 2012 (SPAdes) (version 2) | ecosystem: Environmental > Terrestrial > Soil > Agricultural land... | reverse complement strand
TGTTGGCCCTTTATATGCTACAGGATTTATAAAGGGTGCACAGATTGTAAAGGGAAAAGAAACGTTGAATGATGAAGATTTAGCAAAGTTTTGGATTGCTTTTGGAAATGGCATTAAAGAACGAAGTAAAGCCGAAATTGGCGATAAAACAATTATCGATACGTTAGAACCAATGGCTAAAACGTTAGAAGAAGAATTCGAAAGTAATGGAAATTTTTTAGAATCATTTAAGGAAGCAGTTGCTGTAGCTGAAAAAGGAATGGAATCCACTAAAAATATGATTTCTAAAATTGGAAGGTCCAGTCGTTTAGGTGAGAGGTCAATAGGAGTACAGGATCCTGGAGCTACTTCAGCATATATTATTTTAACTACATTTTTAATTTTTATTACTAATAAAAAATAAAATTGATATATATAACTCCATCAATGAGGGTTTCTTTGTTGTGGAGTCTTTGTTTACTCTCTTTTTCAATTGAATTTGATAAATAATGATAATAAATAATAATTTATGATAAATAATGTTTATAAATGAAAATGAACGATGTATAATATTAAGAAAATAAAGCCTAAATAAACTATACGAGGAGAATGGAAATGAAAATCGGCATTGGAAGTGACCATAACGGCTTTGAGTTCAAGGAAGAAATAAAAAAGTTTTTAGAAGGATTGAAATATGAAGTAATAGATTATGGATGTAATTCCTGTAATGAAGTTGATTATCCAGATATAGCATTTAGTGTTGCGCAATCTATTAGTGAAGGTGAAATAGACAGAGGAATATTAATTTGCGGTACAGGAATTGGGGTTGCAATAGCTGCTGGTAAATATCCAGGTATTAGAGCAGCATTAACCCACGATACTTACTCTGCTGAAAGAGCACAATTAAGTAATAATGCGCAAATTATTACAATGGGGGCTCAAATTATCGGAGTTGAAGTTGGGAAAAAGGTAGTAGAGGAATATTTAAATTCCCACTGGGCTGGTGGTTCGCAAAGGAAGGTTGATAAAATAATTAAAAAAGAAAATGAATTTATAAAAAAGAAGTAGATAGTCAGTAAACCCTAAATAAATTGAGGAGGAACTTTTAGGTGGACTCTATACAGTTTAATCTTCTTAAAGTGACAGAGGCTGCTGCATTATCTTCATTTCCTTGGATAGGGAAAGGAGATAAAAATGCCGCTGATGCTGCCGCTACAAAAACAATGCGTAAACTTTTAAACGAAATAAAGATGAACGGAACAGTTGTAATAGGTGAAGGTGAAATTGATGATGCACCAATGTTATATATTGGTGAAACTTTAGGGTTTGGCCGTGAGCCAGAAATTGATATTGCGGTTGATCCGATTGATGGAACAAATGCGATAATCAATGGTAAGGAAAATTCTATGTCAGTAATTGCGGTAGCTCCAAAGGGAACTTTACTTCATGCACCGGATATGTATATGGAAAAAATAATGGTTGGCCCAAAAGTTGTGGGGAAAGTTAACTTAGATGATTCATTAATTAATAATATGCACGTTGTTGCAGAAGCAAATGGGAAAAAGATAAATGAACTTAATGTTTTTGTCCAGAATCGATCTAGACATACAAAATATATAGATGAAGCAAGAAGTGTCGGTGCAAATGTATTTTTATTTGAAGACGGAGATATTATATATGGTTTAGCTACTAGTATTGAGGAATTAGATGTAGATATGTGTATCGGAATTGGTGGGGCGCCCGAAGGTGTACTTGCTGCTGTCGCCTTAAAGTGTTTAGGTGGTGAAATTCAAGCTAAATTATTACCTAGAAATGAAAACGAATACAAAAGATGTGTTCAAATGGGCATAAATAACCCAAATATGAACTTAACCCACGAACAACTTGTAAAAACAGAAAACTGTATATTTGTTGCAACTGGAATAACAGATAATATTATTTTAAATGGTATTAAAAAAAATAATGGAAGGGATGTAACACATTCTATTTTAGTCGATGGTGTGGAGAAGAAAATTCGATATATTAAAAGCGAATCAATTATTCATTCTCCAAATTAAGTTATTCAGCATAAAATTATAAATTACAACGACTTAGATGGTGCTAAATTAGCCCAATAGTTCCTCTCAACATTATTGCGAAGCTCAATAATATTGAACATAAATAAACATTTCTGCATTACTTTTGTTCTTATTAGCTCATTTTTACGAAAGTTATTGACAAAATAATCTTAATATGATTAAATATGAGCATAAACAGACAAATGCGGACTTGGGAGGAAGAGTATGGAACAGTCAGAAAAAATAAAATCTACCGCATTTCGCCTTATAGGTCCATATAAATTTCAACAAGAATTTATTGAGCATGAATATAGAGAAGGCGAAGTAGTAGTAAAACCTAGTTTAATTAGTGTCTGCCATGCAGATTTAAGGTATTTTACAGGACGTAGGCGGAAAGAAGCTATGGATCAGAAATTACCAATGGCTTTATTTCATGAAGGAATTGGTCAAATCGATAAATCTACAACATCTGAAGTAAAGATTGGGGAAAATGTAGTTGTTGTACCTAATATCGCAGATTACCAATTACAACAAATTGATAAAACTAAGTGTTGTGAAACGTGTAAAAGTGGAGTTACAAGTAATTATTGTGAAAATGGAGTCTTTATGGGGAGCGGTTACGACGGTTTAGGACAATCAAGACTCGTTGTACCAAGCGAAAATGTTATACCAATTCCGGAAAATGTACCAAATGAAATAGCCATTTTATCTGAGTTATGTTCTGTTTCGGTTCAGGCAATTAACCGATTAAAAAAAGATGATTTAACAAAAGGGAAAATAGCAGTATTTGGTGATGGCCCAGTAGGTTATTTAACAGCAGCCATGTTGCATTATTCTTACAATATACCGAAAGAACGATTAATTGTATTTGGTGCTGTAAATGAAAAATTAGAACAATTTGATTTTGCAGTCCAGCATTTAGTACATGATTTTAACTTTGAAGAAGGTCATGGAATAAATGTAGTTATAGAATGTACAGGTGGACCTTTTAGTGAAAGTGCTATCAATCAAGCGATAGAAGTAATAGAAAGAAATGGAAAACTTATAATATTAGGGGTAACAGAGAAACTAGTTCCAATAAACACTAGGGACATCCTAGAAAAAGGAATAACGATAATTGGAAGTTCAAGAAGTACTGTAGATGATTATAAATGGGTAATGAAAGCTTTTGAAAATGAACAATTTCAAAAAAGTCTTTCAAAGTTGGTACCAAATAATAGATTCATAGTTAGTAATTCACGTGAATTAGAAAAAGCAATGGTTACTGTAGAAACCGAAAAAAAATGGCAAAAAGCATATCTAGAATTTAAGTGGTAACTGCACTATTTAACTTAGTAATTTAGTAAATAAAAGAAGAGGAAGAGTGAAATGCTTATTCTTGATCGACAAAATAAGGTTTTGCAATATGTTAAGTCGAAAAAGGTTGTGACGGTTACGGAATTAGCCAAGTATTTTAAAGTACATGAAGCAACTATTAGACGCGATCTAACCTTACTAGAGAAAGAAAAAAAGTTAATACGGACCCATGGTGGGGCAATGATAGAAGATGAAGTACATTCGGAACCTTCTTTTCAAGAGCGTACAGAAGTTGAGTTTGAAATAAAGCAAAGAATTGGACAATTTGCGGCAACATTAATTAATGATGGAGAAAATATTATCCTAGATTCTGGAACGACAACTTTGCACATAACTGATGCAATAAAGGATAAAAAGAATTTAACAGTTATTACAAATGATATAAATATAGCGGCTAGTTTAAGGTCGGAAAAAGAAATTACAGTAATAGTAACTGGTGGTGTTCTTTTTCCTGATAGCTACATGCTAAACGGTATGATAACAAATGAATCACTCAACAAGATGCATGTACATACAGCATTTATAGGCACTCCAGCATTTCACCATAGACTAGGATTAACACATTTTGATGAACAATTAGTACCTGCAAAAAAAGGCATGATAAAGGCTGCTAGGAAGACAGTTGTAGTAACAGATCACACTAAGATTGGAAGAATATCGTTACATAATGTTGCCGAATTAAAAGAAATCGATATGTTAATTACAGGAAATGAACTTGATGAAGAAATTAAAAAAATTATGCTTGAAACAAATATCGATGTAAAGTTTGTCTAACTTTTATAAAAGATAGATTGGTAGAGGATTTATTCATTAACAAGATTGTGAAAAAATCTCCATAATAATGAGATTTATATAAATAAATTTATTTTTATGAATAAAAAACTCTTAAAGACCGTTAGGTAGTACTTACGTGTATCTATTTAGTAGTATATATCTTATGGATATTAGTTAGTAGTATTAAAATATATTGAGAAAGCAAGATATTCTACTATAGATATGAATAAATGAAAGCGGTAAAAATTTATTACTATCACGAAGGAATAAAATGTATCAGCAAATTATTTTTTCATACATTGATTTGGTTTGAAAATAATAGGAAGAGGAGTGTCCACAATCAATGAATAAGAATAATGCAAACTACACCGAAAATGATCAAAAGATTAAAAATGTTATTATATTCTTCCGATCTTGGTTGGTATTTATGATTATCTGGCATCTTTTTGCAATATATATTGATAATCATATTCTTGTAGCATCACCAATCAAGGTAATTACAAGTCTTCTTAAAATGATCGGGACTGGAGAGTTATTTAATTATATAACGACCTCACTTGGTCGTCTATTAGCAGGTTATTTTTTAGCATCAATAGTAGGGATAGGACTGGGTTTGGTTATGGGGTTGACTCCCCGAATTCGTCATTCCATGGAGCCTATCATTGAGATTTTTCGTCCTATAACCGGGATAGCATGGATACCTATAGCCTTTCTTATTTTTGGAATTGGAAGTTTTTTACCTATATTCATAGTGTTTTATAGTTCTTTTTTTCCAATACTAACAAATACAGTGCATGCTGTGAGAACCGCTAATCCAATTTTAGTCAGATCTGCACAAACTATGGGAATATCTAAATTTAAAATTGTAACCCATGTTATAGTACCTAGTTCCGTACCATTAATATTAACAGGTTTACGGGTTGGTGTTGGGTTAGCTTGGATGGGGATAGTTGCGGGTGAATTATTAGGTTCATCTGCCGGGCTAGGGTATGAATTAGCGATGGCCCAACAGTTGTTGGAGACCGCAAAATTATTTGCAATTATTATAGTAATAGGGTTTTTAGGATATGGAAGCGATTATGTACTTCGATTTGTACAAAGGAAGTTTGTGTTTTGGGGATAAGGCACAAAAAAAGGAGGCATTTTTTATGGATAAAGTACTAAATCAGATTCAACGATATATCATTTTAATATTACTTTTTGTGACTTGGTATGTATGGGGAGTTATTTATCAGCCCGTGCTAGCGCCGACCCCTTTGGATTCAATCTATAGATTAATAGAATTAGTAACCTCTGGTGCTATCCCCCGTGCCTTATCGATTAGTTTGGGGCGTATATTTATGGGGTTAGCAATTTCAATAAGTATTTCATTAATTATTGGCGTTTTAATGGCTCAATTTAGGAACGTTGAACGAAATTTTGATCCAATTATTCAATCTATTAGACATATTGCACCAATTTCATTTGTCCCCTTAGCTATTTTATGGTTTGGAACTGGAACGCCATCTGCAGTATTTGTTATTGCATTTGCTAGCTTTTTTCCAATGTTATTAAATGTTATTAGCGGGGTTAAGGCCATTGACCCAGTTTTAATCAAAGCCTCTAAAACAATGGGTATAAATAAATTTAATTTAATGTTCAGAGTAATTCTACCGGCAACTTTTCCATCTATTTTAAATGGAATGAGGGTATCAACAGGGATAGCTTGGACATCTGTGATAGCAGCAGAACTAGCGGTGAGTGCTGATCCAGAATCAATGGGTAGCGGTGGTATAGGACAAATGATGTTTAGTTTTTATGCTTATTCAGTTGACACAAATAGTCTTATAGCATGTATGGTTGGACTAGCAGTAATTTCGTTAATATTAGATTTGATTTTTAGATGGCTACAAAAGAAATGGGCAAATTGGGCAATTCAAGAATAGACATTTTCGTAATGTACATAATATTTTTGGGAGGTAAGCTTATGAGTAGTAAATTTAAGGTTGAGAGTATTTCAAAAGAATTTTTTGATGATAGAACTAAAGAAAGTAATCTTGTAATTAATGATTTATCTTTTGAGGTAAAAGAAGGAGAATTTTTAGTAATTGTGGGTCCAAGCGGTTGTGGAAAAACAACACTATTAAATATTTTAGCTGGACTAGAAAAGTCGACAAGTGGATCAATTAAAGTCGATGAACAAATTGTTACAGGACCTGGACCTGAAAGGGGGGTTATGTTTCAGGAATATGCATTGTTACCATGGAAAACTGTTTTTGATAATGTTGAATTTGGATTAAAGCATGGGGCTATGAGTAAAGATTATTCAAAATCAGAAAGAAAGCAGAGGGTACAACATTTCATAGAATTAGTTGGACTTAAAGGTTCAGAAAACAAATTTGTTCATCAATTATCCGGTGGAATGAAGCAACGATGTGCACTTGCGCGTTTGTTTGCAAACAATCATAAGATATTATTGATGGATGAACCGCTTGCAGCTACTGATGCTCAAACTAGGGAGGTGTTACAAGAGGAGCTATTGAATATTTGGGGTCAAGATCGAGATAGTAGTAAACGAAAAACTGTAATTTATGTCACACACGCTATTGATGAAGCAGTTTTCTTGGGGGATAGAGTAATAGTCTTAGGACAAAGACCTACAACTATTACTGAAATTGTTAATATTGATATTGATAGACCTAGAACTATTACTGAACGTCATACAGAAAAATATCAACAATATCAACAGGAAATCTGGGGCTTAATTAAAGAAGCAGCTGTTTCTGCTACACAAAAATAAAATTGGGGGATTAGAAATGAAAATATCAAAGAAATTAGTAACTCTTTTGTTTTCTATTTTATTAATAGCAATTTTGACAGCATGTTCTTCTGGATCTGAAGATGAAGGTACTACAACTGAAACAGATGATTCAGAGGGACTGGAAAAATTAGAGGTTTCAATTGGTTGGCAACCTCATGGTGGTCCGTCGGCAGTACAGGCCATTCATATGAAGGAGAATAATTTAATAGAAAAACATGCAAAGAATTTAGGGATAGATTTAACTATAGATTGGAGAACCTATCAGTCAGGTGCACCAATGTTAACAGAATTAATGGCAAGGGAACTTGACATAGGATTGGAAGGTAGCACCCCTGTAATTCGGGCTATTGCCGAAAAACAAGATCTTGATGTTCTAAGTTTAGGGGAAGGGCGTTTTAGTTTTGTATTAATAACAAGAGAAGGATCTGGAATAAGAAATTTTGAAGATTTAAAAGGAAAGAAATTAGGTGTTATTTTAGGTACCGATAATGAATTTGCTTTTCGGGACATGATTCATGCAACACTTGGAAGTAATGATCCATCAGAGTTTGATATTACTTTGGTGAATATGTCTACACAAGCCCAGGCGGCAAGTGTACCTAGTGGCGTTGATGCTGCGGTTACAACCTATCCAAACTATGTAAAAGCACACCTTAAAGATGAAAGTGTTGTTGCTGTAGCGAATTCTCATGGTGTAAGTGAAGAGTACTATGAAGGAGAAGCTGGATCAGGAGAAGGTCATCAAATACCTACTGTTAATGAAAGTAATTTACCAGAAGGATTTTATCTACATAGAGCCTTTTGGGTAGGGCAAGATAAATTAGTAAAAGAGGAACCAGACTTGATAAAAGCCTTTTTATTAGCACAACAAGAATCTTTACTTGAATTATCTGAAACTTCTACTGAGGAACTAGCGGAATTGGTTTCTGATGAACAGTATTGGGGAATACCTGCCTCATATGGAGCTAACATAATTGAGGCGGATGTCATGTTTCTCAGAAAATGGATTTGGATAACTGAGGGTGAATTAGATGCATTAGAATCTCTAACGAAAAGTTTGTCTATTGCAAATCCTGATAGTGAAGTACCAACAAAGGAAGATATAGTAGAAAATTTAAAGCAGGCATCAAATATTTTAAAAGAAGTATATGAAGAATCAAATTATCCTGATGAAGAAGAGTTTCATAACGATGAAGCTATTGATAATCGTGGCTTTCCTTCTTGGGAAATTGAAAATTGGTCATATTAGTGGCTTTTAATTAGTGATATAAAGCCAATTAAATAGTTTCAAAAAAGTAACGTAACACTTAGTTAACCCTCCTCTTATGCCAGAGAGTTTATTAACTATTTCTACTGGTAGAGGAGGACCTATTTTCAATATGTTAGGGTTATTAAATATTAATTAAAATTGAAAAGAAATCTTAAATATTTTTAAAAATAAGTATATCTTAAGAGTAATTAAGAGTAATTTATAATTTTAAAGTAATCCTTGGTATACATTATTTTTAAATAAAGGATTATGTTAGTATGACAAAAGAAATACAATTAGATATTTGAATTTGTAGATACAATTTATCTAAAATAATGATGCTACCCTAGTTTCATGGACACATCTTAGTTAAGTCATTACAATTAGTTTTAGGAGGATGTGTCCGATGAAACATAAAAACAATGGCAAGCGTAATAATGATGACTTTCGTAAAATGGTTGTCGAATTATATCACTCTGGTCAAAAGGTCAGCGATTTAAGCAGCGAATATGGCGTATCTGAAGTATCAATTTATGCATGGATAAAAAAGTTTACTCCAATGGTTGTAGACGATGGTTCTTCTATAACTCCAGATGACTATGCGAAACTCCAAAAACAAATGCACCGTTTACAAGAGGAAAATGAAATATTAAAAAAAGCTATGGCCATATTCGCAAAAAAGTAGACGACGCTGAAATAACTGACTTTATTCATGACCAAAAAGACAATCATCCAATTCAAATAATGTGTGATGTACTTGATGTGCCCAGAAGTACGTATTATAAATCGCTTGATAAAACGCTATCTAATCGTGATAGAGAAAATATCAAATTAACAAATAAAATTATTGAGATTTATGAAGCGAGCTATAAACGTTATGGTGCTCCAAAAATCCACTATCTTTTAAAAAAAGCAGGATATTCCATCGGTCTGAATCGTGTTCAACGTTTGATGAAACAAGCTGATATTCGATCAATTACTGTAAAAAAGTTTCGTCCAACACCTTTTAAAGAAAGGGTTGCAGAATGTGAAAAGATTTTAGAAAGGGACAGGACTAATCTTTCATTCAGACCTAGGTACGCAATATAGGAGTGATGAATTCTCACAAGTTATTGAAAAGTACAAAATGACACATTCTTTTAGTTACAAAGGCACTCCTTATGATAATGCTTGCATGGAATCCTTTCACGCTATTTTAAAGAAAGAAGAAGTAAATCATGTAAAATATATTGATGATAAATCCGCTGAATTAGCATTATTTCAATACATTGAAGGTTGGTATAATCGTAAAAGAATTCACGGTAGCATTGGCTATAAAACACCACAAGAAATGGAAGATCTAGCTTGAGCTGTGTGATTATTTCAAAATCAATTCACTGCACGGCTTTACATGGAGAGGCGGGCATGATAGCCTGTTATGGGCAATGCCAGCGCGGTTTTAAATTAACTGGCTTCTTGGCTTAGAAATCATGCTCGTAGAGGCACCATGTCAAGCCTTGACAATTTAATATAAACAATATTCAAAGAACTACTGAAAAACTTAATTTTTATGTGTCCAAAATATTGACGTAGATCCAAAAACAATACTAATCAACACTGATAAATAGTTATAACTAATAGATATTCAAATGTGTTTTAATAGTTATGTATGTTTTTTAGGTGTTTAAGTTGTATTTTAGAATATAGCACCTCTGCTAAATACACTGTCAATTTTGTCCAAATATTTGAGGAATCGAGTCTGTGCTTCAGCACCTCTTGAAACCTTTCGACGTAATGCTGTTTTAGAAGTTGAAAAAGTATTAATCAATTCTTCCTTGGTTTTTCTTAAAATTGGCTAACTGCTTTGGATTAATTATCAAGACTTGTCCCAATTGGCGCTTGAATTTAATTATATCATTGTTGAGAAAATATCTGAGTTGAAAGTTTTAGCCACTAGTTGTTTCAAGACTTATGCGCGATTTTCTAACAGAAGCACCCTGTAATATTGAGAATTTCAACAATTAACATTGGGACCTAATAAAATAGTAACTGTAAAGGAATTTAATTTGTCTCCTTCAACATTAAAAATCAAACCTTGTTATCAAAAGAAATGTTGTTTATGACAAATAAATTTATGGGATTTAAAACAAAATCTTTCGATTTAAATAAATTGGAACAAAATCTTGGAGTCTATGATATATTTATAGAGTCAATGCAAAGCAGGCCATCCCTTCTACAGGTACTATGTTTGGGAAAGGTCGTTATAGGATTTCTAGTATTTATATTCGAATAATTTGAACCTTATGTACAATGAGTAAAAAAACATACTGATAATCAATCTTATAATGCTGTTAAACCTACAGAAGTGAAAAGAATTCATTCAAATAATCCTTATACCAATATAGAGGGAAACTTAGGAACTTTATTTGATAGAATCAGGTAAGTAAACCAGAAAATTACAGACTTAAATAAACATCAAAACATAACTTAAGGGGAGAGAAGAATAACATGGAAAGATCTAATAAACCAAACATTATCTTTATGATAGCTGATGATCACCGCCACAGTGCAATCCATGCTTTTGGGGATGAACAAGTTCATACACCAAATTTAGATTCACTAGTACAAGACGGAGTTGCATTTAACAATACTTATATTACAGGAGGTTTAACCCCAGCAGTGTGTGTCCCAAGTCGCGCATGTGTACTTACTGGAACCCATGCTTTACATGCGTCGGAAAGTCAACAATTAAATCACCAGCCTGGATTGACTACGATTAATCCAGAAATTGCTGTTCTCCCAAATGTGATGAGGAGAGAGGGATATCACACATTTGGTACTGGTAAGTGGCACAATGATAGGCAGTCATTTTATGAAGGTTTTTGTGATGGGGGAAAAATTTTTATGGGTGGCATGAGTGATCATGATAAGGTACCAGTGTTTGATTTTGACCCAAATGGTGACTATGATGATAAGAATCGTTATTATGGTGAAAAGTTTTCAACAGATTTATTTTCAGATGAAGCAATTCAATTCATTAAAAATCACCAACAAGAACAACCGTTCTTTTTGTACTTAGCATTCACATCACCTCATGATCCAAGAACAGCACCTAAGGAATTTGCTGATCAATATAATCCAGATAAAATTAAATTACCAGATAATTATATGGGGGAACATCCTTTTGATAATGGAGAGATGACTATAAGGGATGAAAAATTAGCTAAATGGCCACGTACTCCTGAAGCAATACGTCAACATATTGCTGATTATTATGCAATGATTACTCATATGGATGACCGAATAGGTAAGATTTTAAGGACTCTTGAGGAGACGGGTGAGCTGGAAAATACAATTATTGTCTATACATCAGATCATGGTCTTGCGGTAGGGCAACATGGCCTAATGGGGAAACAAAATATGTATGACCATAGCGTTCGTATACCTTTAATTATATCAGGTCCGGGTTTACCAAAGGGTAAACAATTTAATGAATTAACATGTCAATATGATATTTTTCCTACATTATGTGATTTAGTAGGTGTTAAAATTCCACAAACAGTAGAAGGTAAAAGTCTAGTTCCATTGATTCATGGTGATATAAATAAAGTCCATGATAGTATTTTTTCGGTATATAAGGATTCACAACGAATGGTAACTGATGGAGAATGGAAATTAATTCGCTACTTTATTCCATGGCAACATAACTTTGGTACCAATCGTTTTCAGTTATTTAATCTAAATGAGGATCCTTGGGAAATTAATGATTTGTCGGAAAACCCTCAATATTCTGAAGAATTGGAGCGTATGATTTCAATTTTTAATGATATGCAATCAAAAGTACGAGATCCGTGGGCATATCGTTCCGTGTCAGAATTTGTAGGCCCTTTTGATTGATATATTTCATATGAAGTTATATTTAATCAAAAGTATTGTAAGTCATTTAGTTTGAAGTTTACAATTGTGAATATTAAAACTTCACACATATTATCGCCTTTCTGGTTGGTTTAGTATAAAATCTATCTAACCAGAAGGGAATATCTTTTAAGACGGAAAGATTATTTTATGGTAGACACTGGGTGTCAATGCTTTAAATATCTTAATTTTAATTTAAGGGGAGCCTTATCCAAATTGATTAACTTATTATAAATTTAAACTAGGAATTAAAGTTGTGTTATCATCTCATTACCTTTGCTAATTAATGGTTTTAAACTTAACTATTTAAGAAAAGAGAATGGTTGTAAACCAATTAAAATTAGATTAGAAGTAGCATAGATATTAAAAAAATCGCTTAATTATTTTTATAACCAATTTTATTAATTTATACTAATGGTACATTGTAAAATCAAATGCAACAGATAAATAAATTAGAAAGTCATTGTGAAACCGCGTATAGTTAAAGTTGACAAAAACACTAAATATACGGAGGTAGTTCACAATGACTCAGAATTATTCTAACAC
>Ga0209487_1003325_pt1 | contig 12655 bp, 8 predicted proteins | sample Poulit2012_FD_187524 | JGI IMG/M metagenome (GOLD analysis project Ga0209487, IMG submission 187524) | Agricultural soil microbial communities from Georgia to study Nitrogen management - Poultry litter 2012 (SPAdes) (version 2) | ecosystem: Environmental > Terrestrial > Soil > Agricultural land... | reverse complement strand
CGATTATATCATCCATCCCATTGAGCCGGCGCTGCTGCAGGAGAAAGTCGAGCGAGCCCTCTCGTTGAGCGCCCGGCGCCGCGGCCCCTCCTCCACCCGCATCCGGCACCTGTTCAAGGGCAGGTGAATCACCGTCGACGGCGCCCTGATTCCTACCGCAGGGACCACTCATAGGGGGTGGGGTCGATGCATCCGTCGGGCGAAGTGAATTCGTCCGGGATGACTGGGCCACGGCAGAGGCGGGCCGTCCGGTTTAAGGGAGGCATCGCCCATTGTGAACGCATTGCCTCGGCGAAAGGACGTGCATCGCCCATCGTGAACGTGTCGCCTTGGTCAAGGCGCGGACGCAACGAATCAGGCGTAGGGGCGATGCATCCGTCGGGCGAAGCAAATTCATTGGAAATGGCTGGGCCGCGGCAGAGGCGGGCCGTCCGGTTTAAGGGAGGCATCGCCCGAGGTGAACGTATCGCCTCGGCCAACGGATGGGCATCGCCCATCGTGAACGTGTCGCCTTGGTCAAGGCGCGGGCGCAACGAACCAGGCGTAGGGGCGATGCATCTGTCGGGCGAAGCAGAATCAAACCGGGATGGCTGGGCCGCGGCAGAGGCGGGCCGTCCGGTTTAAGGGAGGCATCGCCAATTGTGAACGTGTTGCTTTGGTCAAGGCGCGGGCGCAACGAATCAGGCGTAGGGGCGATGCATCCGTCGGGCGAAGCAAATTCGTCCGGAATGGCCGGGCCGCGGCAGAGGCGGGCCGACCCGTTCAAGGGAGGCATCGCCCATTGTGAACGTGTTGCCTCTGCGAAAGGATGTGCATCGCCCATTGTGAACGTGACGCCTCGGCCAACGCGCGGGCGCAATGAATCAGGCGTAGGGGCGATGCATCCGTCGGGCGAAGCAGAATCAAACCGGGATGACTGGGCCGCGGCAGAGGCGGGCCGTCCGGTTCAAGGGAGGCATCGCCCGAGGTGAACGTGTTGCATCGGCGGATGGATGTGCATCGCCCATGGTGAACGTATTGCATCGGCGAATGGATGTGCATCGCCCATCGTGAACGTATCGCCTCGGCCAGCGGACGGGCGCAACGAATCAGGCGTTGGGGCGATGCATCCGTCGGGCGAAGCAGAATCAAACCGGGATGACTGGGCCGCGGCAGAGGCGGGCCGTCCGGTTCAAGGGAGGCATCGCCCGAGGTGAACGTGTTGCATCGGCGGATGGATGTGCATCGCCCATGGTGAACGTATTGCATCGGCGAATGGATGTGCATCGCCCATCGTGAACGTATCGCCTCGGCCAGCGGACGGGCGCAACGAATCAGGCGTTGGGGCGATGCATCCGTCGGGCGAAGCAGAATCAAACCGGGATGACTGGGCCGCGGCAGAGGCGGGCCGTCCGGTTCAAGGGAGGCATCGCCCGAGGTGAACGTGTTGCATCGGCGGATGGATGTGCATCGCCCATTGTGAACGTGTTGCCCCGACGAAAGGATGTGCATCGCCCATTGTGAACGTATTGCCCCGGCGAAAGGATGTGCATACGCCCATTGTAAACGTGTCGCCCCGGCCAACGAACGGGCGTAGCCTCCCCCAAACCGTACCGTCGAGATGTCATCAATCACGCCTGCCGACTAATGCCCCTCACGCTGCCCGACGGATGCTACGCCCCTACGAGTGCCACCAATGACGGCGTCACCCTATTTGAACGTATCGCCTCGGCCAACGGGCGGGCGTAGCCTCCCTCAAACCGTTCCGTCGAGGTGGCATCATTCACACCTGCCGGTTAATCCGCCGCACGCTGCCCCACGGATGCTACGCCCCTACGGGTGCCACCAATGACGGCGTCACCCTATTTGAACGTGTCGCCACGGCGAACGGATGGGCGCAATGCCAAAAGGGGCGTGTTTGCGCGGCAATAGATGTCATTCCGATATCTAATCGATTACGCCGCGGATAGAACATCGTCTAATAACCAATCGAACCCTCGGCATTCTCGACTACTACTCCCATGCGTCCTAAGGCTCGGCGATCGATCCGACTTGTGCAATATGATTACAGGAGTGCTGGGTGCTACTTCATCACAGTCTGCTTGCGAGAACGCGAGCATCTGCTCGGCGACGTGATCAACGGTAAAGTATTGCTCCACGCTGCAGGACAAATCGTTGATTCTGCCATCCTAGAAATGGGCCGCCGAAATAATCATGTGGGCGTCGACTCCTTCGTTGTTATGCCCGACCACTTTCACCTGCTCCTTTCAATCGAATCTCCCAACGATGGTCAACCGTCGGGCATAAAGGGAGCCAAGCCACGGGGCACCGTGCCAAGGTCGATCGGTGCTATTGTACAGAACCTGAAGTCTTTGACTTCCCGGCGCATCAACAGACTGCATGGTGTATCAGGTAGGCGTGTGTGGCAACGGAATTATTGGGAGCGTGTGATTCGTGACGAGGCGGAACGTGACCAGATCCGGGAATACATTGTGACCAATCCCCAGCGGTGGGAGGAACGGTTAAAATCAACGTCGTCATAGATAAACACCGCCGACCGGATGTGTAGTAGGCGACAGCGGGGAAATGCACCCTCGTAGGGGCGATGCATCCGTCGGGCGAAGCAAATTCATTGGGAATGGCTGGGCCGCGGCAGAGGCGAGCCGTCCGGTTCAAGGGAGGCATCGCCCATGGTGAACGCATTGCCTCGGCGAACGGATGTGCATCGCCCATTGTGAACGTATCGCCCCCGCCAACGGACGGGCGCAACGAATCAGGCATAGGGGCGATGCATCCGTCGGGCGAAGCAGAATCAAACCGGGATGACTGGGCCGCGGCAGAGGCGGGCCGTCCGGTTTAAGGGAGGCATCGCCCATTGTGAACGTGTCGCCTCGGCGAATGGATGTGCATCGCCCATTGTGAACGTGTCGCCTCGGCGAACGGATGGGCGTAGCCTCCCTCAAACCGTTCCGCCCAAATGTCACCAATCCCCCCTGCCGGCCAATCCGCCTCACACTGCCCGACGGATGCTACGCCCCTACGGGTGCTGTGTGTGATGGTATACGCCCCTGCGGGTGATCCAGATCGGCATCCGACGTCCTATGCACCCTCGACTCATCGCCGATACCTCCCCGTCGCGGCAACAACTGGATCGTTACGGACTGAGGCACGGCAATTGTATACTATTCAAGAGGATACAGGGTCAGTACGCCCTTGTATACTCGCGTCGTGACAGGGCGCATAGATACGAAGACCGAACTTGACATACAGGTGCATACCGTGAACCATACATCCACACATACCCAGATCCGGCGGAGCCGAGACAGCGGCGCCGCTCGTCAGGACGCATTGCATGCCATGACGGATGAGGACCTGATGTCCAACTTCCAGGCCGGATCAATAGAAGCATTCAATATTCTCGTCGATCGATACTCGGAGAGGCTGACGCACTACCTGTACGGCTTCCTGGGCGACATGAAGCGTTGTGAGGACCTCTTGCAGGAGACGTTTCTCCGCGTCTATCGCAACCGCCACTCGTACCGTCGCATCGCCAAGTTCTCTACCTGGCTCTACACGATTGCGGGTAACCTCGCGCGGTCGGAGTACCGCAAGCGCAAGCGCCGCCGGCTCTACTCGATCCAATCGGTAAACCGCGAGAATGAAGAGTATGAGATGCAGATCCCGGACGAATCGTTTTCGCCCGACCGTCATGCGGAGAGCATGATCCAGGACGAGTACATCCAGCAGGCGCTGAAGGAGATCCCACAGTCGTTCCGCGAAGTGGTCGTGCTACGGGATATCCAGCAGCTCGCGTACGAAGAGATCGCCGATATCACCGGGCTGCCGATGGGCACCGTCAAAAGCCGCATCAACCGGGGGCGCTCCAAGCTGCAAACGCTGTTGAAGGACATCTATCCGTTCGAAAATCAGACGGCCTGACGACCGGGCGACCATTCCAGAGCTCCGCGCCAACCCAGACCTCCGAGGTTCCCAAAACCTCGGAGGTCTGTTTGTATTAAGACGATGGCCGTTCGACGATAGACGATGGGGCGACGGTGGTTGATATAGCGTATTTCACGCGGCTTCCGACGCTATCAACGACTTGGTAGGCCTGGCCGGTTTATCGCGATAGCCGTTCGACGATAGTCGATAGACGGCAAACCAGACGAGGCAGCCATTTCCGGACATCGTACATCGTCCGTCCAACCGACCTTTGCGCCTTTGCGTCGTAAGCGAGAGCCCCCACATCGCAACGATACCACACCCGAACATTGCCGCGCGTCAACCGTCATCCATCGAGAACAGACAGTTGAAGACCGGCACACTCCATGCACCCCCAACGCATCACCGTCGAACGAGACGCCCAGACACTGACGCTCGACTGGTCCGACGGCCACCGCACCGTCTACCCGCTCGACGGACTCCGCCGCGCGTGCCCGTGCGCCACCTGCCGCGGCCACGAGAATATGCACGAACTCCCGGATCCAGAGATTTTCGACGTGCCGTCGCTGATGGAATGGCGGGATGTCGAGCTCGAAGCGGTCGGCTCGTATGCGCTGCGCATCAAATGGGACGACGGCCACGACACCGGCATCTACACGTGGCAGCGGCTGCGTGCGATGTGCCCGTGTGAGGCGTGCCGCCGCGCGTACGACGAGTAGGACCCGGCGCCTGGGCCGGTGTCAGACGTTCGCCCGGCCGGCCGACCCGACGTTTACGGGAGCCTCATCAAAGTGCTCGATAATCTCAGTCAGCCGCCGCCACTCTTCGGCGTAGCGCGTCAGGTGCGGCTTCGCACCACCAGCGGTCTCCCTCTCGAGCAACTCGTGAACGCGCCGGATCTCCTCAGCGTACTCATCCTCAGTGAACTTGCCACCGAAAAATGCCAGTCTCAGCCAGACGAGGTACGTCGTGACGGCATCGCACTCGTTATAGTCGACGATCTTCTGGTGATCGCCATTCAGCCAACTCTCTGCTACCGCGTGGCCGTCCATATCAAACTTACCCGGCACGCCGCATAACGTCGCCAACTCATGGAGCGACGGCGTCCCCTTCCCCCAACCACTCACGACGTACTTGATGTCGATGTGGCAGTCGGTGCCGCGGGCATAATAGTCCTTGCCGTCCCAGGGTTTATTCGGACGTTCATTAAATCCTGCCGCCTGCACGTTGTTGACCAACGCTCGCTGGATGAGCACCTTCAGGTCAGAGTCATAGGAGTTAAACCCGACGAGCTGCGGCTTACGAAACCCTACCGCATCCAGAAATGTCGAGACGATATGACGCTCCGACGACTCCACCGGGTCATTGACATCACGCGGGAGCGATAACAACCGCAGCTTGACACCGTCCGGGGATTTCCACCGTTCAAGCACCGCGATCGAAACCACGCGGCACGCGACCATCTTGAGAAACGGCATCGGATCCTCTTCCGTCGCGCCCCCCTCCTTCCACATCCGCTCTATAATCTCCCGCTCGGTGGCAGCTTCATCATCCACATCGTATAACAAGCGGCCGGCAAGTTGGTCGGGCACCCATTCGGCATCAAAGGCCCAGACCCGGTCGAACATTTCTTTGAACATGAAGGGGAAGCTTTGAGCGGTGAGCAATGGGCAGTGAGCAGTCACGGTGAACTTAGAGCTGCCGACTTAAAATCGAAACCCAATAGTGTCCCGACGCAAAGCCTATGTGCATCGTCTATACCTGCAAGCCCATCGCTCAAAGCTCATAGCTCAAAGCTCCAAGCTCATCGCTCATAGCTCGATCGGCATTCTCCCGTCCGCCTGCCGCTTACCGGCGAGCCAGTCGACGACGGCCGCGAGCGCGGCGGGTCGGAATCCATACGTGATGATCGCCGGCGCCGGCACGTCTTGCACCGTGTAGGGATTCCATAGTGCGATGTGGAGACTGGGCTTGATGTGCTCGATGAGCTGCTTGAGCTCGGTATCCGGGCGGCGACGACCGGTGCTGACGAAGATGATGGATGTATCCTGGCGGTCAATCGTGTCGATTACCTGTGCCGCCTGCATCGGGTGCGCATGGTCGAAGATGATGGGTCGGACGTCGTAAACACGATATAGCGCGCGTACGACCTCCTCACCAATGACGCCCTGATCCGACGCCGCGCCTCCACCTGCGTGGTCGGCAACGACGGCGGCGACCCGGGCGCCCGGCGGCGGCGGACCTGGATCGCCGTGAGCGGTGAGTCCGATAGCCCACGCGCCGGCCATGAGCCGCTCGTCCTGTAACCGGGCATCCTCCGGATAGTCGGCGGCCCTGCTCGGGTACTCCCTCGCAAGCTCATCGAGGCGGCGATGCTTCTGGGCCAGCTCATCGGCATCGATCGTTCCTTCATGGATGGCCCTGGACAGCGCGGAGGCGGTCCGCTCGACGTCATCCGCCGAACCCAGCGCCATCACCATATCAGCGCCCGCGGCAAGCGACTGCACCGCCGCCTCTTCCACCCCGTAACGCCGCGAGATGGCATGCATCGCCATGGAATCCGTTATGATGACGCCATCGTAGCCCCACCCGGAGCGCAGAAGATCCGTGAGGATGCGGCGCGAAAGCGTGGCCGGATGTACGTGGTCGAGTGCAGGATAAAGGATATGGGCCGTCATGAGGCACGGCGTGCGGTCCTGCACGGCGCGGCGAAACGGACGCAGTTCAAGCGCCTCCAACTCTCTGCGAGATCGATCGACGACCGGCAGGCCGAGATGCGAATCGACATGCGTGTCTCCGTGCCCCGGGAAATGCTTCACACATGTGGCCACCCCCGCCGCCCGGCATCCTCGCGCCCACGCCAGGGCGTGCTCAGCGACGTCGTCCGGATCGCTGCCGAACGAACGATCGGCAATCACGGGGTTCTCCGGATTGCTGTTCACATCCAGCACCGGCGCGAAATCCCAATTTATACCCAGCGACGCCAGCGCCCGTCCCGTTGCCCCGCCGACGTCCTCCGAGAGTTCCAGGTCACCCGCCGCGCCCAGACACATGGCACTCGGCGGGAACGGGAGATCCGATGTGCGCACCACCCCCCCGCCCTCCTGGTCGATCGCGATGAGCGCGCCACGGCCGATCACCGAACGGAGGTCGGACACGAGCTCCCGAGTCTGCTCCGACGACACAATGTTGCGCTGAAACAGCACCACGCCGCGGATACGGTGCCGCCGGATGAGCGAACGAGACGCATCGTCGAGCACCGGCCCCGGCAGCTCGATCATCATAAAGGGGCCCGCTTCCGAATAGGAGGTGTCCATATCAGACACAGTTGGCATGATGTAAAACGATCGGTTTGTACTGACGGGTAACGACCCGGTCCACTTTGCGCCTTCGCGTCTCTGCTCCTTTGCGACTATACGTACCCTCCGCGCCTCCGAGCGAGATGCCAACCGGCAATTTATTCTGAGGAATTGTACCAGGCGCGTTACGGTTTTACATCATCGAATCGATCATCCTGGTTCAACGCGACTTCGTAAAGGGCCGCCACGCGCCGGATAATGGGTGCGGCGGGATATGTGTGGTTCAGGCGCAGGATTTGAGTGGTCTTGGGTGCTTGAACACCCGAAGATACATTTTGCTATGACCGCTATGTTTCGAATCGCCAACACGCGGAACGTCCTCCACCTCGGCACCCTCGCCGCATTATTCCTGTTTGTCTTCCCGCTTGCCGCTTCTGCGCAGTACACCCAATCGCAGGAGATTGAACTCAGGCGCGGCTGGAATGAGATCACGCTACAGGTGCAGCCTGAGGACCTTCGGTTCGACGCGATTCTGGCCGATGTGCTGGAGCACGTCGTCATCGTAGAGAACGAAGACGGCGAAAAGTACGTCCCCTCGGACGACATCAACCAGATTACCGAATGGGATCTGGATGCGGCATATCGCATCCACGTCGAGGAGAACGTCACGCTTTCGGTCGAGGGCGAGCCGTACGTCTCCACGGCACAGCTCAACCTCACCACGGGGTGGAACCTGCTTCCATTTTACCTGAACAGTCCCGTTGCGGCGAAAACGGTGATGGACCAGATGGGAGGTGGCGTAACCGCGCTCCGCGAGGGTGTTGACGGGCGAATGTACAACCCCGGCGATAACCAGACCGACCTCGAGGTGCTCGAACCCGGCCACGGCTACTATGTGCTTGCCGAGCGCAACGCGCGGGTCCGGCCTATCAGCGACCTGCCTGCACCGGGACAGCCGCAGGACCCGGGCACTCCCGGCGACCCGAGTGATCCAGACGATCCACAGGATCCTGGTGAGGATGCACCCGGCGATGACGACGGCGGCGAGAGTGACGAGGAGGATCCCCGGGAGCCTGCGGTGCCCTCAGAGCCCGAGATCCCGGCCGACGCCGACTATGTCTTCGACACGATGGAGCAGATGCTGGCCCACCGCGGCTTTGAAGTCGGACAGGTCGTCGCGGTCCGCGGCTACTACGAACCCGGCGACAACGGCGGCGGCGTCTTCGACGTCACCGACGACGGCTGCGCCCCCGACGGCGCGACGTGCTATGTGCCGGAAGAGCACCAGGCGGAGGCGGTGCCGAGCAGGATATCGGGAAGAAGCCACAACCTCGCATACGACAACATCATCCCCGGCTCAGTACGGCTCTATTATAACGATGACAATTACCTGACCGACCTGCATCTGCATGGTCACAGAGCCAACTTGAATGGTGCTCCGACACCGATGATCAACTACGAGTCAGGGAGTTTAAACCTGACTCAACACGTTAACGATTTACCCCGGGACCGCGGGGACGGTCGATGGCAACTGGAGTATCGGTACGCCTCATCTGATGTACGACTGAACCGCCGTAATGCAGATCATATTCACCTGCGCTGGCTTGGTGCACGGCCTACTCCAGATTTCGATGCGAGCGACTATATCTGTTGGGCGATAAACCTAGCGGCTGATCGTCACGACGACTCGGGGCAGGTGGTGGATGTCGTTGTCGATGATATGTATCACTATATGGGTTACATAATTCATCGCGACGGAGTTCGCTTAAGAGGTGAGGTAGAGGGCGTACGTGATGGACAGGGCTTCAAGGTATTGGACAAGAGTGCAATCCTGTACTTTCGCGAGAACACGCTTGAAGAAGGTCATGAACTTTGGCTCCCACGCTCAGAACGGTCATACTACCAAAACAATCTCAGCATATGGATCCGTCCTCAGCTCAACGCCGACTTCGTTAGTGTCAAGGACTTCGAATTACACGGCAACGTTGAAGGCAATATGGATGTCTTTGAGCATTCGAACAAATTTCCTTCGACGAGTAGCCAGTACGGCAACGAGGTAAGCCACCGTCTACAAAACAGCCAGTACTGGAATGCATACTCGACAGGATATGGTGCCAGCCAGGATCTCCACATATTGCTAGACAACGTCCACTTTCATGATTATGGTGGCAACATCATCAATACGGAGGGAGAACCGTATTTCGATGGTTCGAGAAGAATTCGCGTAGGTAACTCGGCACGGAACCATCTCTTCTATGACGTCCGCACCCGGCACGGATGGATCGAAAACATTGAGGTATACGGTTACGCGTGGGGGACACCGTTCATAGTATACAGTGGTAAATTCAGAGACCTAAGCGTGAAGGACCTGGTTCTCAAGACACCTATTGGACGTGAAATCGACTATCCCATACAAATCCGTAGCGGAGCCTCTTCACGCCCCAATGCTCCGGAGCCCCAGGGAGTATATATTGATGGCTTCGAAATCGATGCAGAGGAGATGATACATGAGGGTATTATCTTCCTTGAATCCCGCCATTTACACTTGAGTAATGGAGTGATACACACAAGGAAAACAGGCTCCTCTACGTTGTTTTATTCTCGTAGCGGAAGAGCTAATGGCGCCGACGTAACATTAGAGAACGTGCACATCAATAACAGAGCCTCTACTTTCAACTTTATTCCGTACGGGGCTACTTATAGTTCCTATATATTGAGTAATGTACACGTCCAGTATGGTCACAGCAACACAGTAAATATGGGAACGAGAGTCGTGCCTAGAGGAGAACGTCAAACAATGGTCTTTCACAACGTCACCTCTGACGCTTCGACTCGCGAGCTTTTTAGGTTGTATAGCGGCAGAGAAGGGACGGTCGGTGTAGATATATTTATTATTGGCGACATGATAGAACATAACAAGTTGACACGTGATCTGGAGGAGGCACCTGACTTATTCACGATTTACTTCAGTGACTGCAAGTTCGATCCGAAGCATCTCTCAGCAGCTGAGCGGGAGGTTACCCACTTCCGAGATTGTACTGATCCCGCAACCGACAAAGCGAGCACGGCATGGGATCCGCCCGTAACACCATGGCCAGCGAGTGTGGCGGCACCCTCTTTCTGAAGTAGGATAGCACAAAAATTATATTGCAAGACCGCCCGGGCTAAGCTCGGGCGGTTCATTGGGCTAGTAGCCTTGTAATCCGCTCTCTATTCCTATACCTGAGCCACTTGGATTCTGCAACTCGTTTCTTACTTAAGGGAAGCTTGTACCCTAGTTCATTATTGGTGACCTGATTCCGCCACTCTATTATTTCATTAAGTACGGTAAGAATAACCCGGTTCCGCAACTTCTCTGGATTTGGTTCCAGTGATAAATATTGTTGGCCAAACTGCAGGCACAACTCTAAGTCACTCTTGGTGCGAGTCGGCAGATTTGCAAAGCTGCGTTGCCCAGCGATCCAGTCCCAATAAGAGCTAACGTGCTTTGCTTTCTGTTGGGGTGCAAACCAATAGGTAAATAACTGCTCAATAATTATGGCGTCGCGCCGCGCCTCTCCCCAATCGATGATTACCCACGACCCCTTACTGCGATGGATGTGAGGAGCGGACAAATCTCCATGTATCAAAGAGGAGATAACGTTCAACTCGAAACAGCGATGTTTCTCAGCCAATTTAACCAAAGCGCCGACCATTTCCGTATCGGCGCAATCACCTGTTATGCGCTCTGCCTCGTGGAGAATCTGCTCGCCCGATTTGTACTCATAGGTGGCGAAGTCGTACAACTTATTGAAGAACGGAAATAACTCCTTCGTATAGAAGCGTGCCCATTTGAGATGGAACAAAGTTTCGTAACCCTGAACGAACGGCCTATCGTTTGGAACCAGAGACTGCACTATCCAACCTATCCCATCGTGAGTTCCTGCACCTATAAGGTCCGGCAGATGTTCACTCAGACCAGCTTCGTGGGCTAGCCGCAGTGCTTCGCACTCACGCTGCCATTTATCATTGTGCCCCCAACTCGGATCAACTATTTTGACAACCTTTCCTTCGCGTGCCGATGCAATTATAGGGCCTCGATCTGATCCTGGACGGATGATTACGGCATCCTCCGGCAGCCAAAGGTCTGCAGCTATGGGCCCCTGCCAACGACTCCCGGACCGGGTAGTGTATGTACGTAACGTGTTTCTTACACCGCGTAATTGACGGGTAAGTGCACTGCCAAACAGAGCCGGATATGTTGGGTTGACCTTCTGGGACGTGAACACATCGTTGTGCCTATCCCACCATATTTTATCAAATCTTACCGAGGAGTCCCAGATGGAAGATATATCATTAATCAAGCTTTGAAACAACCCAAGATTAAGACGCCGTTTTTCTAAATCATCCACTGTACTTCCACTTTACCTTTTGACAAGCGAGCGTGACCTTAACTCCATGGGTTTCTTTTGCCACCGAGTCAGGATGAATTAGATATGCCCCTCAAGACGTTGGGACTCGACTGATGACGACTTCGTTTTCGATCCACGCATACGTCCGCTCGAGGCCTTTCTTCAGCGGCTCTGACGGCGCCCAGCCCAGCTTCTCGCGGATGAGTGCGTTGTCGGAGTTCCGTCCGCGAACGCCCTGCGGCTTCGTCAGATCATGCTGCTTGACGAGCGTCTTGCCGGCGATGTCGCTCACCATGTCGACGAGCTGGTTGATCGAGACCATCTCTTCGGAGCCGATGTTGACCGGGCCGAGGAAGTCGGACTCCATCAGTCGGCGCACGGCTTCAATGCACTCATCGATGTAAAGGAAGGACCGGGTTTGCTTGCCGTCGCCCCAGATCTCGATCGTCCCGCCGTCTTCGGCCTCGGCGACCTTGCGGGATATTGCGGCCGGCGCCTTCTCCTTGCCACCCGTCCACGTGCCCTGCGGACCGAAAATGTTATGGAAGCGCGCCACACGCACGTCCATCCCGTAATTGCGGTGGTAAGCCAGGTACAGCCGCTCGCTGAAAAGCTTCTCCCAGCCGTACTCGCTGTCCGGCATGGCGGGATACGCGGAGTCCTCTGAGCACTTAGGGTTGTCAGGGTCGGTCTGGTTGTACTCAGGGTACATGCAGGCCGACGACGAGTAGAAAATCTTCTTCACGCCCGCGATGCGGCTCGCCTCGACCATGTTCAGGTTGATCGTCGCCGAGTTATGCATGACGGCGGCGTCATGGTCGCCGGTGAAGATGTAGCCGGCGCCTCCCATGTCGGCCGCGAGCTGATACACCTCGTCAATAGGACGATCAAAGAGCGCCTCGCAGACGCGGGGATCGCGCAGGTCACCGAGCACGAAGTCGTCGGCGTTGGTATTGCCGAACTCGTTCTCCTTAAGGTCTACGCCACGGACCCAGTATCCCTCGGACTGAAGCCGGTTTACCAAATGACCTCCGATGAAGCCGC
>Ga0209487_1003324_pt1 | contig 12659 bp, 8 predicted proteins | sample Poulit2012_FD_187524 | JGI IMG/M metagenome (GOLD analysis project Ga0209487, IMG submission 187524) | Agricultural soil microbial communities from Georgia to study Nitrogen management - Poultry litter 2012 (SPAdes) (version 2) | ecosystem: Environmental > Terrestrial > Soil > Agricultural land... | reverse complement strand
CACCAGTCTGACCGGCACATCCACGATCTCGGACTCTAGCCGCTCGGCAAATGAGCGGACCTTGCGGGCCGCCGGACCTTGACGCCCCGACAACGATAACGGCAGGCCCACAATACATTCAATGGCGTCGTGTTCCCCGATCAGTTCCACAAGGCGGCTCACGGCGTCGGGTCCGGCGGCAATGGTCTCCAGGTCCGTGGCCAGACGGCCCTCCGGATCGCTTACCGCCACTCCGATGCGCACATCTCCGACGTCGATCCCGATACGACGTCCCAATCTCATCGGCCCAGTCTCATCGGCCCAACCTCATCGGTCTAGTCTCATCGGTCCCGCTCATCAGCGCTGCTCCGGCGTCACAGGCTCGACTCCAGGCTCGTACGAATCTCTTCCAAGGCCGCATCGGCGCGGGCAACATCGCCGCCACCGCCCTGAGCGATATCGGCGTTACCGCCGCCGCGCCCACCAAGTGCGCTCATGCCGGCTTGCAGCAGATTGCCCGCATTCACGCCGCGCTCTTGCGCCGGACGGTTAACCGCCACCACGAGCGCGGGCTTATCGCCGGCCGTACCGATGACGGAGACAACAGCCGGACGCTCGCCGAGACGACCGCGGATGTCGCTGGCCAGCGTGCGCACATCGCCTCCCGCGGCCTCTTCGGCACGGTGCTGGACCCAGGCAACGCCGTTAACATCGCGTGCACCGTCGGCAAGCCGTCCTGCCGCGGCCATCAGCTGGTCTTTCCGTAACCGGTCGCGTTCCTTCTCGCTGTGCCGCAGCTGGTCCAGCAAACCGTCGATGCGTCCTGGCACCTCCTCCGGCCGGGCGTTCAACGAGGACGACACCTGTGCCAGCAGATCGCGTTCACGCGCCAGATAACCGAATCCTTCCAAGCCGGTGAGCGCCTCGATGCGCCGATGTCCGGCACCGACGCTGCTCTGAGACGTCAATACCACGGTGCCGATCTGGGAAGCTCGCGCCACATGCGTGCCGCCGCACAACTCGCGCGACCACGGACCGCCGATTTGCACAACGCGCACCTGATCCCCGTACGTTTCGCCGAACAATGCTAGTGCGCCCCACGCCTTGGCCTCGGGCAGAGTCATGTATTGCGCCGACACGTGTAAGTCTTCGCGCAGTGCCCGGTTGGACGCGGTTTCCACTTCCCGCATGTCCTCGGCAGACAGCGCCGTCGTCCAGCCGAAATCCAGGCGCAGGTATCCGGGGCGGTTATATGAACCGGACTGCAAGGCCGTGGGTCCGAGCACTTCGCGCAATGCCGCATGCACCACGTGGGTGCCCGAGTGTGCCTGGCAAGCGCCCAGCCGCCATTGCGGATCGACTTCGGCTGCCAGGAGCGTGCCGGTTGTGAGTTCCCCTTCGATCACGCGGACTTGATGCACCACGAGCCCGTGCACCGGTCGTTGGACATCCAGCACTTCGGCGGTGCCGCCATCCCAGCGCAGATGGCCCGCATCGGCGTTCTGGCCCCCGGATTCGGCATAGAATCCGGTGCGGTCCAGGATCACTTCACCCACCGATCCTTCTGTGAGCACCGGTGTCGAGGTTCCCTTCGCAACGATCCTCAGAACCGTCGATTCGGTCGACAGCCTGGTGTATGCACGCCAGTCGGTGGGCCCGTGCGTGTCGAGCACGTCACGGTAAATCGTGGTGTCGGCGTGGGTCCCCTTCTTTGCTTTGGCGTCGGCTTTGGCCCGCGCCCGCTGCTCTTCCATGAGGGCACGAAAACCCTCCCGGTCGACATCCAGGCCTTTTTCTTCGGCCATCTCCAAGGTCAAATCGATCGGGAACCCGTAGGTGTCATGCAGGGCGAACGCTTCGTCGCCGGGCAGAACCCCGCCACCGGCCTGTTTAGTGCGTTCGGCGGCCAGATCAAAAATATGGGTGCCCTTGGTCAGCGTCTGCCGGAAGGTGTCCTCTTCGGTATAGGCGACCTGGCTGATCCGAGCGAAATCGCTTTCGACCTCCGGATACGACGCTTTCATCTTGTCCTTGCTGACGGGCAAGATCTCGGGCAATGCCGGATCTTCGAAGCCCAGCAATCGCATCGAGCGCACCGCGCGTCGCAACAGCCGGCGAAGCACGTATCCGCGTCCTTCGTTTCCGGGTGTGACGCCATCGCCGATGAGCATCAGTCCACTACGCACATGGTCGGCGACAACACGGAACCGCACATCATCGACCGGGTCGTCACCGTAGCGACGACCGGTGAGTTTGCTGGCCTGCTCGATAACCGGGAAGATCTCGTCGATCTCGTACATATTGTCTTTGTCTTGCAGCAGATATGCCACGCGCTCTAAGCCCATTCCGGTGTCGATATTGGGGTTGGGCAGTTTGCCGACGACATCAAAATCGTCTTTGGTACGAACCTCGCCGAGTTCATCCTCCATAAACACCAGGTTCCAGATCTCCAGGAACCTGTCTTCGTCGACGAGCGGCCCACCATCGGGCCCGTATTCGGGGCCGCGATCGATGTAGATTTCACTGCACGGACCACCGGGGCCGGGCACACCCATGTGCCAATAGTTATCGGCCACATCGCGCGACTGGATACGATCGTCGGGCAGACCGGCTACGGACTTCCACAGTCGGCGCGCGTCGTCATCGCTCGGCAACACCGTCACCCACACCGACCCGGGGTCAAAGCCTAAACCGCCGTCGCGTTGGGGATCGGTGACCAGCTGCCACGCGTAACGGATCGCGTCTTCTTTGAAGTAGTCGCCGAAAGAAAAATTGCCGTTCATCTGGAAAAACGTGCCGTGCCTCGTAGTCTTGCCGACCTCGTCGATATCGCCTGTGCGCACGCATTTCTGCACGGTCGTGGCTCTCTTGTACGGCGCCGGTTCTTGGCCCAAGAAATAGGGCTTGAACTGCACCATCCCGGCATTGACGAACAGGAGCGTGGGGTCGTCGAGGATCAGCGAGGCCGACGGCACGACCGTATGATCGTGCTTTTCGAAGTGCCGCAAAAATCTGCGGCGGATTTCCGCTGTTTCCATCACGATCCTCGATTGTGTCGCATCGGTTCAATCTCATCGGACTCGAGGCTCAGTTCGCGCGCGATCTGTTGTTCGCGCCGCGCCATGCCCGTGTGCACATCACGGGCAAACTCGCGCCATCCGACGCCCAATGCCGCAGCCTGATCCGTCAGACCGGGAACACTGAGACGATACGCGAGCCGGCGTGCTCTGACCGCACCCCAGACACCGGCGGCCACGCCGGCGACAAACCAGGCCGGCCTCATGGCCGGGGTCCAGTAGTTATGGCAGGTATTAGTGCCGTCGTTATTGCAGGCATTATTGTGCCTCCTGTTGCTTCGCGATCGACGCCTCGTCGGCACCGGTCTCCAGCTGATGCTGCGATGCGCGCATGGCACGACGCCCCGCGCGCAGTCGCGCACGCCGGCGCTGCCGGTATTCGCGGCGCATTAACGCCAGAATCCGATCACGGTTATGCGGCCGCAACGCATGGGCAATGCCATACACCAGTGTTGACGCACGCACCAAGGGCCGGCCCATCGTAGCTTCGATAACGTCCCGGTTGCTGGGATGGGCCACCACTCGACCGGAGATAACGTCCACGGGCGGACGCTGGACCGGCCCGCCACGTGTCGTTAGCTCGGCGTGTTGAGCCGGTGTTTCTGGTACCGCGACCGTGCCGGGCGGCTCTGCGGGCGCGGCCGACCGCACCTGTTTACGCGCCGCGCGCGCGGCGCGCACCGCGATCACGGCGGAGACCACCGCGATTACCGCCAATACGCCGGCCACGCTCACCAAGACGACCGCAACAGACATAGCACGAGACTACCGTTTATCGGGCTGACTCCGGGCGGGCCTATCGGCCAACACCGCCCGGATACGCTCGAGCCGTTCGCCCAATGGACGCTCTTCGCCGTGCGCGCTGGGCGTGTAATACCTCGTGCCGTCAACGTCATCGGGAGCGTATTGTTGCCCGACCACACCGCGCGCATCATCGTGCGCATACAGGTAGTCGTGCCCGTGGCCCAGTTTCTTGGCACCGGCGTAATGGGCATCGCGTAACGCCGGGGGCACCGGTCCGGCCTTGCCCGCGCGCACATCGGAGATCGCCGCATCGATGGCTTTGATGGCCGCATTCGATTTGGGCGCCAACGCCAACGCGATCACGGCCTGCGCCAATGTAATACGTGCTTCGGGAAAACCGATCATCGCAACCGCGTGTGCCGCGCTCACGGCGGTTGCTAGGGCGGACGGCTCGGCTTGGCCGATGTCTTCGCTGGCCAGGATCATGAGCCTGCGCGCAATGAACCGCGGATCTTCGCCGGCCTCCACCATGCGAGCAAGGTAGTGCAGAGCCGCGTCGACGTCCGAACCGCGAATCGATTTGATCAATGCGCTGGTGACATCGTAATGCTGATCGCCCTGGCGATCGTATCTCAGGGCGGCGCGGTCAACGGCCCGCGCGGCATCGTCGACATCTATCGTGGTGCGTTCGCGGCTCTGCGCGCCCCCGGCGGCCGCCTCCAGATACGTCAACGCGCGACGTCCGTCGCCGGCGGCCAGCCGGATCATGTGATTTCTGGCGTCGCCGGTCAAATCATAAGCGCCCGCCAAGCCGCGCTGTTCGGCCAGTGCGCGGTCGATCAACACGCCGATGTCGTCGTCTTCGAGCGGCTCGAGCCCCAGCAGCAGGCTTCGGCTCAGTAACGGTGAGATAACGCTGAAGTGCGGATTTTCGGTGGTGGCAGCCACCAAACTCACCCAACGGTTTTCCACGCCCGGAAGTAACGCGTCTTGCTGGGCTTTACTGAAGCGGTGGACTTCATCGACGAATAACACCGTTTCTTGACCGGTGTTTGCTAGTGCGCGCCGCGCACCCGCGATCGTGTCACGAACTTCTTTGACCCCGGCCGATACCGCAGACACTTCCACAAAACGACGGTCTGTCTGCTGGCTGATCAGCGAGGCGATCGTGGTCTTGCCCGTACCCGGCGGACCCCACAACAGGATTGTCAGCGGTTGTTGGCCCTCGACCATTTGCCGCAACGGCGATCCGGGCTCTACGAGGTGTTCTTGACCGACCAGTTCGTCCAGGCTTGTCGGTCGCATGCGCACGGCCAGGGGCTCACGCGCGCCCGGCGAATCCGACAAACTGCCCGAGCCCTCCGGCGTCTGCGGCAGGTCGAACAGGCCGTCATCGTTCATCCTTCGAGCTTACCGAAGACCGTGCTTGTCACATCGGTTCGGCTGCGGCGTCGACTCCGGCTTCTTTGCGCTGCTGGACGGTGATCGGCGCCGGAGCGCCGGTCAAGGGATCGAAGCCCCCTCCCGTCTTGGGGAACGCGATCACGTCGCGGATGGAGTCCGAGTCGGTCAAGAGAGCACAAATACGGTCCCAGCCGAATGCGATTCCGCCGTGGGGCGGAGCGCCGTATTTGAACGCTTCGAGCAAGAAGCCGAATTTTTCGTGTGCTTCGCGGTCGTCTATCCCCATCAGCGCGAAAACGCGTTCCTGGACGTCGAGCCGGTGAATACGGATCGATCCGCCGCCGATCTCGTTGCCGTTGCACACGATGTCATAGGCCCACGCCAAGGCGCTCTCGGGATGCTCATCAAAAGAATCCGGATCCTGTGGCGCGGTGAACGCATGATGGACCGCCGTCCATTTCCCGGCGCCCACGGCGATATCGCCGGCGGCCGCAGCGTCCCCGGCGGATTCGAATAACGGAGGGTCGACAATCCACACGAACCGCCATGCCGATGTGTCGATGAGATCGCATATCCGGCCGATCTCCAGGCGGGCGGCACCGAGCAGGGCACGGGTTTGCTTCACTGCCCCGGCACCGAAAAACACGCAATCGCCGGGACCGGCTCCGACGAATTCGGCCAGGTGTGCCCGCTCCGACTCCCCGAGGTTCTTGGCCACCGGCCCCGTCAGAGTGCCGTCTTCGCCGACCAGTACGTACGCCAGACCCTTGGCTCCGCGCTGCTTGGCCCACTCCTGCCATGCGTCGAGCTGCCGCCGTGGTTGCCCCGCGCCGCCGGGCATGACGACGGCACCCACATACGGCGCCTGGAATACCCGAAAATCGGTATCGGCGAAGTACTCGGTGCAGTCGACAAGTTCTTGTCCCATCCGCAAATCGGGCTTATCGGTGCCGTAACGCGCCATGGACTCGGCGTAGGTCAGCCGCGGGATAGGCAATTCGATCCGGTGGCCGATCAGCTGCCACAGCGCCGCGATGATCTGCTCGGAAATGTCGATGACGTCGTCTTGATCGACAAAGCTCAGTTCCACATCGAGCTGCGTGAATTCGGGTTGGCGGTCGGCGCGGAAGTCCTCGTCGCGATAGCAGCGGGCAATCTGGTAATAGCGCTCCATACCGGCAACCATCAGCAACTGTTTGAACAGCTGAGGGCTCTGCGGAAGGGCGTACCAGTTCCCGGGACGCAGCCGTGCCGGAACCACGAAATCACGGGCGCCCTCGGGTGTGGAACGCGTTAACGTCGGTGTTTCGATCTCGACAAAGTCATGTTCGGCAAGCACGGTGCGGGCGGCCGCATTGACCTTGCTGCGCAAGCGCAAGTTTTCGGCTTGCCGGGGCCGCCGGAGATCCAGATACCGGTATTTCAGGCGAACTTCTTCGCCCACATCGACGTGCTCGTCGATCGGAAACGGCAACGGCGCCGATTCGCTGAGTATGACCACTTCGTCTGTCAACACTTCGATGTCACCGGTGGCGATCGCATCATTGGTGTTGCCCTCGGGGCGATCGGCGACGGTTCCCACGATTCGCAGACAATCCTCTGCGCGGAGCCGGTGCGCGACGGCTTCATCGCGGACTACGACCTGTGCCACCCCGGTGGAATCGCGCAGGTCGATGAACGTCACTCCGCCGTGATCGCGTCGACGTGCGACCCATCCTGCGAGCGTGACCTGAGTGCCGACGTCGCCGGAGCGCAAACTGCCGGCATCGTGCGTGCGGATCACGGGCTACTCCTTGATTCGTGGACGTAAATCGGTGGCCGGCGGAGTCCAGGCGTGCGGATCAGCCGGATACTGCTCCCCCGTCCGGATGTCTTTAACCTGGTGGCCGCCCTCGCCGCTCTCGGGAAACCAGACATACGGGATTCCCCGGCGTTCGGCATAGCGGATCTGCTTTCCGAATCGTTGGGCCGATGCCGCGACCTCGCATGGAATATCACGTGACCGCAGCGCATGGGCAATCTTATTGGATTGGTCGCGTGTGGCTTCGTCGACCACCGCGACCAGGACGGCGCTGGGCACGGAACGGTCGCTGGTTAGACCGTCGGCGATCAGCGGCACCAGAAGACGAGAGACGCCCAGCGAGATCCCTACGCCGGGGTAGGTGTTACGTCCGTCGCTGGCCAGCGTGTCGTAGCGTCCCCCCGAGCAGATCGATCCGAGCTGTTCGTATCCGCGCATCCGGGTTTCGAAGACGGTGCCGGTGTAGTAGTCCAATCCCCGGGCAATGCGCAAGTCGACCACGACATCGACACTATCGGCGCCCTGAGCCGCGTCGCGGACCTGCTCAAGCTCGTCAAGTCCGGCATCTAGCGTGGGGTGATGCACGCCCAGCTCGCGCACGGCACCAGCGAAGTCATGGGGTCCGTCGGCGGTGTTGATGCCGGCTAGGTCCAGACACGCGCGGGCCTGTTCGTCATTCAGTCCGGCCTCGGCCAGCATGCCGTGAACATCGTCGCGAGGGACCTTATCGAGCTTATCGACGATCTGCATGACCGTAAGCGGATCGGTCAACCCCAGCCCCAGGTAGAAACCCTCGAGAACCTTGCGGTTGCTGATCTGCATGGTCGTATCGGGTATCGGCAACCGGGCCAAAGCGTCCGCCATCACCTGCGCGACTTCCACATCGAAGTGAAACGGCAACTCGTCTTTGGCGACGATATCGATATCGGCTTGGGTGAATTCGCGGAATCTGCCGTGTTGGGGGCGTTCGCCCCGCCACACTTTTTGGATTTGATACCGGCGGAATGGGAACTGCAGTTTGCCCGCGTTTTCGATCACATAGCGGGCGAAGGGGACGGTCAAGTCAAAATGTAAGCCAAGGCCGGCATCGCCCTCGGTGGCATGCAAACGACGGAGTACATACAGTTCCTTGTCGATCTCGCCCTTGCGCAGGAGTTGATCCATCGGCTCCACGGCTCGCGTCTCAATCGAGGCGAAACCGTGCAGTTCGAAAACTCGGCGCAATTCGTCGAGCACCAGCTGCTCAACATGGCGCTCCGACGGCAGGAATTCGGGGAAACCGCTGAGCTTACTCGTACTTGCTTTACTCATCTTGGGCTTACTCGTAGGGGCTTACTGTGGGCCTGTCAGTCGATTAGGTCGACCAGAAAGGGATTGGTGGCACGTTCACGGGCGATGGACGTCTGCTGACCGTGCCCCGGAAGGACCGCCACCGTGTCGTCGGCGGGCAGCACGGTCCGTCGCAGGCTCTCGAGCATCTCGGGATGCGATCCGCCTTCCAAATCGGTTCGTCCGATTGATCCGGCGAACAGAAAATCTCCGGAGAACATCAACTCGGTGACGTCCTCGGGACCCGAGTACGGAAGTCGGTACACCACCGCGCCCGGAGTGTGCCCGGGTACGTGAGCGACGGTAAATACCATCTCGTCCACCTCGATGCGGGTGCCGTCGTGTGCATCGCGCACATCGGCCGGCTCGCGGAACTCGGGCACCTCTTCGATCCCCCACTGTTGGCGCAGTAACGCCGATGATTCACCGGAAATGGCTTGCAGCGGATCGCTCAGCAGATGCCGGTCGGCCGGATGAATCCAGACCGGCACCCGGTATTCGGCCGCAATGTCCTGGGCACACCACATATGGTCGAAATGTCCGTGGGTGATCAACACGGCCGCCGGTGTGAGGTCGTGTTCGGCGACCATCGCGTGTACACCGTCCATCGCCTGCATACCCGGATCAATGATGACACATTCTCGCCCGGTTTCACGCGCTACGAAATAGCAGTTGGCTTGTAACGGGCCGGCTGGAAAAGACGCAAGAAGCACGTCTCGTAGCCTACGGCAGGCGCTATGCGACACGCCAAGCAGATTGTATTTAGACTATGTCTATGACTGCTTCTGCGACCCACGAATGGGGTCGGATCGATGAAGACGGCAACGTCTACGTCCGGGTCGGCGATTCGGAACGCCGGATCGGGCAATGGCTCGGCGGCGACCCGTCCGAGGGCCTAGCAATGTTCGAACGCCGCTTCGAAGGCCTGGTCACCGAAGTGGAACTGCTGGAATCCCGGCTCAACGGCCGGACCGTGTCTCCCGATGACGCGGCCAATTCGGTGCGCAAGTTGCGTGACCACATCGATAATGCCCAGGCTCTCGGTGACCTAGCCGGCTTGCAACGCCGACTCGACGCGCTCGACCCCGTAATCGAGCAACATCGACAGGAACGGCGTGCCGAACGCGCGCAGCGTATGGAGCATGCCCAGCAGGAAAAGCAGCGGATTGTCGGCGAAGCGGAGGACATCGCCGCCGGCACCGACTACAAACACGGTGTGGACCGTCTGCGCGCGCTGATGGAGGAATGGAAATCCACGCCGCGGATCGACCGGAAAACCGATGATGAGCTGTGGCACCGGTTCTCGGCGGCACGCACGGGGTTCACGCGCCGGCGAAAGGCTCATTTCGCCGAACAGGCGGCGCGCAGGGATGAGGCAGCCCGCGTCAAAGAGAAGCTCATTGCCGAGGCTGAAGAGTTGAGCACGTCGACGGATTGGGGCCCCACCTCGCGCAAATATCGCGATCTCATGCAGCGCTGGAAACAGGCGGGCTCGGCCCCGCGCGGCGTTGACGACAAACTGTGGAAACGGTTTCGCGCCGCTCAAGACACCTTTTTTACCGCGCGAGACGCGGCCAATGCTGAGCTCGATGCGCAATATCAGGCAAACGCCGAGGTCAAAGAACAGATTCTTGCCGAGGCGGAGGCCCTGTTGCCGATCGAGGATGTGGAGGCCGCGCGCCGGGCGTGGCACGGGATCGCCGACCGCTGGGAAGAAGCGGGCAAGGTCCCTCGCTCCCGGATGAAGGAACTCGATGGTCGTTTGAAGACCGTCGAGAACGCCATTCGGGCGGCCGAGGACAAGAAGTGGCAGCGCAGCGATCCGGAGAAGTCGGCTCGGGCCGATGACATGGTCGCCAAGCTTCAGGCTTCAATCGAAGGTATCGAACGTGATCTGCGCGCGGCGCGAGACCGGGGAGACACCGCCGCGGTCACCAAGCTCGAATCAGATCTGGCATCCCAGAAGTCGTTCCTGGAAATGGCCCAAAAGGCTTCCAGCGACTTCCAATAACGCCCATCCGCCACTTATTCCCTACCATCCGGCACTTATTCCTCACCATCCGGCACTTATTCCCCCGCGATCCGTCACTAAGTGCGTAGTCTCTATGGCGTCGCCTTCCAGCCGGGACGCCAAACGCGGCGCGTACCGCGCGTGTCCGCGTCGACATTTCATGTACGTACTACGGTTAGGTATCCCGCACCGATGCTCGATTTACATGCCGAGTTGAATGACGCCGAATTATCGAACACGTATTACCCCACTGTCGCCGGGCGGAATCAGCGACGTCTGGACGGAAAAACATGACGGATCGGCGCGAATATATGACGGATCGGCGCGAATGAGTGACGGATCGGCGCTAGTGGGTGCGTAGGGTTGCGCCCGTTGCCGCGTGTACGGCATTGACGGCAGACTCACGCGCCACGCGCATTTCTTCTTCACTCAGTGTGTGATCGAAGGCGCGCATGCGCAATGAGAACGCAAGGGACTTCTTGCGCTCGCCGATCTGACCCCCGGTGTACACGTCGAATAAGCGCACCGATTCGATCAACTCATGTGCTCCGGCTAATGCGCGTCGGACGTTTTCGGCGGGCACGGAGTCGTCGACGACTAGCGCCAAGTCTTCTTTGGCCACCGGAAACGTCGAGAAGTCCGGCTTAGGTCCAATCGCCGGTGCCGCCGCGATGAGCGCATTCAAATCCACTTCGGCGGCGACGGTACGCCGCGGCAGACCGAAGTTACTCACGACCCGCGGATGTAGTTCGCCGGCGTGTCCGATTAACTCTGCGTCGCAATAGATCGCGGCGCATCTGCCCGGATGAAACGGTTGGAAATCGGCGGCTTCGACATGGATGGGCACATGCAACGCCCGAGCAACCCTGCGCACCATCTGGAGCGGATCAGCCCAGCTCGCCGGGCGGCCTTGGCCCCACCACCCGCTCAAGTCTCGTTCGCCTGCCATGGCAATAGCGATCCGCACCGGCTGGCGCGGCAATACGTCATCGAACACGGCGAACTGCGTCGGATCCGGCGGCTGGTCCACGCGATAGATCGGCGCGCTCACGGCGTCGTCCGGGCGCGGCAAAAAGACCCGACCGATCTCAAAAATTTCAACGTGTTCGTGTCCCCGGCCCACGTTCAGCGCCAGCGTGGACAAGAGCCCGGTCAGCAACGTCGTCGTCATCCCCGGACGTTCAGCAGATAACGGGTTTTCCAGCAGAACCTGACGACGCCGCTCATCGTCGACCCCGATTTCTAAGGCGTCGAAGTCCGTTGCGCCGGCGAACGGGAAATTGGTCACTTCGGTCAAACCGGCACCGGCCAGAATCAGCCCGGCTCGCCGGCGCATTTTCTGCGCCGGCGTCAGACCGCGCCCGGCGGGTGCGGCCGGCAACACCGAGGGGACGCGGTCGTAGCCGACCACGCGTAAGACTTCTTCAATGAGGTCATATGGGTCGGTGAGATCGGGTCGCCACGGCGGAGGCGTGACGTCGAGCCGGGTGGGCGTCGCGTTATCGCCCGTGTCATTGCCGCTAACGGTGCATCCATTGGCCTGCAGTGCCGACACGACCGTATCGGTCTCCAGTGCGACGCCGGTGATTTTGCTCGGCAGTTCAACGTTCACACGAATTTCCCCGGGCGGCTCGGGGTGGCCGCGGACCGTGACGCCGGGCTCGACGTTCGCGCCGCCGTGCGTCGCCAGTAATCGGGCCACACGCATCGCGGCGCGCAGCGGAAGCGTGGGATCGACGCCCCGCTCAAATCGCTTAGAGGCCTCGGACGGCAGCTTGTGGATGCGGGCGGTGCGCGCGATTCCCGGAGCGTGGAAATGCGCTGCCTCGATGACGATATCGGTGGTTTGCGAGGTCATCTCGACTTCCTGCCCGCCCATGACACCGGCCATACCGATGGGGCCCCGGTCATCGCAAATCAGAAGGTCGTCGCCGGTGAGTTCGCGCGATGCTCCGTCGAGCGTGGTGAGTTGTTCCCCGGCTTCGGCGCGACGGACTACGATCGGGCCGCGCAACTTATGTCGGTCGTAACCGTGGATCGGCTGACCCAGCTCAAGCATGACGTAGTTGGTGATATCGACGGCAAGCGAAATCGCCCGCATGCCCGAGCGTTCGAGCCGCCGGACCATCCACTGGGGCGTCGTCCGCGACTGGTCGACGTTTGTGACGGTGACGGCGGCGAAAATCGAGCAAGCCGCGGTATCGTGCACGTCAACGGGATACCCATCGTCGCCGGGTTCGGGGGCGTCGATATCGGCCGGATCATGAAACTTCGCCCCGAAGGCCATCGCGGCATCGCGCGCAACCCCGCGTAT
>Ga0209487_1003323_pt1 | contig 12662 bp, 9 predicted proteins | sample Poulit2012_FD_187524 | JGI IMG/M metagenome (GOLD analysis project Ga0209487, IMG submission 187524) | Agricultural soil microbial communities from Georgia to study Nitrogen management - Poultry litter 2012 (SPAdes) (version 2) | ecosystem: Environmental > Terrestrial > Soil > Agricultural land... | reverse complement strand
ATAAATTTGTTCAATATAATCTTCCATCGTTGGTGTAGGCATGCTCTTTTCCTCCTTATTCTTAAAATATAAGTTCTTTATTAATATACAATAAACAGATTAATTAAACAAATGAACATAACTTTTAACACATCATACATGCCCATTAAAAAAACAGTTGATTTAAGCTTTTTACTTAAATCAACTGTTTTCCATCAATTATTAGATAGTTATCTTTATAAGCCGCACTTTAATTGGGCACCACAGCTTGTACATGTATTACAGCCACCTACATCCGCTACGTTCCCTTTTCGACACACAGGACATGTGTCACCAATTTCAGAACCTATCGTTACATTTGTATGTTCTAATTCTTGGATTGTATCTACTAAAACTACACGGCTATCCTCAAGATTATTTTCTACACTTTCTTCAAATTCTTCGTCTATTGTTTCTTCATCAGCTTTTAATGTTAGAACTTGTGAATCACGACTACCGTCTACGTAGACTGTACCACCTTTTGCTCCACCATTATATAACCGCTGATAAACTTTCTCTACTTGTTCAACCGTATATCCCCGGGGTGCATTTACTGTCTTAGAAATAGAACTATCAACCCAACGCTGAATAACACATTGTGTGTCTGCATGGGCTTCTGGCGTTAATTCCATTGCTGTCGTGAACCAATGGGGCAAGTTATTCGGATCAGCCTCTGGATTTTCATCTAAATATTCTTGTACGATATCAGCTTTAACTTCGATGAATTTACCTAATCTTCCACTTCGGTAATATGAGAAAGAGAAATATGGTTCTAAACCTGTAGAAACACCTACCATTGTACCCGTTGAACCTGTTGGAGCAACAGTTAATAAGTGGGAGTTTCGAATGCCATGCTTCATAATACCATCTTTAATATCTTCTGGCATTTGCTTCATATAGCCAGTATTAATAAATTTCTTTCTTAACTCTAAAGTTTCTTCTTCTGTTTTACCGACTAAAAATGGAAAGCTTCCCTTTTCTTTTGCAAGTTCAATCGATGTACGATAGGCGGTTGTTGCGATTGTTTCAAAGATTCGATCAACAAGTTTATTTCCTTCTTCAGTACCATATTCAGTTTCCGTATAAATGAGTAAATCATGTAATCCCATCACACCGAGACCGACTCTTCTTTCTCCTAAAGCTTGTTTTCGATTTTCTTCTAAAAAGTAGGGGGTTGCATCGATCACATTATCTTGCAGTCTTACACCAATAGAAACAGTTTCTTTTAACTTATCAAAGTTAACTGTTTTGTCCTCTTTATTAGCCATTTCAGCGAGATTGACTGCTGCTAAATTACAGACCGAATATGGTGCTAGAGGTTGCTCTCCACATGGATTTGTAGCTACAACTTGTTGTCCGTAGCTTGAAGCATTTGTCATATCATTAGCATTATCGATAAAGAAAATTCCTGGCTCAGCAGAATAAGTTGCACACGTATTAATTAAATCCCATAATTCTCTTGCACGGATTTTTCGGTACACACGAACACCGTATCCCATTTCTTCCCATTTACGTACGTCGCCTACTTTATGCCATTTCTCATTGTATTCTTTCATTTCTTGTTCTGAGTAATTTTCTACATCTGGAAACTTAAGTTCATACATATCATCATTTTCGACTGCTTCCATAAATTCTTTTGTTAAACAGACAGAAATATTTGCACCGGTTAAAAAATCAGGATTGTGAACACTATATGTGCCACCTGTACGAAGTTTTTCTTCTGCTTCCTTCATTGCCTCTTCTGTAAATCCACCTAAACCAGGCATGTTTTTATAATTAAGTATACTTGTGTACATATCTGTTTCTATTTCTGTTAAAGGAGTGAATTTTAATTTTTCTTGGGCGACTCTTTTAATTTCTTCATCGTCAGTGTTTTCAATTAAATATCTTAGGATTCTCGGATTTTGCATTTTAGAGATAATAAATTCGATAATATCGGGATGAGAATCAACGAGCATAATCATTTGTGCTCCTCGTCTACTTCCACCTTGTTCAACTAAATGCGTTAATTTAGCAATATCATCTAGCCATGATACAGAACCGGAAGATTTTCCATTTACACCTCTTGCAAGGGTATTTCTTGGACGAAGAGTTGAACCATTTGTACCAACTCCACCTCCACGGCTCATAATTTCCATCACTTGTTTTCGATGATCGGAAATTCCTTCTCTAGAATCTTTTATATACGGCATGACGTAACAATTAAAGTACGTTACATCTGTTTCTGCACCTGCTCCGTATAATACTCTTCCCGCAGGTATAAAATTTAAGTTTGATAGTTGTTCATAAAATTTATCATACCAATAGGATTGCTTTTCCTTCGTACTTTCAACTGAGGCTAAGCCTGTTGCATTTCGTTTTGCAATTTGTTCATAGTAAATTTCTAATGGTTTATCAATAACATCTATATTTCTCGTAATTATACCTGTTTCAATTTCCTTTTCATCATCAAGTACAGATAAAAATTCTTCATCAACGTAAATTTCTGCTTGTTTGTTTTCCCAATCAAGACTTTTAATAAATCCTGTTCCTCTAGCTGGAAAATTCGGATCAGGTTTAACGGTTAAAACAACAAAATCTCCCTCTTTTAAAGTTTTCTTCTCGGTATCTTTAAAAGCATACCGATCTAACATGACAAGTCTAGAAACGCCCTTATGTGTGATATGCATGTCTTCTGTAATTGGATATACTTGATGGAATTGCTTAATATCTTCGTTTAAGCTTTCTATGTTAATATGTAACTTCTGTTTTTGCATGGTTATTGACAATGTAATCACTCCTTAAACAAACACAATATGTAGTATTTTTAAATATTGAATCACTATATATAGTAGCATAAAGGATAAGATTACATAAGTCAACGAAATTATTATATGTTCAAGTTTTATTATATTAGATGGGAGAAAGTATCATGTAGGATAAAAGTGAAGCGATATATAATTTATCACATACATATAAAAGACTCAACTAATATATTAAAGAACGATTATTTTTGAATTTACTCACAAGAAGGCATATAATAAACGATAGGAATTATTAGTTTGGGGGATGCATTATGACAATTTTTCTCATCATTATCGTATTATTACTTGCTTTTGGTATATTCCGCTATTATCGTAACCGATCTTTTGTAGATATATTAACTGAAGAGCAATTTATTGAAGGGTATCGGAAAGCTCAATTAATAGATGTCAGGGAGCCACAAGAATTCGATAATGGTCATATATTAGGAGCAAGAAATATTCCGATTACTCAGATGAAACAACGTCTTGTAGAAATGAGAACAGACAAGCCTGTATATTTATATTGCCAAGGTACTTCTAGAAGTATGAGAGCAGCAAATTTACTTAGAAAAAATGGCTACAAAGATCTTAATGTTTTACAAGGTGGATTTCGCAAATGGTCTGGACGAGTAAAAACAAATAACTAATTTTAATTCTTAAAAGGAGTCCGAAAAAAATCGGACTCCTTTTTTCATTTATTCTTCGTCTTCCTTCTCATACTTTAAAACTGGCTTCCTTGCAGCACGAGTTTCATCTAATCGGGTAACGACTGTTGTATGTGGTGCTTCTTGTACTTTCTCTGGATCATTTTTAGCTTCTTCAGCAATTGTTAGCATCGCATCAATAAATCCATCTAATGTTTCTTTTGTTTCTGTTTCAGGTGGTTCAATCATAAGGGCTTCTGAAACATTTAATGGAAAATATATAGTTGGTGGATGATAGTCAAAGTCTAATAGTCGTTTTGCTATATCTAACGTTCTAACACCTAGTTTTCGTTGTTTACTTCCGGATAAGACAAATTCGTGCTTACAATGCTGTGTAAATGGTAATTCATACTCATCTTCAAGTCGTCTCATCACATAGTTAGCATTTAAGACAGCGTGCTCACTTACTTGCTTGAGTCCCTTTGGTCCCATAGAACGGATATACGTATATGCTCGCAAATAAATACTAAAGTTACCATAGAATGGCTTGACACGGCCTATAGATTTTGGTCGATCATAATCCAATACGTATTCGTCTTCAATCTTTTCCACAGTAGGTTTTGGTAAAAATGGTGCTAATTCCCCAGTAACTCCAATTGGTCCTGATCCTGGTCCTCCACCACCGTGTGGCCCCGTAAATGTTTTATGAAGATTTAAATGAACAGCATCAAAGCCCATATCCCCTGGACGAGCGTAACCCATAATTGCGTTTAAATTTGCTCCATCATAATAAAGCCGTCCGCCAACACCATGGACGATCTCTGCCATTTCAACAATATCTGTTTCAAATAAACCTAATGTATTCGGATTTGTTAACATAAGAGCTGCTGTATTATCACTTACAACTTCTTTTAAATGTTCGATATCAACTAATCCACGATCATTTGATCGAACCGTCACAGGATCTAAACCAGCGACCGTAACAGACGCGGGGTTTGTTCCATGTGCTGAATCCGGAACGATTACTTCTGTTTTATGATGATCGCCATTTGCTTCATGGAATGCCCGGATCATCATTAAAGCCGTCCATTCACCCTGGGCACCTGCTGCCGGCTGCATGGAAAATTTATGCATTCCTGTTATTTCTTCTAACGAAGTTTGCATGTCATAAATCATTTCAAGGGCACCTTGGACTGTTTTTGGATCTTGATACGGATGGATTTGTGTAAATCCATCAATACGAGCAACATCTTCATTAATTTTAGGATTATACTTCATTGTACAGGAACCGAGCGGATAAAAGCCTGTATCTAAACCATAATTACGATCAGATAATCCAGTATAATGTCGCATAATTTCAAGTTCACTTACTTCAGGTAATTCCGGCGATTCATCCCTTACATACTCATTTGAAATATCTTCATCTAAATCGAAATCCTCAAATTCAAGCTTCGGTAAACTATAACTCTTTCTTCCCTCTTTACTACGTTCAAAAATTAGTGGAAAATTTTCTTTAGTCATAAATATCCCCCAATTCTTTGACAAAAGAGTCAATCTCTTCTTTTGTTCGAATTTCCGTAACCGCAACTAACATATGATTTTCTAGTTCAGGATAATATTTACCGAGATCAAATCCACCAATAATACCCTTTTCTAGTAATTTATCATTTACTTCTTTAACGGATTGTTTACAATTTACAACGATTTCATTGAAAAATGCGTCACTAAATAATACTTCAAAGCCAGCATCTGTTAATTCTTTCTTCATATAACGAGCTTTCTGCATGTTTAGTTCCGCCATTTCCTTAACACCATGTTTCCCAAAGTATGTCATCGCTACGGAACTAGCTAAAGCATTAAGAGCTTGGTTTGAACAAATATTGGAAGTTGCCTTTTCACGGCGAATATGTTGCTCTCTTGCTTGAAGGGTTAATACATAACCTCTTCTTCCTTCAGTATCCACTGTTTCACCAACTAGACGCCCTGGAATACGTCGCATTAATTTTTCTGTTGTAGCGAAATATCCGCAATGAGGACCACCAAATTGTACAGGAATACCAAAGGGTTGCGTATCTCCTACAACAATATCGGCACCAAATTCACCCGGAGGTGTTAAATATCCAAGGGCGAGTGGATTACTTGAAACGATAAACATTGTCCGTTTTTGCTGCTTAATAAGCTCATTTACTTTGGCTAATGGTTCAATTTGGCCAAAAAAGTTCGGATATTGAATGAGAACGCTAGCTGTATCTTCATCGATCTCTTTTTCTAATTGTTCGATATTAGTAACACCATTTACGTGATCAATTTCTACAATGTCTAAATCTAGTGCTTTTCCGTACACTTTAATAATATCTCGATATTCTGGATGAATCGCTTTTGAAACAATTACTTTATCCTTCCGTGTATGTGCGGCACTAATATTTACAGCTTCAGCAATGGAATTCCCACCGTCATACATAGAAGAGTTCGCTACATCCATACCTGTTAATTCACAAATCATTGTTTGGAATTCAAAAATAGCTTGTAGTTCTCCTTGGGAAACTTCAGGTTGATAAGGTGTATAAGCTGTATAAAACTCAGAACGAGAAATTACGTGATCAACTACTGAAGGAACAAAATGCTGATATGCTCCCGCTCCTAAAAAGGAAGGGTATTCTGTTAAATTCATATTTTTATTTGCTAATTCAGTAAGTTCTTTCTTTAACTCATATTCACTCGTTACATCTTTTAAATCGAACTCTCGATTAAATCGAATATCTTCCGGAATATCGGAAAAAAGTTCATCCGTTGATTCAATACCAATTGAATCAAGCATTGATTGTTTATCTTCTTCTGTCATTGGTAAATAACGAAAACCCATTTTTGTTACCTCCTGAACTTATTTTTTAAGAAAAGGAATATCAATAACTTTTGCCTTTACTTGCCTTTTACGGATTTGAACGTATACTTCATTATTTTTCTCTGCATGTTCTGTATCGATTAATGCTAAGCCTAAATTTTTTCCTAACGTAGGAGACTGTGTTCCAGATGTAATTTTTCCAATAACTTTTTCGTCAACAAGTACTTCATAATCTGTTCTCGGAATACCTCGATCAATCATTTCTAGACCGACTAACTTACGGCTAGCACCTTCGTTGATTTGCTTTTCTAAAACGTCTTGGCCAATAAACTTTGTCGGTCGGTCGATTTTTACAAAAAAGTTTTGTCCTGCTTCAATTGGTGTGATATCTTTAGAAAGCTCTTGTCCATATAAAGGCAAGCCAACTTCAAACCTAAGAGTATCTCTAGCTCCAAGTCCTGCAGGTTCTAATCCTTTCTCTTTCCCTCCCTCCAACAACATGTTCCAGAGCTTGGTAGCTTCGCTTTTGTCAATATAAATTTCAAATCCATCTTCTCCCGTATAACCTGTTCGGGAAACTAAGGCTTTTTTATCAATATTATGAAAAGTTATTTCTTGATTAAATCCAAACAAGGGAATTTCCTCTAATGAATCCTCTGAATAATCTTGTAAAATTTCTTCTGCTTTTGGTCCTTGAACAGCAAGAATAGCATAATCTTCTGTTTCATTTTGAACTTCTACATCTTCATCATCAGTGATATGGTTTACTAACCACTCATAATCTTTTTCAGTATTTGCTGCATTAACGACGAGAAGGAATTCTTTTTCCGCTAATCGATAAACTAAAAAGTCATCAACGGTCCCCCCGTCTTCATAACACATAAAGGTATAATGTGCTCGCCCTACTTTTAAATTTTGTACATTATTTGTAAGCATTTTTAATAAAAATTGCTCACTATCTTCCCCGCTTACGACGATTTGACCCATATGAGAGACATCAAACACCGTTGCGTTCGTACGGGTTGCTTCATGTTCTTGTTTAATACTAGAAAATTGAACAGGCAAATCCCATCCACCAAAATCGATAGTTCTTGCGCCGTATTTTTCATATTCACTATAAATCGGTGTTCTTTTTAGATCACTCATTTCGTTCACTCCTTTTAATTTTTTAATACAATTTGTGCATAAAAATACAGAGACTCAAATAAAATTAATCGAATCTCTGTCCATACACCAGAAAGTTTCTTACTTCTATGAATATGAAGAAGTAATTGCATCGTGGGTGGTTTACACTTTGTAAACGCTCTCCAGAGTTGCGTCATACAAGAGTCCTTTTACCTGAGAGATTCGCCATGTGCTTGCTCCTTCGGTAGTACATGATATTTAAAAATATGTACTTTCTCCCCTTGTAATCCTTCGCATCATGAAATATGTATTTTTGGTCATACTATATGCTGAGTCACAAACGCACAATTTGTACGATTTTAGTATAGCATAATTGTTATTAAATTTTAAATAAGTTTACACAATTTGTACATAAAAAAGGAGAAAGGAAGTGTAAAATTGAACGAAATTCACTTAAAAAAAGATGATCAATTTATTAAAAGTTTAACCGAAAATTTACATGAACATAAGCAATTATCATCTTGGGCACTTTTTAAGATGACATATGAATTAGAAAAATCCTTTATTAAAGAAAAATTCACGGGACTTATGGCGACAAAACTATTAAAAAACATTCACTTTTTACCTTATCAATTAGAAACTGCTTTAACAGTCATCGAGCGAATGTCTGGACGAGCAATTTTAGCAGATGAAGTTGGATTAGGAAAAACAATTGAAGCTTGTTTAGTTTTAAAAGAATATATGATTCGAGGTCTCATTTCTAAGGCATTAATATTAGTTCCTTCTTCTTTAGTCAATCAATGGATCCGGGAATTAAAAAGTAAGTTTTATATAGATGCTGTTCCTTATCATAAAAATCTTGATATGGACACAAATCCTATCATTGTCGCATCAATAGATACTGTTAAAAAGGAACCTCACAAAAATAAAGTGTTAAAAAATACTTATGATTTACTAATTATAGACGAAGCTCATCGACTTAAAAATGAATCAACTTTAAATTACCATTTTGTTTCATCTATAAAAAAAGTATATTGTCTTTTACTAACAGCAACTCCAATTCAAAACAATGTTGTAGAAATTTTTAATTTAATTTCGATAATAAGACCAGGGCTACTTGGAAATAGAGAGCATTTTTATCAACACTATGCAAAAGATATACATTCCTCTGATGAAAATTATTTACATCAAGTGATTAAAAATAATTTAATTCGCAATACCCGGGCGAATATTAATACTAATAACCTGCAACGAAATGTTCAAACTATACAAGTACAATTTTCTCATGAAGAAAAAGCTGTATATAAAAAGATCGACAAAGTTTTCCGGAAGGATCATACACTCGCTAAAATTAATTTTCTAAAACAAATTTGTTCGTCTAGAGAAGCAAGCTACTTATCTCTACAATCTCTTGAAAAGAAAAATAAATCAGAAGTAATTCAAGAGATTGTGCATAATATTGAGCAATTACCTCAACATGTTAAAGCAAATGAAATACTAAACATTATTAAAAAGTTAAAAGAACAAAAAGTAATTGTTTTTACGGAATACATTGCGACCCAACATTATTTACAATGGTTTTTACAAAATCATGGTATTTCTTCTGTGTTATATAATGGAAAATTTAGTAAAAGTAAAAAAGAATGGATGATTGAAATTTTTAAACAGCACGCTCAAGTTCTAATTGCTACCGATGCTGGATCAGAAGGAATTAATTTACAATTTTGTCATAATATTATTAATTATGATTTACCATGGAATCCTTTAAAGTTAGAACAACGCATTGGACGAGTACATCGCATCGGACAAACAGAACAAATCTCGATCTATAATTTAATGATAAAAGATACGATTGAAGAACATATTATGAACATCTTACATCAAAAGTTAGATGTCTTTACAAATGTAGTTGGAGAGTTAGAAAGGCTTTTATCAAGTGAACCCACATCACAAACAACAAAGACGCGTGAAAACATGTAAATAATTTTCATGTGAGTTAACATAAGAAGGGATAAAATTTATGCTTACAATACATGAGTTAGAAACATTAGTGAAAAATTTCTTTCATGAAAACAACTGTCAAGTAGTAGAACAAGAAGATAACGCTTTTCAAGTTCACTTAACGGAGACTATGGATCGTAAATTAATGAATCGCCCCTTTTATTGGCACTATTTAGATACAATGAACATGCAAGGAACACCAGCCAAAATCACTTTTGTCACTACTCAAAACCAAAAACATAAAAATGGTCATCTTTTGCATGTAAGTAGCCCATATTTTCAACGAATTCGAAAACAATTAAACATAGATGGAAAATATACATGTTTATATGAGCAAACAAATACTCAAAAAAATGAACCACTTTACCCATGGCTAATTATCAATGTTAAAATAATTTATAAAGGTGTTTTATTAAAGGAAGAACTATTTTCCTTAGGAATAAACTTATTTAATACGACAATAAAAAATGAAATGATGGAAAATATAGTAACGAAAAATATGAATAAAAAGATTTCAGATTATAGCTATACATTAACACCAACTATACAAATTCAAAGTGCCTATTATCGAATGATCAACGTTCTAAAACATTATATACAAAACAAGGAACATGCTTGGGCAAAAGAAGCCATTGAGCAATTTAATCATGAAAAACGACTAATGGATGAATATTTTCAAGAAAAAAATGAACATTACTACAAAGTGCTTCAAGAAACTAAAATGAGGTATCAACCAACAGTTAAGATACATGTTATAAACGGAGGTTTATTTTATTTACGAGAAAGTAAATAAAAAAGCTCTCCTTTCGTATGTTGAAAAGAGAACTTTTTCATTAATTATATGTTTTTCGTTTTTTCCTGTATTTAAATAAAAAAGGTATAACTCCTAACCATTTATGGGAAAAAGAATATGTTATTGAATTATTTTGTTCAACTGGCTTGTATATCTTTTTGACAAGATATTGAATGTATTCTTCTGTAGAAATAGTCACCCCTCCTTTTACATCTATTATGCCTCAATTTTCGGATACTTATGTAAAAGAATATTTTTTACTCGTTCGGTTACCCTATTAACTGATTTTCCATTAGTATTAACGATTATATCAGCACATTTTTCATACATCTTATGTCTTCTTTCATATAAATTTTCAACTTCCTTTTGTGTTTGATTCCATAAAGGGCGATTTGTCTCATGTTTTAGTCGCTTTTTAATTTCTGACAAGCTTGCATACAAATAAATAGTTACACCCTTTTTCATTAGTTGAATGTTTTCTTTTCTTTCAACGATCCCTCCACCTGTTGCTACAATGGCATATTTTGTTAGTTCTTTTAAAGAAATCATTTCATATTCTCTAAATCTTTCTTCTCCATATGTTTTAAAAATTGTTGGAATGTCTGTTTCATATTTTTTCTCAATATATTGATCGACATCAATAAAGGATAATTTTAATATTTCACTTAATTTTTGACCGATTGTTGTTTTTCCGGCCCCCATAAATCCGATTAAATAAATTTTATTCATTACTCTTCCTCACTTTCTAAAAATGCCCATTTTGATAACTCTAATTAGTTATGTATAATATGATTGCAAACCTCCCCAAAAACCTTTTTAGGAGGCGAAAACATTGGATGATATATCTGAAATAGCTAAACATATTTTACATGAAGCTTTTCGTAACAATGTTACTGATATTCATTTCCATCCTCTTGAAAATAATGTTACCATATATTTCCGTATTTTGGGAAAACGGAAACAATACAAAAGGATATCAACTAAATCTTACCAACAGTTGCTTTTGTATTTTAAGTTTTCATCTGGCATGGATATTGGTGAACAAAACTTACCGCAAAATGGAACAATGACAATAAATATTAACCATTCCGCTTCATACTTTCTTCGTTTATCTACCTTACCTTCCCTTCAAAATGAAAGTTTAGCTATTCGAGTTTTACCTCAACATGAAGAATTTACTAAAGATAACTTATTCGTATTTAAAAAACAAATTGACAAAATGTTTTCTTGGTTTACTTATGAACACGGTCTTATTTTATTTAGCGGGAAAACAGGTAGTGGTAAAACAACGACTATGTATACATTATTACAAAATGTCGTTAAAGAACAATCTTTTCAAGTGATTACTTTAGAACATCCTATAGAAAAAAATATCCCTAATATTATTCAAGTAGAAATTAATGAAAATGCTGGACTTACTTATGAAAAGGGTTTAAAAGCGGTTTTGCGACATGATCCAGATATTATTTTAGTTGGGGAGATATTAGATGAATATACCGCTAAATTTGCTCTTCACGCAGCACGTACAGGTCATATTGTATTAAGCACAATTCATGCAAATAACACAACAGGAACAGTTGATCGACTTCTTTCTATGGGAATAAATAAAGTGGATTTAACACAATCATTAATTGCTATTACATCTTTACAATTAATCCCTATTCACTTTGGTATTCATAAAGAAAGACGAGCTGCTATTGCTGAAATGCTTTATGGTGATAGTCTAAAGGAATATATTCATACTGGTGACATTAAAAAAAGAAGATTTTTATCCTTTAATCACTTAAGAAAGAAGGCTTATGCTTATGGATTTCTTTCAAAAGATAAAATTACATTTTCAAAATAATACAACAGTTCCATTAGAAAAACAACATCGATTTTTAAAAAGACTTTATCAATTACTAAATAATGGTTATTCACTTTTAAATAGTTTAAATTTAATGAAATTAGAAAAGGATTTAAAAGAGATTTCTATACAGGTAAAATTCGAATTATCGAAAGGAGTCCAACTATCTAAAGTTTTAAAAAAGGTGAACTTTCATCCGTTAATTACTAATTATTTAGCTACAGTAGAGACTAGTGGTGACTTAAAAGATCATGTTAGAACATGTATAAAATTAACAGAACAAAGATTACAATATATCAAACAATCAAAAAAACTAATGAGATATCCCGCGATATTGTTAATCTTTTTTCTTGCTATTTTCTTCATAATTAATTACTTCGTACTTCCCTCGTTTCGAAATTTTTTTCCAGAACAAGCGGCAGCCAATTTTTCTGTTCATCTTATCATTAACATTATTAAAGGTTTTGGGTTTATCATGATAACCTTAGCTGGATGTGTTTATTTGTGTTATCTATTTAGACATCAAATAAGCCGAATGTTTTCTGTAAAGGTTAAAATAAATATTTTGACCAAAATACCTTTTTTGAATACCCTCTCTACTCTTCACTAT
>Ga0209487_1003322_pt1 | contig 12663 bp, 10 predicted proteins | sample Poulit2012_FD_187524 | JGI IMG/M metagenome (GOLD analysis project Ga0209487, IMG submission 187524) | Agricultural soil microbial communities from Georgia to study Nitrogen management - Poultry litter 2012 (SPAdes) (version 2) | ecosystem: Environmental > Terrestrial > Soil > Agricultural land... | reverse complement strand
TGCGGACCAATCGATTTACGCCTTCCGCGGCGCCACAATCCGCAACATCTTGGAGTTTGAAGATGACCACCCGGCCGCGCGGACAATCCTGCTGGAGCAAAATTACCGCTCCACCCAAAACATCCTCACGGCTGCTAACGCGGTAATTCAAAAAAATGCGGGACGCCGTCCTAAAAAACTCTGGACCGCGCTGGGAGCCGGCCCAAAAATTGTCGGATACGTCGCTGACAACGAACACGATGAGGCCCGTTTTGTGGCCGAAGAAATCGACCGCCTGGGTGACAATGAGGACGTTCGCCCCGGGGACGTCGCCGTTTTCTACCGCACCAATGCCCAGTCGCGCGCGCTGGAAGACATCCTCATCCGCGTTGGGCTGCCCTATCGCGTCGTGGGGGGAACCCGCTTTTATGAGCGCCGGGAAATCAAGGACGCCCTGGCTTACCTGCGTCTGGTCGATAACCCGGATGATGACGTAAACCTGCGGCGCGTCTTGAACGTCCCCAAGCGCGGCATCGGCGATAAGGCCGAATCCACCGTTGCGGGCTTCGCCGCCCAGGAACGTATCTCCTTTGGCGCCGCGCTGCGCCGGGCCGAGGAAATCCCCGGCATGACCACCCGCGCCCTGCGCGCCCTCAACGGATTCGTCGAACTGCTCGATGAATTTTTAGAACTCGTGCGCGCGGGAACCTCCATCGCGGACCTGCTCGACGCCATCCTCGAGCGCAGCGGATACTCCAAAACCCTGCGCGAAAGCGATGACCCGCAAGATGAATCGCGCCTGGAAAACCTCGCCGAACTCACCGCGGTCGCCGCCGAATTCGAAGAGGCCTTCCCCGAGGGTGATTTAGGGGACTTCCTCGAACGCGTGGCCCTGGTTGCAGATGCCGACCAAATCCCCGACGCGGACGCTGAAGATAAGGGCGTCATCACCCTCATGACAATCCACACCGCCAAGGGCCTGGAGTTCCCGGTCGTATTTGTCACCGGCCTTGAAGATGGCACCTTCCCGCATAATCGCTCGCTTATGGACGACGACGAGCTGGCTGAAGAGCGCCGCCTTGCCTACGTGGGGCTCACCCGGGCCCGCGAGCGGCTCTACGTTTCCCGCGCTGCCATGCGGGCGTCTTGGGGCGCGCCGCAGCACTTCCCAGCCAGCCGCTTCTTAAGCGAAATTCCCACGGAGCTGATCGATTGGAAACGAGCCGAAGCCGCCACAGCGCAGTACCGCAGGCGCAGTTCTTGGCAGTCAGACGCTGATACCGGCTGGGGCGAACCGGTAATCGGGGGTGGCGGACCCGTCATCGGCGGCGGTGGCCGGGTGGAAAGTCGGCACATTCCGCCCTCGCCTCCCGCGTCTGGAAACAGTGCGGGTGCGGCGCCGAGCCTCGCCGTGGGCGACAAGGTAACGCACGACACATACGGCCTGGGAACTGTGATTGCAGTTGAGGGATCAGGACGCAATGCGGTGGCCAAGGTGGACTTTCGCAGCGAGGGAGTGAAGCGTTTATTGCTGCGCTATTCGCCGGTGACGAAGCTGTAGTTTTGGCAGGTTTTAGCCAAATCTTTGTGTGCTAACCTGCCGTGTCGTCGGCTTATACACTGGCAAGTTTTTATGCTGGCAAAGTGATCGCCTTCCAGAAGGGAAACCATGAAGTTCCGGATTTGTATGGTTGCTGCCGCCCTCGTATTGGCGGGATGCTCCAGCAGTGACGAGCCCACCAACCCGGACCCCTCCCAAACGGGTAATCCAGATGATTCGAACCCGGAAGAGACCGAAGAGCCTGATCCGGGGCCCCAGCCGGCGGAAGTTATAAACACCGAGTTTTTTGACACGCCTCTGGAGGTAAGTGTCTACCCAATCCAATCTGATGGACAGCACGCGCTGGCCCAGATCGATATTGCCGCTTCCGCCGACGGTGCCACCGGCGAGCCGCTGGATTTGACGTGGGTGTTCACCCGCGATGGCGCGCAGCCGAGCCAGGGAGCGGAAGATTTGCGGCTGGTTGATCGCGCTGGTGCGGAAATTTACACCGTGGCGACAGACAGTGCGGAACAGTTTGCCGCTTCGACTGACATGACCGCGCTCCAGGTTGAACCGGGCGGGGAACCCGTATCGGTATATGCCTATTTTGAAGCACCAACAATTGACTCGGTTGATTTGGACATTCCATTTTTGGGTTATGTACCTAACGTGCCAGTTGAAGATTTGGGCGCCGAGGATGATTTCACCGTTGCTGCCAGTGAATTAGACGTGGGGGAAGACTTTTCCGGGGAAGTGTTTCCGCTTTCTGTTCGGTCAATTGATTTCGATGATGTCTCGGACGTGAGTGAAGAGGGTGATTACGTAACGTGGACCCTCGCATCCGATGTGTTATTCGATTTTGGTGAACACAAGCTAGATAAGGCCGCCAAGAAAACAATCGAAAAGGCCATAGATGAGATTAAAGACATCGCGCTAGAAGGCGGCGAAATTCACTTGGTCGGACACACCGATGATCAGGGCTCTGCTTCGTTTAACCAAGATCTTTCGGAAAAGCGCGCGGCGAGTGTGCAAAAGGTCTTTGAAGAAAACTTCTCTGGGCACACCATCACCTCCGAAGGTCGAGGCAAGAGCGAACCGGCCGTGGAAGGCACTTCCGAAGAGGCCCGCGAAGCGAACCGACGCGTGGAAATTGAGTTCACTGCAAAAGAAGAAGCCAGTGTGGCCAAACGTGGCAGTGGCGATGAGGTGCCCGAGACTGACGCCCCAACTGTTTCTGGCCATGAGCAATTGGAGTTCACTCCGGGCGTGGAGTCCGCTACAGATACGGCCGGGATTTCAATTGCCTCGGTAACTGAACTTGATGAAGACTACTTGCTTGGAGTTATCGAAGTGGAGGTCCTCGCCGCAGATCCCGGCGGAGCCGCGCTTTCAGATCTTTACGCCGATGGTGGCTTCACCACCGGAACCGGCCGCACCATGTCGAATTATTTGGAAGGTAATGGCACCGCGCTCCTGACAGTCGCAACGGGCACTTCGAGCCTCTACCCCATCGAGTACGTGAAAGAGGAGGGCGAATCGGGCTTCGATACCTACGACATTGTGGGAGACCCGCGGCCCATGGGCACCTATGAACAGGGCGATGTTTACCGCCAGTTCGTCCTCTGGCCCAACCCGGGTAGCGACACGGTGACGATTGAGGTTCCGGACCGGATGCGCTTTGCCGACGTTCCTGTCGAACAGGGAGCAGCCGAGCCCAGCACCGAGTAAGACGGTGTGGGCACCGCGCTAGCGAAAACTAGGTTCCTTGCGCGTGTGAGCACGGCTTGGAGCAGGCACGCTAGCGAAACTCAAGAACGTCTCCGACCCGCAGGCTCCACTTAGCGAAATTACCGCTCGGAGCCTCGAGGGCGGATTTGGCGCCGCGGCAACTTTTGAATCCAAACGGAGACAGCCGGCTGATCTGTAAAACTGCACCGGCAGCATCGACGAATGCCACGTCGAGGCTCTGGGTCATGCCAATGCCGTGTACCGCATTCGTAGGCTGGATCAGCATCGCATCGGGTAATGGATTGCGAAAAAGCATTCCGCGCAGGCGCGTGCCGAATGTATTTGCTATCAGCACGGACCCAACCGCTTGATTATTAATGAGCAGTTCTTTCTTTTTCATAAACTCTCAATAGGCCATTGTCTTTATAAGTGGTCTTTACGCATAAGAGCTGCGCTGGCAGGTGTTTCGCTCTTCTTAAGCGTCATATTGTTATATCACTCACAGCGGTATGTGTTTTGGCCTCGAGTTAAGCAGCCGCGCAAATATGCGCTTTGCTTCAGCACAGATAGTGGCCGAGACGCGGGCTCTGGGTCAGAATGAAGGGGCGTGGGCTGTGGGTCAGAATAAAGGACTGCTTCTTAGATACCGGGGCCACTTCTTTTGGCCGGAATTTACCGAAAGTTCGCTATCTGGCGTAATTCCTGCTTTTGACCGGAAATTGCCAAATGTGCATATGCTAACCTGCGAACTTGGTTTACAGATATGCCCGAATTTTTGCTGAATAGGATTTAAGAAAACTACTTGTTATGGCAGTGATTTTTGTAGCTAGCCCGGAATCCTTGCCAGTCGGCTTGCAGCAGGCCGACCCCAATTGGGACAGCATCCTCACGGCAATCTCGCAGGTCAACGCCGATGAAGACATTGTTTTAGTGACCCGAAGCGCTGCCGCGGAAAGGGTCGCTCGTGGCGTGCGCCTCTCGCTCAATACCGAGCGCGTTGGAATCTACACCAGCACCGTGCCTCCCACCCTTTTCTTCGTTCTGGCCGCGACGCTGGCGCTTCTGCCGTCGGATCGTCTGGGTGTAGTGGGAGCGGTCGAGCGGCGAGTAATTGCCAGCTCGTATACGCAGGTGCTGATGTCGTCGGTAGCGCGTGTCTCGCACCCCAACCCCACACTTCTAGACCATGTCATCAGCCTCGTGCCGGGGACTCGCTACTTGGTCGACTGGACGAACCAGCAAATTAAGCGGCAAAAAGACTTAAACCCGCTCGAAGCTCCGCTCTATGTAACTGCCTACTCCGCCCAGCAGTGGCCGGCGGAGAAAGTAAAACCCCTACCCGCCAACGCAATCACGCTGCCCTCGCAGCCAACACCGAGTTGGGAGGCGCGCCGCTGGATCGAGGCTTCAGCCGTATTTCAGCAGCCCGAACAAATAGCTCGCGAGACGGCTGGACTCCACGAAGTAGGCCGCTCGGCAGCGTGCGTCTCGTGCCGGCGATCCGGTAGTGACCAGCGGTGCATATTTTGCGGCGTTCCAGTGGGTCATCTTGAACTTAGTGTCAATTCTGTGCCTCAAACTGATCTTGGAGGAAACTCGTGAATCCTCGCCAACGGCGTGGAGCCCTGCTTCTGATTCTCACCGTGCTCGGAGCTATCGGTGTGTTTTTCGCCGTATTAAGTTTCGTCAGCGATGTGAACTCTAAAGTGGGGCCGATGACGGAGGTTCAGCAACTGTCCCGCGATGTCAAAGCCCTGGAACCGATCGACTCCGACATGCTGACAACCGTTGAACTACCCGAACGGTGGGTTCCGGAAGGCGCGGTCGAATCGGCCACCGACGTGGTGGGCCTGGTGGCCGCCACCGATTACTTCGAAGGGGCGACGCTGCAAGAGGGTATGGCAATTCCGCGACCTGGCATTCAACCTGGCTTTAGGGAAGTGGCCATCGTGGTCGACGCTGAAACCGGTGTGGCGGGCAAGGTCGCTCCCGGCGATCACGTGGACATTATCGCCACGATTGAAGGGGATGACGACACTCCTTCGTGGGCGGAGTTGTGGGCCTCGGACGTTCTGGTTTTAGACGTCGGGCTGCCCCAGGACATGGAAGAAGCAGATCAAGCTGGAAATCTTTCCCAAACGCAGGGTGTGCCGGTGACGTTTGCATTAGAGACAGCCGATGCGGTCCGATTGGCATATATCGAGAGTTTTTCCGTCAAACTTCGGCTCGCGCTACGCGGCGCGGGCGACAGCGAAGATGTAAGTGATAAGGAAAAGATTTTCTCCGGAGCGCCTGACCAAGAAGATAGTGATGACGGGGAGGGCGATGACGAATGAGCACGAATGTAATTTTGGCAACGCGCGATATTGAAACGCGAGATCGACTGAGCCAGCTTCTAGCCGAAACAGAAGAGATTCACGTCGCGCAAACTGTAGATTCCGGTGACGCGCTGCGCGACGCGCTGGAACGCAACCCCGATATTGACGTGGTCATGATTGATTCAGCGCTCGAATCCGGGGGCACGACCGTGGCTCGGTCGATTAGTGCCACATTCCCGCTAGTGGGGATTGCCCTCCTAGTTGAGCAAGCGTCGCCGGAAGAATACGCGGCGGCTATGGACGCCGGGGCTCGCTCGGTGCTTTCTCATTCTTCGAGTCTGAATGAAATCGTCTCGCGACTCGAAGCACTGTCGGAGTGGGCGCTGTCAGCTCGCCAACATCTCTCGGCGGATTTAAGCAGCGGGCGAGGCGGAACGGTCATAGCGGTTTACGGGGCCAAGGGCGGCGTCGGCACCTCAGTAGTTTCGTTACTGCTCGCCCACGCTCTTACGGAGCGCCACTCGGTGGCCATAGGAGATTTTGATTTACAAAACGGCGACATCGACGCCTACGCGGGAGTCACAACACAGCGCTCTCTAGTGGATCTGGTCGATTTGAGCCAGGAAATGTCCGGACGCGTGCTAGCTGAAACCTCATATGACATAGGCCGCGGTCTGCGTTTACTCTCGGCTCCGAAAATGGGGGAGGACGGGGAGCAGATGACGCCGGAGGCCGCGCGCGCAGTTGTTAATTCGCTGCGCCATCAATTCGATTTTTCCGTACTGGATCTGGGATCAGATCTGGATGAATCTAAAGCAGTGATTTTGGAGCTGGTGGATCAGGCGCTTTTGGTTACGACGCCGGATCTGCCCTCGCTCCGCGGGGCGCGCCGCACACTATCTATGTGGGATCGGCTCATGGTACGCCCGGCCAACCGAGTACATCTGGTACTCAACAAGCGATCAAATCGCAGTGAAGTACAGCAATCTCTTGCCCAACGAGTTGTGGAGGTACCCGTGGCGTTCACTGTTGACGACGGGGGAACAACGTTCGAATCGGCGATGAACACGGCAACTATTACCGAGGTGCGAACCCCTGCACATGTTTCCATTCGCCGGGCGCTGGTCGGTGATATCGAAAAGCAGGCAAAGGAGGCCGGTGCGGGGGCGCTGGAGAGCAGTGCCGCGCAAACTCCGCCCTCCGAGGCAGCCGATAACGGAAAACGCACCGGACGCAAGAGGCGGCAGCGCCGAAAAAATAAGGTCGCGGCGGAGCGGGGGCAGGCCGCAGTTGAAATGCCGGTCGCGATCGTCTTCATTCTGATTGCACTGCTGGTGTGCGTGCAGGCTGTTTTCTACGGCGCAGGCTTCCTTATGGCAGATAATGCCGCCCAACAGGGGGCCCGTGCCCTTCAAGTGGGCAAGAACAGCGCGCAGGTGCAGGGAGCGGCCAAAAATGAACTGAGTGGCTGGTGGTCGGATCGTTCCCAGATCTCCGTCCATCCCGCTTCGGTTGCCGTAGATATTGATATTCCCACCGTTATTCCGGGCGTGAACTTTACTTCCTCGGCCTCCGCTGACGTCTTAAAGGAGCAGTAATGAGAAAAGCCCTTAAGCAAATTCGCCAAGAACGCGGCGCGGTGTCCATCGAGACGGTCGGCGTTGTGGCGCTGGTCGTTCTCATCACGATTCTCGGTGTGCAGGGTGTTTTTGCGGCGCAGCTGGGTTCAGTCACAGAATCCGCTGCCCGTGACGGTGCGCGAGCCGCATCCACATCGGGGGCAAATGCGCAAAGCGTTGTGCAAAACGCGCTCCCGGGTTGGGCAACTTTGAGCTCGGTGAAGACCGGCTCGGCAGCAAAAGCGGGCTGTGCGGGAACGTGCGTTTTGGTGGAAGCGGAATACGGCATCGGTATTGCCGGAGTGAAACACACCATCACGGTCGAACGCGTGGCGGAACTTCCGGAGGTCTAGCTTGTCGCTTCTTGATCGCGTACAAAGACCGGAGCAGCGCTCGGGCGGTCCCGATTTGGTGGGCCGCTACCGGGAACGTCTTTTAGAAGAGATTGATCCCAGTGAATTATCCGGGCTGAGCTCTACTCAGCGTCGCGCCCGACTGGAGCGGGTACTTTCCCACCTCATCACCGTTGAGGGGCCGGTTCTTATTGCCCGAGAGCGGGCGGCGCTCATTCGCCGGGTCGTCGACGAGGCACTGGGCCTGGGCGTTTTAGAACCACTTTTAAATGACGAGTCCATAACCGAAATCATGGTCAACGGCCCCAATGACATTTTTGTCGAGCGCCGCGGACGCATTGAACGAATCGCCACCACGTTTTCGTCCACCGAACACCTAATGCAGACCATTGATCGCATCGTTTCATCGGTTAATCGCCGCGTTGATGAATCTTCGCCCATGGTCGATGCGCGTCTGCCCACCGGCGAACGCGTCAACGTGATCATTCCGCCCCTGGCGCTCGACGGCCCGACACTGACCATTCGGCGCTTTCCGCGGCCTTATCGGCTTGGTGAACTGGTTTCCATGGGTAGCTTGGATGAGCAGACAGCAGTCTTATTGGGCAGTCTGATTCGGGCGCGCTGCAACGTCGTGATCTCCGGGGGAACGGGCACCGGTAAAACCACGTTCTTAAACGCCCTATCTGGTCTGCTGCCCGACAGTGACCGCATCGTCACAATTGAAGACGCGGCGGAACTTTCCCTGCAGCAAGAACACGTGGTGCGGCTGGAATCTCGGCCCGCCAACGTGGAGGGTGAGGGGCAAATCACGATTCGCGACCTAGTGCGCAACGCACTGCGAATGCGGCCGGACCGCATTGTCGTTGGTGAGGTTCGCGGCGGCGAAACCCTCGACATGCTTCAGGCAATGAACACCGGCCACGAGGGCTCCTTGGCAACCGTGCACGCCAATAGCGCGTTGGACGCGCTGGGCCGGCTCGAAACCCTGGCGACCATGAGCGAGTTGGAGCTGCCAGTTTTGACGATCCGCGACCAAATTAATGGCGCGGTAGACGTGATAGTGCACTTACAGCGCGCCGCCGATGGCACGCGCCGCGTCGAAGAGGTCGTAGCTTTGACCTCCAAACGACAAGAGGACTATCAAATTGAGCCGATCATGCGTTTCGTGCCCGAACCCATCGGCCCCGACCGCGTTGTTACTGGCGAATTTGTCTACAAGGGGCTGCCACGAGATCTGACCGAGCGGCTCCAAATAGCCGGCGAAGTGGCGCCGGGAAAGCAGCAGCCAGCATGACGCCGTCCACAATCTCGCTGCTCTTAATTCTGACGCTGGCGCTGGCCGTGACCACGACGGCGGTGCTGCGCGACAACCGGGCGTATCGCCAGCAGATGCTCGATGCGGCGGAAAGCGGCACTGGTGGCCAGAAGTTTTCCCTCGAGCGCATTGATCGGGTCTTGCGTAAAACCTCCTGGGGTCAGAAGTTTTCAGCCTCGCTCGCCGGCGCCGGGATGACCAGTATTTCGCCCTCTATTTTCATACTGCAGGCGGCGTTGGGCATCGCGATCGCTTCCCTGATCGCCCGGCCGCTGGTGGGAAACATCGGAACGGGCCTCATCGCCCTGGCCCTCATCGCCGGCGTGAAGCAGTGGATTGAACGAAAACGCCGGGCACGACTGGAAAAATTCATTCTGCAGCTGCCAGAACTGGCACGGCTGCTGGCAAATGGGGCCTCCGCCGGGCTGGGAATGCAGCGCTCGATTGCGCTGGCCTCCTCGGAGATGAACGAGCCCAGCGCCAGTGAACTGCGCCAAGTGAAATCTGAGACGGACTTTGGTCTGCCGCTCGCAACCGCTCTGGAAAACCTATCGCGCCGGCTTCCCTCGCGGGAGTTGAGTGTTCTCATTCAGACGCTGATTATTCAAGCGCGCGCCGGCGGGACGCTGGTAAGTGCGCTGACGAACATTGCTGACACGCTCGATGATCGCAAACAGTTAAACCGTGATGTGAAGTCCGCCATGATGGGCGCCTCCTTTTCCGGGTATGCCGTCATCATGATTGGTATCGCGGCGATCTTACTGATGAACCTGATGAATCCCGGGGCGCTCGACAACATGATCGGAACACTTTTGGGGCAGATAGTTTTGGGTGTTTCCGGCGCCCTGTTCTTGACCGGGTTCTTTCTGATTCAACGCCTCACCAAGGTGGAGAACTAGATGAGCGTGTTGTGGATCCCGATCGCTTCGGCGGTGCTTTTAGTCTGCGCCGTTCTGGCAGTCCGGTTGATGCGCAGTACCGGGCTGGAGACCGTCGCCGAAGGTTTTGCCACCGCTGAAGACGGTGGCAAGCAGCGTAAGGGCTTTGCGGAACTCCTTGATGGGCTGGGGGCCCGGTTTATGGGAACCGCCTTGCGCATCTACGGTCCGAAACGGCTGCGGAAACTCGACCAAACTATTCGGCGCGCGGGCCAACCCGACGGCGTAACGGTCAACGCATATGTGCGCCGGCAGACCGGTTTTGTCGTTTTGGCGATAGTTTTCTTTGTTGTCACGCTGATTTTGGGCCAGCCCATATTCGGGGGCTTCATCGCGATCGTACTGATGGGGTGGATGCGCCTGTGGTTGCATTCCACCGCCTCAAAGCGCCAGCAAGAAATTGAGCGCGAACTGCCCGACTTTTTAGATGTCTTGGGCGTCACGGTTGCTGCCGGGCTGTCATTTCGGCAAGCGGTAGAGAGAATTTCAGACCACCATGACGGCCCCATGGGCGAAGAAATGCGCACCGTTTTGGACGAAATGCAGGTCGGAGTACCCCGCCGCGAGGCGCTTTTGGGCTTGCGGGACCGCAACCAGTCCGAAGCCCTTGCCAGCGTGGTGACGGCGCTGTTGCAAGCAGAAGAACTGGGTGTTCCGCTGCAAGATGCCCTGCAAGACATCTCCCAGGATGCTCGCCGCGAGCACGCCCAGGCGATGAAGGTAGCGGCCGCGAAAGCCGCGCCAAAGATTTCCGTTGTGGTTACGACCACGATTTTGCCTGCGGCGCTGTTGCTGGTGGGCTCGGCGCTCCTCATGGCCAATGCTGACGTCTTAAAGGGCGTGTTCTAGATGGCTCCCCAAGACCCGAACGTGCAGGCAATCACCGGCATTGTTCGGCTGCTGTGTCATGTGCGCTTGGGGATGCTGGTTTTGGCGCTGATTGCCCTGTTTACTTCGGATGACGACCTGTGGGCACCGGGCGCGATTGTCATTGTGCTGGCGCTTCCCGCCTCATACTTTCCCGCCCGAAACTGGCGCAGCCGCGGTGAACGGATTTCCCGCTCCGGAATCCTACTTTCCTGCGATCTGGTCTTGACGGCGCTGGTGATTACCATGGCCGGTGGCAGCCAGTTCGTCTACCTTTACGCCATCGCAACCGCCGCACTTTACGGCGCAATCATGCCGCTGATTTTGGCCGTGGGAATGGCTGGCATGCTCGGATTGATGTTTTTGGCTGATGGTCAGTGGGATGAGCCCGGTTCCCAGTGGATCATTTCCATAACGATCGCTCTGGTGGTGCCCGTCTTTGCGTTCGCCGGGCACGCCATGGCCTCCGGTTTGCGCTCTAATGCAATTGCTCAGCGCCGCCATCTGGAACTCAAGCAAGACGAAATTCGCTTTAAAGAACGCACGCGGGTGGCCCGTGACATTCACGATACGGTCGCCGGAGACCTCGCCGGGGCGCTGATGCTCAGTTCGTCATTGCACACCAAGTTGGTACAGCAAGATGCCGATGAGCGCACGATCGCAATCGCGGCCGAAATTAAGCAGGCCTGCGAAACAGCCCACGCCGATACGCGCGCCGCGCTAGATCAGCTTCGGCAATCGGAGACGCCGCTGGCCGAAAAATTAGTACTCATTTGTGAAAGTTGGCTCGGGCGGCTCGATACGGCCGTGACGCACAACATTGATGCCAAACTCAATGACCTGCCTGATGAACTCGGAAAAGATCTGTGCTTGATCATGCGGGAGCTGCTCGAGAATGTGCGCAAGCACGCCAACGCCTCGCAAGTGCACATTAATGCAACTGTGCGCGATAGTCAGTGCGTTGTTGAGGTGAAAGACAACGGCCGGGAGCAGGGACGCTTTCGGTCACGTCGAGCGATGCCCGTGCTAGATACAGCTGGACGGAACTTCGCCTCGGGCGGGAGTGATGCGGCGGCGACCTCCGGCAGCAGAGGTGAGGCGGCAGGGAATTTAGCCAGCGGGGGCTATGGGCTCACCGGAATTCGCGAACGGCTGGCCACGCACGGGGGGCAATTCCACTTCGATTCCGCTGGCAAGGCGGGCGCCCACGCACAGGTCGTGGTTCCACTGAAAGAGGTATCGCAAACGTGAGAGTTCTCATTGTTGATGACAACAAGCTAATTCGCATGGGGTTGCGGGTCTCATTGGAGACGCAGAACGACGTCAGTGAGATCTTCGAGGCCGAAAATGGCCAAGATGCGATCGAGACCGCATCCAAAGGCGCTGTAGACATCACGATCTTGGATGTATCAATGCCGGTAATGGGCGGTTTGGAGGCCTTGGAAGCCTTAGTGCAGCACTGCCCCGTTGTGATGCTCACCAATGAAGACGACGGCGCCATCGTGGCGGAAGCGATGCAAAAGGGTGCCAGCGGCTACATCGTGCACGGCTCGTTGGACCCGGCCGCCATTGTTGGGGGTCTGCAAACCTGCATCGCGGGAGGGACAATCACGGCTGGGCTGCCCGTGTGGTCGCTGACGGGACCGCCGGTTGAAAACTCCGGGACCCAGGCCAGCTCATCGCAGGTCGCAACTAATACCGGTGGGACCGTTGAGGATCCCTCTGCAAACGGGCGATCCGGGGTGCCCGGAGCGCCAAGTGGAATGCGGGCATCTGCCGCGCCAGGATCCGCTACGCCAGAATCCGCTGCGCTTTCCGATCAGCGGTTCCACGCCGACGACCTCACCCAGCGCGAGCGCGAAGTAATGGAGGCTATCGCTGAGGGTTTGGGCAACCAAGACATCGCGCGGGAGTTCTACTTAAGCGAAAAGACCGTAAAGAATCACGTCAACCGAATTTTCAGCAAACTCGAGGTCACGTCCCGGGCCCAGGCCGTTCCACTG
>Ga0209487_1003321_pt1 | contig 12665 bp, 10 predicted proteins | sample Poulit2012_FD_187524 | JGI IMG/M metagenome (GOLD analysis project Ga0209487, IMG submission 187524) | Agricultural soil microbial communities from Georgia to study Nitrogen management - Poultry litter 2012 (SPAdes) (version 2) | ecosystem: Environmental > Terrestrial > Soil > Agricultural land... | reverse complement strand
AGACCATGCACTAATACAAGTGGTTTTCCATGTCCTGTATCAGAATAATGTATAGTTGTGTCGCTTACCTTTATTATTGGCATATTTTCGCCTCCTTCTTGTTGTATCAAGTACCCCATACTTGATTATCTCAATTGTCTCTAGCATTTTTTGAACAGCAATTTCAACTAAATCAGAATTAAAGGTGTTTACATCAAAGCACAACAGCATTAGTTCACTCTCAATTTTTTCAGCAACTGATCTGATTATAAATTTTACAGTCTCTTTATTGACATCCTCATGCAATGAAAAGATTGAAAAAAAATCAAATAATTGCTCATATGTATCGTTTTCATACTCGGAAAATAGCAAAGACAACTTTTCATATCCGTCTTCTTCAGATGGCGGACTACATCTTGCTTCATATAAAATCTTTAAGTCTATTGGGTTTTCTCTAAAAAATAATATCTTTTTTTGTAGATAGAACAACAACATTTTCTTAGGATCTTCAAATTGGGGAATATCAGCAGAACAATAATTATTCAGGTCCTCCAAGCAATTTGAAACACAAGCAATAAAAAGCATTATTTTACTCTCGTAGTAATGGAAAATTAGACCCTTTGAAACTTTAGCCTCTTTTGCAATATTGTTTGTAGAAGCTGAAAGAAACCCTTTTTCTCCAAATTCCTTTATAGCAGTATTTAATATTATTTTAGACCTATCCATAGAATCAAACCCTTTTTGTATTTAGTTGATCAGTAGCCAATAATATTATATCGATACATTGACTGCTGGTCAATCTATGATATATACTTTTAATTCATTCAGTTTAAGCTTTAGGATTTAGACTATTTATATCCTTTACTATAATAAAAGACTTAAAAAGCACAGATCGTTTCTGTGCTTTTTGACAGTAAATATTCCAACAGCATGACACAAATAAGATAGTATCGCGTTATTCAATAATATGACCTATTTGTCGAAAAATTCTATCCATATTTGATACTTATATTATCACAGATTATTGTATAAATTGATTCCTACACTTTTGTATAACGTACCTTATACAAAATTTAATAGTTGGCCTATTTTAACAGCGATATTAGCATCTTAATTAACACTGTAATTAGTATATGTATCATCACTACTTTTAGAGCAATGACAATCATTTATGTCGAGCTACTAAATTATCTATTAAATAACATACTGATTTATACTAAAACTTAATTAAAGAATTAATATTACAATAAAAATCGAAGGGCTAAATACTATGCGATTTAACCCTCCAATTATAGTGTTAATTATATTTTTGTACTCCAAAACCTAACCCGTTATCTAAATATAAACAGTGCTTTACTTTTATTTTTCATCTTGTTTCTTCACCATCGTTAGAGCAATTCGATTTCGTTTCACATCAACTTCATCAACCCAAACTGTTACAACGTCTCCAACAGATACAACATCCATCGGATGTTTTACGAATCGATTAGCTAGTTTTGAAATATGAACAAGTCCATCTTGACCGACACCAATATCAACAAAAGCTCCAAAGTCAACGACATTTCTTACTGTTCCTTCCATTTCTAAACCTTCTTCTAGGTCTTCCATTGACAATACTTTCTGTTTTAAAATCGGCTGTGGAAAATCATCCCTTAGATCTCGACCTGGACGTCTTAATGCTTCAACGATATCTTCCAAAGTTAACTTCCCTACATCTAATTCTTCTGCTAACTCATCCATAGTAATCTCTTTAAAACTATCGATTAGCTCATTAGTTCCAATGTTATCAAGAGTCATGCCCACTTTTTCTAACAACCTTTCAGTAACATCGTAACTTTCTGGGTGAATCGCTGTAGAATCAAGTGGATGTTCACCATCTACAATTCGTAAAAATCCTATACTTTGTTCATAAGTTTTTGGTCCTAATCGGGGGACACTTTTTAATTCTGCACGATTTGAAAACTTCCCCAATTCATCCCGTTTTTGAACGACATGTTTTGCAGTCGTTTTCGTCAAGCCAGCCACATGCTCTAGTAGTGAAGTTGATGCTGTATTGACATTAACTCCTACTTGGTTTACAGCTGTTTCTACGACAAAACCTAATGAATCATTCAGCTCCTTTTGACTTACATCATGTTGATATTGTCCAACTCCAATTGATTTTGGATCAATTTTTACCAATTCTGCTAATGGATCTTGTACCCTTCTCGCTATTGAAACGGCGCTTCTTTCCTCTACTTCCAAATCAGGGAACTCATCCCGTGCTAATTCGGATGCTGAATAAACACTTGCTCCCGCTTCATTAACGATAATATACGGCATATCAAGCTTGTTTTTTTCAATGACATCAGCAATAAATTGCTCCGTTTCTCTTGATGCAGTTCCATTACCTATCGCAATCAATTGAACGGGATATTTTTCAATCATTTGCATGACTATTTTTTCTGCACCTTCTATATCGTTTCTTGGTGCGGTTGGATACATAACACCTACTTCTAACATTTTTCCCGTATCATTGACTACCGCCAATTTACACCCAGTACGAAATGCTGGATCAACACTTAAAATCGTCCTTCCTTTTAAAGGTGGTTGTAACAATAGTTGACGTAAATTTTTGGAAAAAACATCAATCGCCTGTGCTTCTGCCGATTCTGTTAATCGACTTCTCATTTCCCTTTCTACAGAAGGTTCAATTAAGCGTTGGTAACTATCCTCAATCGCTACTTGTAAAATATCCTTCGTCTCTTTGCCAGTATTGTTTTGTAAAATTTCCTTTTCTAAATAAGCGATAATTTTTTCTGTTGGCCCTAAAACGGAAACGCGTAAAACTTCTTCCTTTTCACCACGGTTAATCGCTAAAATCCGATGAGAAACAAGTGTCCGAATAGATTCCTCATATTCGTAATACATGCTATAAATTCCTTTTTCATCTAACTCATCTGATTTCAAAGTCGTCTTAACAAGACCTATCTTCCAAGTGATTTCACGAATATAATCCCGAAATTTCGGGTCATCCGAAATCCATTCAGCGATAATATCATTAGCTCCTTGCAAAACCTCTTCAACATTATGTAATTCATGTTCTTCAGATAAAAACTGTATAGCTTCTTTACCAATATCATCTATTTTTTGTTCCCAAATTAACGTAGCTAGTGGCTCAAGTCCTTTCTCTTTTGCGACTGTTGCCCGAGTGCGACGCTTTTGTTTATACGGCCTGTATAAATCCTCTACACGTTGTAATTTTGTTGCGTTCTCAATTTCACCTTGTAGTTCTTCAGTTAATTTCCCTTGTTCATCAATTAATCGAATGACTTCTGCTTTTCTTTCTGACAACTGAACTGCATATTGCCACTTATCCTGGATTTCCTTTATCGACACTTCATCTAATCCACCAGTTACTTCTTTTCGATAACGGGCAATAAACGGCACTGTATTACCTTCATCTAACAATGAAACGACTTGTTTTACTATATTTGCTTTTACAGAAATCTCTTTTGCTACTAACTCAATTAACTGTTCTTCTATCAAAAATATCTCTCCTTCCACATTTTATATTTTACCAAAGAAGTAATAGAAAAACATGTTTTACTTGGTGACATATAAATTCATTGCTGAATCATCTAGAACTTATCCCTTATTATTTATCTTGCACTAACATTTATTTCATTCTGGTAATAAAAAAACATGCTCATAAAACATCAACCGGCTGGAAGTTTCCAATTGATTTCCAACCATTGATCGTCTAAAAGCAAGTTTATTTTCAAATTATTACTTCTACCTTTGCAAAATTTTTATGTAAACATATTAAAATTATCAGGACCTAGCACTTCTCTCATTTTCCTTAATGCACGTCGTTGCAACCTCGACACATGCATTTGCGACATACCTAATAAATCACCAACTTCTTGTTGGCTGAGATTTTCAAAAAATATTAATTTTAATATTTCTTGCTCTCTTTCGGGTAATGCCGGAAAGACATTTTCTAAAACAAGATGAAGATCCATTTTTTCATAATTATCCTCTTTTTCTCCGACTAAATCCATTAATGTAAATGTGCTACCATCATTTCCAGTTTCATGGGTATAGTCCATCGATAGCGCTCGATAACTTTTTGTCATCTCCATCGTTTCTAACACATCTTCTTCAGATACATTTAAATATTCTGCAATGTCGCTCACGCGCGGTGAATGTTCCATTGAATTCGTTAACTCATCGATAGCACGGTTAATTTTTGGACCAAGCTCCTTTATTCTGCGTGGAACGTGAACTCCCCATGTCTTGTCACGAATAAATCGTTTAATTTCACCAATTATTGTCGGAATCGCAAAGGCTTCAAAAGATTTACCAAATTCAGAATCAAAACGTTTTGCGGCAATTAATAGACCAATTAATCCTACTTGTACCAAGTCTTCATGGTTTTCCTGCATTCGTGAATATTTACCTGCCAATGAGTGAACAAGTCCTTCATATTTTAATACTAACTTTTCTTTCGCTCGTTCTTCTTCTGGAAATGCCTGAATTGTTTCTATAATTTCATATAATTCTTTTTCCGAAGCATCATTTACATGACTTTTTGAATGACGATTCTTATTGTTAAAGTTTGTTCCGTTTTTTTTATGTTTCATTACCTTTTTATCTGCATTAACACTTGCACAACAAACTGTTGCCTGCTTCTTCTCTTTACTTTGTCGCGACGTGCTCATTCGCATCCACCTCGGATTCATCGAGATATTTCGTCATTAGAAGGGTAACCCCATAATCATTATTAATTTCGACTTTATCCATTAGTGTATTAATCAAGTATAATCCAAATCCCCCTTCCCTTAATTGTGCCGCGGGACTTAATTCTTCTTTTTCACTTACGGGACCGATTCGACTTTTAACTTCCTCTAAATTAAAACTTTCACCTTGATCAGAAATCATAACCTCAAGTTTATCTTTATATATACCAAAACCTAAATTTAATTCTCCAGGTTCACCTTGTTCATAAGCATGTGTAACAACATTTGTAGCCGCTTCAGATATGGCTACTTTTAAATCTTCAATCGTTTCATAGGAAAATCCCATTCGATTCGCAATACCTGAAACAGTTAATCTGACTACTCCTACATATAGTGCTTTTGCCGGTATTCTTATTTCAACAAAATCGAATTTTCCCACATTTATTCTCCCCCTTCATTTACTTTTTTTATATTTAATATTTCATCCAAACCTGTTATCGTAAATAATCTTAACACTCGTTCCTGCACATGAATGATTTCTAGATCACTTTTATTTGCCATTGCAGTTTTGTAGGCTTGAATAAATACACCTAATCCTGTACTGTCCATGTAAGATACACTCTCTAAATCAACATGAACTGTTCCATTAATACTTTCCACCAATGGAAGTAACTTTTCTTTTAATTTATCGGCCGTATATATGTCTATTTCTCCGGCCAAACTTACTTTTGCATTATCTTCCACTTGGTTTACATCGATTGCTAAATTCATTTTGACACCCCACTAATAATTGTTAATACTTATTTTTTTAAATTCATTACTCTTATCAATATCACATATTTAAAAGTTTCTTCCTTTATAAAAGTGTATACCCACCGTATCAAAACACTAAACAGTATTTTTTAAAATCATTAATGTAAAATCATCCCTTACCATATATTCTTCTATATTCTTCAAATGTTCATACACTTGTTCAACTTGTTTTTGTGCTGATAAATGACGATATAATTCAATAATCTTTAAAATTTCTTGGCGACTTATAAACTGACCTGCCCGTTGGCATTCTGTAACACCATCTGTTAATAATACAACCATGTCCCCTTTTTCCATCGTCAATTCATACTGGGGATAATCACTATTTTTCAACACACCTAAAACGAGTCCCTTTGTCTGTAACTCGGAAAATCTTTCAGTTTTATTCTTATATAAAAAGCCTGGTTCATGTCCTGCTGAGGCATAGTTAAATGTTTTTGATTTAGGAAAATATTGACCGTAAAACATCGTGATAAACATTGATGAAGCAATATTTCTTTCTACTATTCTATTTAATCTTCTTAACACTTCATTAACCTTCATTTTCTCCTCATAAAAATTATCCATTCCATATTTAATCATCGACATACTAAATGCTGCTGGAATTCCTTTGCCAATGACATCTGCTATGGCTAACCCTAATGTTCCATCATCACGTTTAACAAAATGATAATAATCTCCATTCATTTGCGAATACGGTATGGAAATAACACCGATATCTAATCCTTCTACAACTGGAATATTAGTTTGTAAAACAGTTTTTTGCATATTAGCAGCTACTTCAATTTCTGATTTCAATTCCAGCTGTTCCATTCTAATTTTTTCTAATCGTTCATAACTTTTGCGATAGGCGATTAATGTTTTGTGTAAAAATTCCAATGAAAGTCTTCTTTCGTCGGATATTTTTCCAAACAAATTATTCATTGCCTCCATATGAATTGATACTATTTCTTCAGGGAAAATTTTACGATTAACAAATGCCTCTCCCATTTCTGTTGCTGTCATTAAGACGTTGTCTTTATCAGTTTCCACATAGTTTTTTAGTAATTTTTCATAAAATTGTGCTTCATCTTTACGCCACGGCAAAAGACATCTCCTCCACCTATATTCATTTGTAGTGTTATTGACCCCCTTAATTTATAAGGAGTTCATTAAAAATTACTCTTTTTTATTCGTTAATGTTAATTTTTTACCTTTAAATGCTGTAATAGATGTTTCATGATACGTGCCATTCACCCAATCTTCTAACTGATTACTATAAGTAGGACTTTTAATATGTTCTGATTGACCCGGACCTACAATATGATAACCTGTCTTAGGATCATCCATATCAATGACAAATCTCCATGAAGCCCCATGATTAACTATGCCATCACCATTATGACTAGCAGCCATCGGTGTGAATTTACTGCCATTCACCGGTAAAGGCTTTTTATTAAAAACATAACCTAAATATTTATTTGCCGATGATAAAGGATGTTTAAATTGTACTTGATGAAAATCCCCCCATTTCCATTTATTCATATTTGTGCCAAAATCATCTTCAATTCTTGCAAGAGCATCTTTAAATGATTGTAGCACTATCTCTTCAACGCCATCCTTCTCATCAACCCAAATCGATCGATTCCCTTTACGCATTAGTTCATCAGCAGTTTGCTGTCGACCACTAAATAATTCCATCATATCATCTGGAATATCACTAAACAAAATCTCTTCAATTGCTTGAAACCAAAAATCAAAAATTAATGGTTGTGCTAAATTTACAACATCGGTATAATCCCAATCCTCCATTAATTCAATTGCTTTCTCTTCCTTTTCTGTCAATGATGCTTCTTGTAAAATATCGATAAAATAAGGTACAAATTCTCTCGCCCGCAAATTTGTTGGATCCATTTGTAAATCTTCCATATCTTCTATAGTTAAATTATCTGAAGCCTCCAATACCTCATGAATACGTTCATATCGATATGGTTGAGCCCAAACATTACTAATGTGGTACGGATAATTGTCCGGTGTTATTTTGTTATTAGCTGTTGCAATAAAACCTTTTTCAGGATTGACAACTCTTGGTAACTCATCGAACGGGATAAAATCTTCCCATTCATATTTCGCTTCCCATCCTGGTAATGGGACGAGTGCATGTTTAGATTTTTCATAGATTGGTATTTTTCCATTTGCTTTATAGGCAATTGTTCCATCCTCACTAGCAAAAACAAAACTTTGTGCCGGAGCATGAAAATCTTCTAAAGCCGTTTCAAATTCATCCCAGTTTGTTGCATGATTCATTTCAATGACCGCCTGTAACTCAGGCGTTGCATCTAACGCTGTCCAACGAAGGGATAAAACAGATTGCTCCCCACTCTCCTTTGCAAATTCGGAAATGATAGGGCCGTGTCGTGTTTCTAGTACTTCGTAGTTAACAGTTTTCCCGTCCTTTACTTTAATAGGTTCTTTAATGACTTCTGCCTCTTCCCATTCCCCTTCAAATAAAAATTCATGTTCATTATCTGGATTTCTTTTTTCAATATATAACTGTTGTACATCAGGTCCAACATTCGTCACTCCCCAAGCAATGTTGTCGTTATGACCTAAAATAATGCCCGGAATACCTGCAAAAATCACACCACTAACGTTCATGTCGTCCGTTTCCAAATGCATTTGTAACCAGATAGAAGGGGTTGATAAACCTAAATGGGGATCATCAGCTAACAACGGTTTTCCTGAAGCAGTTTTCTCTCCACTTACTACCCAATTATTACTACCATTAAATGAGTGCGGTATAACGGCATCTTTAAAACTAGTAGCAATATCAATTTCATCTTCATCAATAATCGTCATTTTCCCTTCAGGATAAGTCGGAAATAATTCATATGCTTTTTCATTTGAATATCGTTTTAGTAAGTAATAATTGAAAGCTTGACGCTCCCAATGACCCCCTAAATCAAATGCCATATATTTTCCAATTGTTAAAGAGTCAAGTGGTGTCCATTCGCCCGGTTCAGCTCCAATCAGTGAAAATTCAAATGGTAATGCCCCGTTCTCCTTTGCCTCATCTATATAAGCATTTACCCCATTAGCAAACCATTGTAAAATATCTTTCGCATGGTCATCATATAAATCAAATGATTTTTCAGCGGCACGTCTTAAACCAAGTGCACGGAAATACTTGTCATTAGATAGTGCCCCTTCGCCGATAATTTCACTTAATGTTCCTGATGCTTGCCTTCGTGAAAGTTCCATTTGTAACATTCGACGCTGTGCTTGAACATAACCTTGAGCCGTATATAAATCTTGTTCATTTGTTGCCTTAATATGGGGAACACCGTCATCATCTGTCACTACAATAACATCATCCGTTATTGCTGATAATTCTGTCGTTCCTTCAATAACTTCTAAAGACTTCCCCACAAAATGATTTAGAAATAAAAATCCTACAATAATTAGTAATAAAATAGTTCCGGCGGTATAAAATGAGATCCGTTTCCAATTAAACTTTTTCTTTATATTATCACTTGACTCTTCCATGACATTTTCCCCCTAAAGTATCATGATGATATTAATTGTAAATTTTTCTTGAGTTAAATCTCATTATTAAAACGGAAAATCATTTAGCCATTGACCTCCGTCCATTGTCACTACCTCACTATTTATGTATGCTGCATCTTCGGAAAACAAAAAGTATGCTAATCCTGCAATTTCCTCTGGAGTTCCTAAACGCCTTAATGGGACTGATTCAACTGTTCTTTTAGCCATTTCAGTTGATAACATAAGCTTATCCATACCGCCGGTTCTTTCAATTGGGCCTGGAGCTATTGCATTCACACGTATCCCGTATTTCCGCCCCCACTCTACGCCTAGTGTCCTTGTCAAACTGAGAACTCCCGCTTTCGCAGCAGCACTATGAACAACACCTACCCCTGCATCCCAAGCGTATGTAGCTACGATATTAATAATAGAACCTTGTATTTTCTCCTTTATCCAATAGTTCCCTACTGCTTTACTACAATAAAATGTTCCATTTAAAACAATATTAATAACTGAATTCCAACCATTAACAGAAAGGTCTTCTGATGCTACGACAAAATTTCCTGCAGCATTGTTAACGAGATGGTCAATAGAGCCAAACTTTTCTACAGTTTCGCTAACCATCTTCTCCACATCTTCAGGTTCCCTCACATCCATCGCGATAGGATGTATTTCTCCAACAGCTAATGAAGAGAGTCCTTCAATCGTTGATTGTAGTCGCTCTTCATTACGTCCTGTAATAACTACATTTGCTCCTTCTTCAACAAACCTTTTTGCCATTGCTTTTCCCATACCACTTGAACCACCAGTAACGATAACAACTTTCCCTTTCATAATACCTCTCCTTTCCAATGAAAACTCATTGGGCTTTTTACTTTTCCAATTTAAATAATAATTTTATAAGTTCCTTCAAAGTAACCGTTATCATTTAAATAATTGTTTTCATTATATCATAAAAGCATATGACTTTTATAACCTTAAATTTATTATAAGTTTTCCTTTTTTGCATTGAAGTAAATTCCGAAAAAAATTAATTATTAAAAATATTAGATAAACATATGTTTTTGTAAACTAATAAACTTTATACATCTATTAATCAAATAGATATTAATTTTCTATTTAACAAAAATTTATGTATTTGTACTAGTAACGTTCAAGTAGTAAAATGTAAATTTTTTATTTAAATTAAAATGAAATGAATTTTTGAAGAGTAGTAAAAGAACTCATATAGTAGAGTAATTTTAAGAATGATACCCTTATGATGTTTTTCATCAACGTAGAAGTTAAATAATTCACTTAAACGATGTTTAAGTCTGTTTGCAGGATTTCCATACAGTGGTTAAGCTAATAACAGACAATTTTTGGAGGTGTATCATAGTTAATATTTTATTAGAAAAAGAACGAACAAAAAAAGAAGGTCTAATTTTTAAGGAACCTGAAGTTGATGATGGCGCAGAAATGTTTAGAATTGCAAAAGATTCCAAAGTGTTAGATATGAACTCTTCTTATTGCTATTTAATGTGGAGTAAATTTTTTAACAAAACATCGATCATCGCTTATGAAGGGGAAGAGGCGGTTGGATTTGTATCAGGATTTATACAGCCCGAATCAGAAGACACTTTATTCATTTGGCAAATCGCGATAAACTCAGATTATCGTGGACGTGGGATTGCTACTAAATTAGTAACAAAGCTATTAAAACAGTTAAAAAGTGAAAAAATTCGTTTTTTAGAAGCAACTGTTACTCGTTCTAATTTAGCATCTAGCAATTTATTTAAAGGAATTGCCGAAAAATTTAACACAAAGTATGACATAAAAAAGTGCTTTAGTAAAGAACATTTTCCTGATGAATCTAGTGAAGCAGAATTTACGTATCGAATTGGCCCCTTCCAACGGCTAACGTAAATTCAAATAGATTAAAAGTACCGTTTTTTAACTTTTAGACTTATAATAAAGATACACACTATTTTTATAGTGAAATAAACTTGGAGGTTTTTATTAATAATGTTGATGACGAAAGGGTCTACAAATATTACGATGGATGTTTTTGAAAATTTAGAATCAGAAGTAAGAAGTTATAGTAGAAGTTTTCCTACCGTTTTTGAAAAGGCAAAAGGATATCGCGTATGGGATACTAATGGAAAAGAATATATTGACTTTTTTGCTGGTGCAGGTACATTAAATTACGGACATAACAATGAAGCGATGAAAGATTTATTGATTGAATACATTCAAAATGACAATATTACTCATAGTTTAGATATGGCAACTATTGCTCGAGGTGAGTTTTTACAGAAATTCTCGGAAACAATTTTACAACCTCGACAAATGGATTATAAAGTAATGTTCCCTGGTCCAACTGGGACAAATGCTGTAGAAAGTGCATTGAAACTAGCAAGAAAAGTTACTGGGCGTAGAAACATCATGAGTTTCTCAAATGGATTTCATGGTATGACAATTGGATCATTAGCCATCACTAGTAACGCTTCAAAACGTGCTGGCGCTGGAATTCCTTTAGAACACACTGTGTCAATGCCGTTTGATAATGCATATGACGACATTGATTCTTTAACTTATATTGAACAATATTTAGCAAACAACAATAATGAAATTGATTTACCAGCTGCCATTATTTTGGAAACAGTACAAGGAGAAGGTGGCATTAACGCGGCTAGTTACGAATGGCTTCAAGGGATTGAAAAAATTGCCCGAAAGTATAATATGTTATTCATTGTTGATGACATCCAAGCTGGTTGTGGACGTACAGGATTCTTTTTCAGTTTTGAAGATGCTAATTTAAACCCTGACATTATTTGTTTATCAAAATCTATCGGAGGGTTTGGTCTCCCAATGGCCATTGTCTTGATGAAAAGGGAATATGACAAATGGCAACCTGGAGAGCACAATGGTACATTCCGAGGTAATAACTTAGCATTTGTTGGTGCAAAAGAAGCCCTATCTTATTGGGAGGATGACCAATTTTCTAGTGAAATCCAAGAAAAGTCATCAATTTTAGAATTATTTATTGAAAAAATGATAAAAAATTATCCAGCTTTACGTGGTGAAGCTAGAGGTAGGGGTCTCATGCAAGGGATTGCGTGTGGTGTTGATGGCTTAGCAGAAAAAATCTGTGCAGAATCATTTAAGAATGGTTTATTAATGGAAACATCAGGCCCTAAAGATGAAGTATTTAAATTCCTTCCACCTCTTATAATTGATCATGATGGATTGTTTGAAGGATTATCAATCATTGATAAAAGTATTCAAATAGTACTGGAAAGAGAAGGGTTCGATCAGTAGTTTTAAGAGTTATAGAGTATAAGCTTTATAGAAACTCCTGTGTTGGAGTATAAATGAAATTTAGGAGCCAAATCTTATAGGATTTGGCTCTTCTTTTTATTGAGGATACACTTGATTCTATTTCAATTGCTCAGCTGAATTTTCAGTTTTTGCGATTTTCAGCGGAGCTGGAGGCTCTAGCTCATGTGAAATTTGCATTTTCCCTTTTTTCAGCGGAGCTGGAGGCTCTAGCTCATGTGAAATTTACACTTTTCCTTTTTTCAGCGGAGCTGAAGGCTCTAGCTCATGTGAAATTTGCATTTTCCTATTTTTCAGCGGAGCTGGAGG
>Ga0209487_1003320_pt1 | contig 12665 bp, 10 predicted proteins | sample Poulit2012_FD_187524 | JGI IMG/M metagenome (GOLD analysis project Ga0209487, IMG submission 187524) | Agricultural soil microbial communities from Georgia to study Nitrogen management - Poultry litter 2012 (SPAdes) (version 2) | ecosystem: Environmental > Terrestrial > Soil > Agricultural land... | reverse complement strand
GATTCTCTCACTCCACCAATACATGTATCAGCAATCACAACATCGACTGGGTCACCTGTATAGTAAAAAATATGTTCCTTTAATAGTGCAGCAACAGATGTTGCTAATCCCATCGTTGTTTCCTCTAATGATTCCCTTACTCCTTTTCTTCGCCCATCAATTACTGGTCTAATCCCTATTTTCGGTAATTCTCCTACATAACGTGGATCTGCTGTCATTTGTATACCCTCCATTTTTTTGTGAATTTCATAATACGGATTTATAGCCAATTCGTTACGATATGTAGTTTCGTTGGATCTTTCTTAACTACATACCGTATCGAATAGTCTGTTTTTGGTCATTATGAATTTCACATTTATGAATTTCATAATACGGGTTTATAGTCAATTCGTTACGATATGTAGTTTCGTTGGATCTTTCTTAACTACATACAGTATCGAATGGTCTGTTTTTGGTCATTATGAATTTCACATTTATGAATTTCATAATACGAGTTTATAGTCAATTCGTTACGATATGTAGTTTCGTTGGATCTTTCTTAACTACATACAGTATCGAATGGTCTGTTTTTGGTCATTATGAAATTCGCATTTATATTAATTTTATAAATCTACTATATGCTTGATCCCATGGTGATAGATCCATAGGCGTATAATCTATTGTATTAAAAGTATAACTAGATATTCTTCTCGCTTCCTCAAGATTGTCAAATACCCCTAACGCTATCAATTGAGACAAAGCATTCCCGATTGAACTTGCTTCAACTGGCCCTGCCTTCACTGGTTTCTTCGTCGCATTGGCAGTGAATTGACATAACCACTTATTCTGAATACCACCTCCAGCCATATGAATTGATGGGATCTCCTTTTCAGTTAAATGTGCTAATCTTTCAATCACCCATCTGTATTTAAGTGCTAGACTTTCTAATATACAACGGATGAACTCCCCCTTTGTTGTTGGCACTTTTTGCTCTGTTTGTTGACAATACGTTTGAATCGCTTCTGTCATACTGCGCGGATTAAAAAACAACTCATGATCAGGGTCAATCAATGATTTAAATGGTTCCGCTTCCATTAATAAATTACTTTCTTCCTGATAAGAAATAAATTCACCATCCTTTTCCCAATCTTTTTTACACTGTTGCAATAACCATAGTCCCATATTATTTTTCTGTAAACGATATGTTTTATCCATTGTGCCTTCGTTTGTGAAGCCCCATTCAAAAGCTTCCTTTGTCACAATAGGTTGGTCGACTTCTATACCAATGAGCACCCAAGTCCCACAACTCATAAATGCTGTTTGTCGATCGTGAAGTGGCATGGCGGCTAATGCACAAGCCGTATCATGGCCTGGAACATTGATAACTGGAATCGGCTCTATTCCTATTTCTTCATTCAGTTCATTTTTCGTATATCCGACAACTGTATTCGTTGCTTTTATTTCTGCCAAAGGTAATTGACCTGCAAAAACTTTTTCAATAATCTTGCCATCCCAATCTTGTGTTCCTGTATTCAACAATTGCGTTGTAGAAGCATGCGTGAATTCGTTATAAGTTTGATCTGTAAATAGGAAACCAAGTAAACTTGGCATGGTTAAAATAGTTGATACTTGTTTTTTAAATTCGGGATGTTTGTTAAAAACAGCAACTAATTGATAAAGGGTATTAATTGGCGCTGACTCTATTCCTGTTCTTGTAAAAAGTTCTTGATCGCTTATCTGTTGATGAACTTTAGGCATGATTTCGTTCGTATGTGTATCTCTATAAGAATAAGGATCACCTAGCAAATCCCCTTTTTCCGAGATCATTCCAAAATCAACGCCCCACGTGTCAAAGCCAATTCCATCGATATGAGGACCATACTTTACAACGTATTTGTTCAGTCCGTTTTTAACCTCAGTAAAAATAGAAGAGATATCCCAGAAAAAATGGCCATTTCTCTCAACTGGTTCATTCGAAAATCGGTGTAACTCTTCTAAAGTTAATCTTTGCCCCTCTAATGTAACAATCATTAGCCTACCATTTGAAGCACCAAGATCAACTGCAATAACTTTTTTCATCAAGAACACTCCTAAAGTTTGCCTTTTTTGAGTAGGTCCGCACGATATGTTTCCGATGATAAATTACGTAAATCATCACATTCCTTTTCTGTCAAAATCCTTGGTTTACCGATTGAGGCTGAAATAGCATATACCTTTGCCGCTTCTTCTGTTAGCTGCATATAAAAAAATGCTTCCTTCATTGTTGTTCCAACTGTTAATACACCGTGATTTCGCATAATAATTGCTTGGTTGTCTGCAACAACTTCCGCTACTGCATCAGCAAGCACATGTGTTGTTGGGATGACATAATCAATATATGCGACATTTTTAACCATCGCTGGAAAATCTGGAAACATGGGTGGAATATTTTGACCTGTTGATGATACAGCAACAGAATAACTTGGATGTGCATGTAAAACCGCATTGATATCCTGATTTCTTCTAAAACATTCTAAATGCATTAATATTTCTGAGGACGGCTTAAGGTCACTAAAAATTTCTCCAGTATCGATATTTACTTTTACCCAATCTTCGTCCTTCGTTTCCTTCAAATCAAAGCCACTTGGTGATATATACATAAATTCCCCATCACGCATACTTAAATTACCGCCCGCTCCAACGACTAAGCCACTATCTACTAGTTTATGGGCATATTTTTCTAGATCTCGAAAAACCGTTGCCATATCGCATGCCTCCTGTGCATTTTGATTGTTACCGCTTTATTGTTACCGATAACATTATTATATCAGTCGAGCCAAAGTCCGTCAATCCACTTTTGAAAAACATGTAGTGTATTCATTAAGAGGAAAGTCATTTAATTCCTATGCTATAATATGGATAATTGATTCAGAATATTATACATTTTGATCCAGTAAAACATGAAGTTAGAAAGGATTGAATCGATGGCTACAATTTATGATATCGCCAAATTGGCGAATGTTTCTCCTATGACTGTATCAAGGGTCATTAATGATTCCAAAAATGTCAGTGAGTCGACACGAGCTAAAGTCAATCGTGCTATTCAGGAATTGAACTATATTCCTAACTCATCTGCTCGTTATCTCACTTCAAAGAAATCGAATATATTGTCGCTCGTCATCACAGATATTAGGAACCCATTCTTCACAAAATTAGCACGTGGAGCTGAGGATAAAGCAAAACAAATGGGCTACCGTCTTTTACTTTGTAATAGTGATGAGGATATACATAAAGAGTCTGATTATATTAATATGCTGATATCAACGGGTGTAGATGGTGTTATGATTACACCTTCTGAGGATGGATCAAGTGAAAATTTGCAAATTTTACATCAGAACGACATTCCGTTTATTCTACTAGATCGAAGAATTCCTAGTGTTAAATGTGATGAAATCCATGGGGATAGCCGAAGTGGTACAAGAAGAATATTGGAACATTTGATTCAAAGTGGGCATCAACGAATTGCCATGATTAATGGTCCTTTAAAGGTGTCAACAGCCAGGGAGCGGCACCAAGCATATATTGACACATTAACTGTTCATCAACTTCCTATAAAAGAGGAATATATCTTACAAAGCCACTTTAAAAATGACCAAGCAAACATATCCAATTTACTATCAATCCCAATAGCAGAACGGCCAACTGCCATATTTGCAGCAAATAACTTTATTGCGATCAACACCATTAAAGAACTGCGTAAGCAAAATATCTGCGTACCAGAGGATATTTCCGTCGCTTGTTTTGATGATTTGGATAGTTTGCTTGATTTAAATCCATTTTTAACAGTCGTTTCACAACCAGCCTATCAATTTGGTTATCTAGGTGCAGAGATGCTTATTGAAAGAATCGAAGCAACCGCCCCACCAGAATTTAGAAAAGTTGTATTACCTTCTGAATTAATTGTGCGGAAATCTACAACTTCTGTGTAAATTTTCATCATCCTCGCGCGATTTTTGTGATCCTCGCGCGATTTTGGCGGATCCTCGCGCGATTTTGGCGGATCCTCGCGCGATTTTGGCGGATCCTCGCGCGATTTTTACATCTTCGTAGACTCGATGTAAAAATCTTATTAAATCACACCTTTTTTCAATATAACATTTCCATATAGAGCACTTTCACTTGTTGCTAAAATGGCATATGCTTCCCGCGCTTGGTTATAAAATTCGAATCGATCCACATATTCTATTTCCACCTTCGTTCCAGTGGCCTCAGTTAATAGATTTTGATAAACCTTCCATATTGGTGGTTTTGGTTCATTTGGATCGACTGTCTCCATGAATTTAACTGGCGCTTCCACAAATGTATCAAGTGGGAAAAACTTCATAATAGACTCAAGTAGTGATGGAATATCATGACCATCTGCTCTTACAAGTCTTTTTGCATTACTACTAGCTGGAAAATTTCCGTCAGCTAGGACAATTTCATCTCCATGGCCCATTTCCATTAATATTTTAAATAGTTCAGGTGATAAATTTGTTGGAATCCCCTTTAACATATTGCAACACCACTTTCCATATATTATTTTTTAGGAATTGATCACAAACAAAGACTATTCATTCACTTTCCTTGCTAACAAATTCATGAACATATTGATCTAACAATGGTTTCACCAGCCTATTATCCGATAACCTTCACCAGCCTTCACATTAAACTGAAGATAATCATCCTTTTCCACTACATCGACATGTTCGACCTTGAGCTCACCAGCCGAAGTATTGATTTTACATATACCATGATGATCCGCACGTATCGTGGCGATCGTTAATTTTCCTTCTTCCCATTCCAGATCGACTGTAAATCCACCACGAGCGCGTAGGCCAGTTACTTTTCCAGCTTGCCAATGATCAGGTAATGCGGGTAATATACGAATAAATCCTTCATGAGATTGTAATAGCATTTCGGCGACCCCTGCTGTATAACCAAAATTACCATCAATTTGAAATGGTGGGTGGGCACCAAATAAATTTGGATAAATACCGCCTCCATGATGAGTACTGGAATCTCCTTCTAGCAAATTGAACTTATTTTCAATAAAACGGTGGGCTCTATTCCCATCAAGCAATCTCGCCCAAAGGCTAATTTTCCAACCAAGGCTCCATCCAGTTCCCCCATCCCCTCTTCGATTTAGTGAAACTTTTGTCGCTTCCCAATATTCCCTTTGATGATTTTCGGTTAGCTGTCTTCCTGGATATGTGCCAAATAAGTGGGATACATGACGATGATGCACATCCTGATCTTCAAAATCCTCTAACCATTCTTGTAATTGTCCATGTTTACCAATCTGATATGGATGTAACTGATCACGAACGGCAATAAGTTCGTCCTTAAATTTTTCATCAATTTGAAGTACATCAATCGCCTCGATACAATTCGTAAATAAATCCCAAATAATCGCTAAATCCATGGTAGCTCCAGAACTAATTGCAGCTAACTGATCACTGTTCATCCTGAATTTATGCTCAGGTGAAGTCGAGGGAGAGGTCACATAAAATCCATGCTCATCTTTGATTAACCAATCCAAACAAAATAATGCCGCTTCCTTCATTATTGGATAGGCTTTTTGTCGTAAAAATGCTTCATCCTGATTAAAGGCATAATGCTCCCATAAATGTTGCGCTAACCAGGCACCTCCCATTTGCCACATGACCCAAATTGGATCACCATCACCAAAGTTTCCGACTGGAGCGGATTGACGCCAAATATCACTATTATGGTGGGCTACCCAACCACGCATGCCATAATTAACTTTGGCAGTTTCTTTTCCGTTTTCAGAAATTCCTTCAATAAATTCGAGAAGGGGGAAATGACATTCTGCTAAATGACAAACCTCTGCTGGCCAGTAATTCATTTCAGCATTTATATTTAATGTATAATTACTGCTCCAAGGTGGGCGTACTTGATGATTCCAAATCCCTTGTAAATTTGCTGGCTGCGTACCCTTTCGCGAACTTGAGATTAATAGATATCGTCCATATTGAAATAACAGTGTGACAAGTTGTTTATCTTTCGCTCCAAATCGTCTAATTCGCTCATCAGTTGGTAATGTAGAATGATCTTCATCTGACGCCAATGTTAAGGTTGTCCGATCAAATAATTGTTTATAATCAGATAGATGGTTTTCTAATAGCTCGTCATATGATTTTTCTTTGACAAGCTCCATGTCCCGTTTGGCAAACCTAGAAGGATCGCGACCATCTGTCACAGGTGAACGATCATAACCATTAAAACTTGTCGCAGCGGTAAAATAAAGGGTGGCTCTTGTCGCACCTTCTACAGTAAGTTGGCCATTATGAATAACAGCGTTTCCATCTTCAAGTTTAATTGAAAGGCGGCCTTCAAAACGCATTCCTTCTTCATCACTATAAATAACTGGCTCATCAGCTGATACGTAATTGGGTTCCACGTGTTTTGGTGCTTGTCCTTCTAGAATTAAATGAGTGCCATCAGCAGTTACCGTTGACTTTAAACTGCTTGAAAAAGTTGCCGCGAAATTCAATCGTCCTCGTTTACTACACTCAAATCTCATCATAATAACCTGATCGGGATATGAACTAAAATATGTTCGCTTATACGGTATGTCTCCAATTTTATAAGAAACGCTAGAAATAGCAGACGCTAAGTCTAATTCTCTCGTATAATCTGTTGCATGATTTCCATGGTAAAACTGGATATTGATATTTCCAAAAGGCAAGTATGATTGTGTGTAGGGTCCCATCATCTGTTTGGAAAGCTGATCTGCTTCAACATATTTTTCCTCGGCAATGAGCTTTCGAAGTGCTGGCAATAACTTCTTTGCCTCCTCGTTATTTCCATCCCGAGGACCACCTGACCATAATGTATCCTCATTTAACTGTAAAACTTCTTTTTCTATTCCGCCAAAGATCATAGCGCCCATACGGCCATTCCCAATAGGCAAAGCCTCTGTCCATGCTTGTGCTGGTTTTTGATACATTAATTTCATCATTTTATATCGCCTCCATATCCTACTATTAAATATGCTTTCAATCTTTATAATTCAACCATTGCCTTCATTACCTTTGAATCTGGTAATAACCATTTATTGAACTGATCAATTACTTCATCAAATGCACAACGATGTGTAATATATTTTTCTACATTTATTTCTCCTGTTTCTAGTGTTTTTAAAACATTTTCAAAATCAGCTTTTGTTGCATTACGGCTTGCAAGTAATGAGATTTCCCTTTTATGAAAATCAGGATCATGAAAGCAAATCTGATCGTTGACAAGACCGACATAAATTAATTTTCCGCCATGGGCAACATATTGAAAAGCTCCTGTCATCGATTGAACATTTCCTGTTGCATCAAAGACGATTGATGGTAAATCACCATTTGTCAGTTCCATTAATGATTGCACAGGTTCTTCGAAAGCATTCACAGTTGCCTCCATATTTGCCCAAGTTTTACAAAATTGTAATCTCTCTTTATTGACATCCATAACAATTACGCTAGCACCCTGTTTTTTAGCAAACTGCATGACACCAAGTCCAATCGGGCCTGCTCCAATCACTAGAACAGTTTCATCTTGGGAAATCTCTGCCCTTCTAACAGCGTGTGCACCTATGGCCAATGGTTCAATGATCGCCGCTTGATCCAAGCTTAGTGTTTCCGTTTTAATCATGTTTTCAATCGGAATAGATATCCGTTCAGTCATCCCACCATCTTGATGGACACCAATCACTTCCATCTTTACACAACAATTTGTTTTTCCTCGTCTACATGCAATACATGTTCCACAATGTAGATAAGGTATCATTGCGACTTGATCCCCGACTTGAAAACCTTCAACATGATGATCAACTTCTTCTATCACACCACTAAGCTCATGACCAAGAATGCGCGGATAAGTAAAGTATGGTTGATTTCCTTGGTACGCATGCAAATCGGTGCCACATATCCCTATTCTCTTGATACGAACAATCGCTTCTCCTTTCTTTTTCAAAGGTGGATCTATTTCTATTTTTTTCAATACATTCGGTTTTTCACAAACAATGCTTTCCATAGAATCCTCCTCTTTACCATGTTTGATTATGAATGGGGGCAAGTATGTCTAAAACCTCTTCTAACAATTCTTCATTGATTGGTTCATTGATCCACTTCATATTATTTTGAATATTTTCTATGCTAGCAGTACTCACCAGTGTCGTTGGGATCTGGTCATGATTCACCGCATATTGAATCGCTAATTTCGATAAATTCTCACCTTTTTTCCTACAATGGTCTAAAGCCTTACGACAGACACGCTTTATTTCTTCACTTGCAGGATGCCAATCTGGAGCACCACGCGGTCCCAGCAACCCCATAGCAAGGGGTGAGGCATTGATTAAACCTACACCTTTTTCTTCCAAAAGTGGGATCATATCTAATAAAGACTGATCATTTAACGTATAGTGACAATAAGACAAGACCACATCTAGCTCAGTTTGGGCTAGCACTTTCTCAAAAATCGATAATGGTAATCCAGATACACCGAAATAACGAATTTTACCTTGTTCTTTTAATTGTTGTAAAGCTGGAATCCCTTCCTCCATCACTTCTTCAAAAGATCCGAATTCAATATCATGTAAAAACAAGAAATCTAAATATTCTGTATGAAGCCGTTTAAGGCTATTTTCTACGCTGGTTAGAATACTCTGTTTAGAAAAGTCAAATTCATCTTCTCCATAACGTCCTGCTTTGGAAGATAATAGATATGTATCCCGTGGAATCTCTTTTAAAGCATTTCCCAACACTGTTTCTGCTTTTGTTAACCCGTAATAAGGGGATACATCAATTAAATTGATTCCTTGATCAATCGCTTCATGAACAGTTTTGATTCCTTCTCTTTCATTGATTTCTCTAAAAACGGACCCTAACGAAGAAGCACCATAGCTCAATATAGAAACATCCAATCCTGTATGACCTAACTTTCTATATTTCATCAACACAAACCACCTTACTATAATTTGTAAAATCTCCGAGCGTTCTCACCAAATAGTTTATTTAAATCACTTTCGGACATGTCTTTTGGAAGGGCATGGTTCAAGATATGGACGACATCATCATAACTCCCAGCTAAAAGACAAACAGGCCAATCACTTCCAAACATGATCCGATCCATCCCAAATTCAGATATTATATGATGAATATAAACGGTGAAATCATCTAACTGCCATTGATTATGGTCAGCTTCAGTAATCATCCCTGAGAGCTTGCAGTAGATATTTTTATATTTTGCGATTTGACTGATTTCATTTTTCCAAGGTTCAAAAACTTGTTGGACAATATTTGGTTTGCCAATATGATTGACTACAGCTCTTAAGTTCGGTACTGTTTCAAGCAATTGAATCACAGTAGGCAACTGGTGGTGAACAAACAGCAAATCGACTGGGATATCTTTTTCAGCAAAATAACGTAGTGCATCAAGATAACTTTTTTTCAATACAACTGTTTCATCAGGCATATCTTGAATCATTAGACGAAAACCAAGAAACTTTGGGTGTTTCTCAAATTTGGAAAACTGTACTTGATAGTCTGGTTTCTCGAGATCTATCCAACCCACTACACCTGCAACGGATTCGCTTTCATTACTAACACCTAATAGAAATTCAGTTTCTTCAATTGTTGGTGCTGCTTGAACGAGTATGGTTTGCTTGATTTGATGCTCATGCAAATGTGGAGCAAGATCATCAGGTAAAAAGTCTTTGTAAAGTGTTGTGATATCAGGTGTAATCCAACCATAATCCCCTCGATTAATCTTCCAGTAATGTTGATGTGCATCTATTCTCAATGAGCATCCTCCCTTCACTAAGTTAAATATATATTAACATGAGGTAAAAGGTATTAATATAACTAAATCTGACTTTTTTATACTCTTTTTTGATATATTATGATACATTGTTGTCATATCATTGTTTGGAGGGAATCATTTTATGAAGGCGATTCAAAAACATCTTGATGATCAAAGCGAATTTCCAATTCATATGGTTTATAAAGACAAAAAGAGTCCCCAACATGAACTTCCAGATCACTTTCATGAATGGAATGAGATTATCTTTATTCATAGTGGACATGGAACGATATTTATTGACCAAACATTTTATGAATTAAAGGAAGGCGATATCATTTTGGTCCCAACGAATACCATTCACCGGGTGATCCCTAGGAAGAATCATCTCATTTTATCAACTGCTATTTTCTTTTGCCCAGCATATATCAGACAAACATCAATTGGAGATTCATTCCAATATTTAAGTATTTTCACGAAGGCAAAAAGAACCCAAAACTATAAATACACGCTTTTACCTGAGTATCTCGTTCAATTAGATCATTTTTTCTATCAATTAATGACAGAAAAGCAATCACGGCACGAAGACAGGGAAAATGGAATTTTACTTTGGCTTCATCTAATATTACTAACGATTCATCGGAATCTGAACCAGAAAAGAACGCACCAACATGAGCAGTCCATGCATGAACCTGATTGGATTAAGCAATCTTTAACATTGATCAATCAACATATTAGTGACGATTTGGATCTACAATATATTGCCGAAACTGTATCTGTTTCCGAAGCCCATTTAAGTCGGGTCTTTAAACAATTAATCGGGATGACTGTTTCTAATTACATTATGGTCAGGAGAATTCATCTAGCAAAAGACTTGTTAGTGAGTAGCAACATGAAAATAGCTACAATTGCTGAACAATGTGGTTTTAATAGTTTGCCACATTTTTACCGAACCTTTAAGAAGGAAACATCTATGACGCCCACTGAATATCGTAAAAAAACATTGGCATAGTCACAAATGATTTCTTCTTTCTGATGGAGACATGTTTTTGATCCGTTTAAACACCCTGCCAAAATAAGTTATACTACCAAAACCAACTTGTTCGGCAATTTCTGATATTGGATCGTCTCTTTCAATGAGTAATCTCTCCGCCTCATTGATGCGTAGATGATGGGTGTATTCAATTAATGTTTTCCCTGTTACTTTCTTAAAGACTTTACACAGATGATTTGGAGTTAAGTTCACCATGTCAGCCGCTTCTTTCAGACTCATCTCTTCATCATAATGCATGCGTAAATAATTCAATAAGGGAGAAAGGTTATAATTTCTGCGAATACTTAAATGGGTTTGATCTTCCATTTGATAAAATCTCCGAAAAACGAAACCAAATATCTTATATATTTCGGATTTAATCATCAGTTCGAATCCTTTTTCTTTTTGTTGATATTCACTTACGATTCGAGATATAGATTCATTGATTTCTTGTGTATATTGCCCATCTTTCAAAAAATTAGGCAGTTTTAATTCATGGTTTAAATAGGGCGTAAAATATTGATGATCAGTATTGTCTAAGCCACTATTACGAATGATTGCCTCATTAAAAACAATCGCAATAATTTCTGTATCTTCTTCTAGAACTTGAGCAGAGTGCAACTGTTTGGAATTCACCATGGCCAGCTCACTAGGTTTCATATCGACAAATACGTCATCAACTTGGACCCGGGCTTGTCCCTTTTTAATCATGATCCATTCCATATGATCATGCCAATGCACTGGTATTTCTCCCGTATGAAAGATATGAATGGGAAAAGACTGGTCGGGTATAAATGTCGTCTCTTTTAATGCTAACAAATTGCATCACCTACCTCCGTCACTGTTTCATCTACTCCTACTAATATATACTAAAATAGATAATTTTGTACGAAATACACATTGCGACGATAACAATAGATTCAGGCGAATGCATTTTAAATCCGCCTGAATTTAACTTGCCCTATATAAAAAACTTTTGACCAGTTTTCGAACTTTCAATTGCACCAAAGACCATTTTCATACTTTCAATATTGTCACTACTATCTGTTTCAGCAGGTCTTCCTTCTTCAATAGAAGCGAACATTTCATCTAAGCAACCCCAATGTTCTTCTCTATTCTTCCAATTGTTTGGCACATCCACAACTTGAAATGGACTTATAAATCCAGCAGGTTTAGCATCATCAACCACTTCACAAATAGGCATATTCATACCATCCCATTTCACTGTTCCTTTACTTCCCGTAATCCGCCAGTCCCCTTCCCAAGAAGTGTGTAAGCCCTCGGCACACCAAGAACCTCGATACGTAAATACGGATCCATCTGACATCTCAAAAATGCAAACAGCGGACGCATTCCCTTTGTACCAAGATCCAGGCGGATTATATTCATGACAGTAAACAGAAACTGGATTTTCCCCACTTATAAAACGCGCTTGATCAAATGTATGTATGGCCATATCAAGCATGAGTGGATGGTCCATCAAATCACGAAATCCTCCGAAATGTGGTCCTAGGAAAAAATCAGCATGAATGGAACCCACTTCACCAATTGTTCCAGCAGATAATAAATTTTCTAACGCACGAATTTGCGTTAAATATCTCCGGTTTTGCATAACTGCATACTTTTTTTCTGATTGCTGTGCAGCTTGCAAAACTTCTTTGGCATCGGCTAGATTTTCAGCCATTGGTTTCTCGCCGAATACATGACAATTTGCTTGTAATGCTGTTGTGGTAATTTGTTTATGTGCTACAGGAATCGTGACATCAAAAACTAAATTTCCCTCCGTTTCTTTCAGTGCTTCTGATAAATCAGAGAATAACGGCACTTT
>Ga0209487_1003319_pt1 | contig 12667 bp, 9 predicted proteins | sample Poulit2012_FD_187524 | JGI IMG/M metagenome (GOLD analysis project Ga0209487, IMG submission 187524) | Agricultural soil microbial communities from Georgia to study Nitrogen management - Poultry litter 2012 (SPAdes) (version 2) | ecosystem: Environmental > Terrestrial > Soil > Agricultural land... | reverse complement strand
CCTGGATACCGTGTTCGGCCATGTACTCGGCGAAATCCGTGTCGTTGTAATTGATGCCGATATCGGCGCCCAGCTCGTAGCAGACATCCAGCTTGCGCTGCGAGCCGGCCGTCACGATCACTCGAGCGCCGAACGCTTTAGCCACTTGAATTGCCATCGTGCCGATGCCGCTGCCGCCGCCGTGCACCAGCAAGGTCTCCCCGGCTTGCAATTTGCCGATCATGAAGACGTTCGACCACACGGTGGCGGCAACTTCCATGAGACCGGCGGCTTCGATCGTCGTGCACCCCTGGGGGATGCTGGCCACTTGGCCCACCGGGACCGCCACGTATTCGGCATACCCGCCGCCGCTGAGCAAGGCGCACACCTGACTGTCGACTTCCAGATCGGTCACATCGGGTCCCAGCTCGCGGATCGTGCCGGCACACTCGAGACCAAGAACATCGGTCGTGCCCGCGGGCGGATCGTAGAACCCCCGTCGCTGTAATGTATCGGCCCGATTGACACCGGCCGCCGTGACCTCGATCAGCACCTCGCCGGGACCCGGTTCGGGCACGGCACGGTCGGCCACAACCAGCGCCTCGGGTCCGCCCGGTTCGTCCACGACAACGGCACGCATACCCATCACAGTACGGCCCCGCGACACTCGCGTGCAACGCGGCCCTGGGCCGTGACCGGCACATTTGGGGGATCAGTTGACGTTCAGGTGTGCCTGCGATACTAGAAGCCATGCACGTCGCCGTACTGCAGTTCGCGTCCTCACGCGATCGTGCCGAGAACCGTTCGGTCATCAGCGACGGGCTGAGTCAGCTATCGCCTGACGCATGGGATCTCATAGTCCTTCCCGAGGCGGCGATGCGCGATTTCGGTCCACCCGACGATGACCTACGACCCGATGCCGAACACGTCTACGCCGATCCGGCAACGGATGCAGGGCCCGGAGACGACCGGTTTGCCGCCATGCTCGGCTCCGAAGCCGCGCGCCTGCAATCGACGATCGTCGCCGGCATGTTCGAGCGGACCGACAACCTTCCCTACAACACACTTGTGCTGGCCGCGCCCGACGGCACCGTGACGCCGGCCTACCGCAAGATTCACCTCTACGATTCATTCGGTTATCGCGAATCCGATCGGATGGCCGCGGGCCCGATCGAGCCGTCGGTGGTATCGATCGCCGACACGCGGGTGGGGTTGATGACGTGTTACGACCTGCGCTTTCCCGAGCTGGCGCGCACACTGGTCGACGCGGGCGCCGAAATATTGATTGTGCCCACCGCTTGGGTCGCCGGCGACGGCAAACTCGATCATTGGCGCACACTGATCAAGGCCCGGGCCATCGAAAACACCGTTGATGTGGTTGGGGCGGCACAATGCGGCGATCGTTACACCGGGCACTCCACGGTCATCAGCGCCGCCGGAACGGTTTTGACCGAAGCCGACAACGAACCCGGGATCGTAACGGCGACGCTCTCAGCCGAAGATCGGCAGGCGGCCCGGCGCCGCAACCCGTCCCTGGCAAACCGCCGGATGGGTCGATGAGCGCACGAGGCGGCCCGCGCCGATCTAGTGGACAGGTCCGATCTGGTCGCCCGGGCCGGCGGCGTCGCGATAGCATCGCCGACGACGCAAGCCCGGGCCACGCAAGCGCGAATGATCCCAACTCCGTCGCACCAGCAGACACCCAACTCGACGACGCGCCGGGCCGACGACGCGCCGTGATCACCGAGCCCGTCGCATACGACGTGCCCACCCGGGGACCGCGGATCCGTTCGGCCCTGTTGTCTCGGTGGACGATCGCGGCGACGGTCCTGATCTGGGTGGTGGCCACTGCCGCTGCCGCTACCTCGGTTGTCGCGGTCGGGGCGCCAAGCAGCATCCACCGCCCGGCCGCGGCGGTGCTCATGGTGCTGTTGACCAGCGGCCTTGTGCAGCGCGGCGGCGGGCATCTGCGCATCTGGTTGCCCATCGTGGTGGCATTAGCGCTGGCCGCGACCATCACCCAGCTGGCCGGCGTCCTGGCCGCCGCCGCAGGTACGACCGCGGTGGTGGCGTCTGTTCTGGCGGTGGTGGCGACAACACCGGGCAAAACCTGGCTTCGAGCGGTCGGCGAATATTTCGTAGCGCTGGGAATCGCTGCTTCGGGGACCGTGGCCGTTGCGGCGTGGAATGCGCCGGTGAGCTATCAGCGTTTCAACCTGGCGGTGCTCGCCGTGGCGCTGGCGCTTGCCATCATTTTTGTGTGGAGCCTGGGTTCGGGTCTGCACGGACTAGAACGTCAAGGATTGGCGGTCACCGCCGGCGTGGCCATCGTCCTGATTTTGGTCCTGGTGTACAGCAGTTTTGTTCGTGAGCACGGCTCCCAAGTGGTCACCGATTTGTTCTCCGACACGGTGATGTGGATGCGGCAAAAGTTCATCGGTGTGCCCCGGCCGGTGGAAGTGTTCATGGGCTTCCCGGCTTTGCTCGTCGGTGTGAGCTTGCGTGCCCGCCGTCGTGAAGGTTGGTGGATCCTAGTATTCGCCGTCATTGGGACCGGCGTCATGTCCACGTCCCTGGTCATGCCGGGTGCCTACCCGTCGTATGTGGGGCTGTCGATCGTCTATTCGGCCATTCTCGGTCTGGTCGTGGGACTGATTGCTCGCGCGTTATTCGTGCGCGAGCGCAAGGCCAAGCGTGCTCGGATTCTGGAAGAACCCGAGCGCCTTGAGCCGGGGCGCTTTCTGCCGTTGAAGTAGCCCCGATCGCGCTCCCTGCGATGAGCCGGTGCGGGTGGTGTCCTGGATCGGACGGCGTCGTGACCCTGTGGAAGAATTGGTGTGACGCATGCGGCGTCTTGGAGGGGTGCCGGAGTGGCCGAACGGAACCGCCTTGAAAGCGGTCGCTGGCAGTGATGTCAGCCGCGGGTTCGAATCCCGCCCCCTCTGCGTGACGGTATATCGCTACGACCGCGGTAGGGCGACGTTATTTGCCGGTCAGTGCGTGGTGGTGGCTGCAATCGGCGTGATCGTGGCTGTCCTGCTGGCCGGGATCGACGGCTGGCCCCGCTATATCGGGATGTTTGCGATTGCCGTGGCGATAATAGCGGTGGGTGCGGGCTTGCGGTTCTGGCCGCGTCCGCCGGCCGTATTGCGCCTGAACGAGCGCGGGATGTGGTCCCGACTGAAGTCGTCGAGCGGACCGCTGAACGTCGAGTGGGCTGACGTCGAGGATGTGCGCTTATCGCCCTCGGACTCGATCGTGCTCTCGACCGGTCGGGGCAATGTTGCCTTCCCGTTGCAGCTGGTCGGGCCCGATCGCGAGAAACTGTTACGCGAAATACACCAGAGGTTGAACGACGTTAACGGGTACACCAGATTCGAAGGGTTGATGTAGGGGTCCCGGGCGCCGCGGTCGGCGCATTGATCGGTATCCTGGCTGACGTTGTCTTTACGCACGTGAGATGACACGGTGTGATGGCACACGGGAGATGTCGCATAGTGGCCTAGTGCGCCCGCCTGCTAAGCGGGTTGAGGATCAAACCTCTCGCGGGTTCGAATCCCGCCATCTCCGCTCATATCTGCCCAGCGGGATACTTTACGCTGGTCGGGCGCAGCACGACTACCACGAGTGGGACCAATGAGGAGCTCGCTCCGCCGGGAAAGGTGGCTTTATGACACATTCAGCGAGCACAACCGTCTTAAACCCACCTTCGGCGCGATGCCGGCCGCACGAACCCGGCACGGAGGTGGGTTTACTACAAAAGTGCGCGATGAAATTGTCGTGAACCCACCGCTGAGGTGGGGCAAGCATCGCGCCAGCCGCGCGGTTAACGGCGGGCCAAATTCAATGCGTCGTCCAGCGCGGCTAATACGAGCAGCGCAGAATCCGGCGAGGCATTGGGGCCCATCAGCCCGATCCGCCATGTGCTCGAAGCGAATTGACCGACCCCGCCGCCGATTTCAAGATTCTGCCGTTCAAGCAGGATCTTGCGTACCTCGCCGGCGTCAACGTCGTCTGGCACTTTGACGGTGGTCAGTTCGGGCAGCCGGTAGCCTTCCTGGGCGAACAATTCGAGACCCATTTCCTGCAAGCCGTCCTGCAAGATGCGTCCGGCTTCGGCATGACGTTCCCAGACGTTCTCTAAGCCTTCAGCCAAAATGCGTTCCAGTGCCGCGTGCAGGCTGGTCACCGTCGCCACCGGAGCCGTGTGATGGTATGTCCGCCCGCTTGAGCCGCTGGCCTCGCCGACATAACCGCCGAGTAGACCCAGGTCTAGATACCACGACCGCGGCGTGGGAACACGGCGATCAAACGCGCGATCGTTGATGGTAAACGGCGCCAGACCCGGAGTGACACCCAGACACTTCTGTGATCCGGCATACCCCACGTCGATGCCCCACTCATCGGCGCGCAATTCGATACCGCCGATAGACGTGACCGCATCGACGATCAAAAGAGCGTCACCTTTTGCGGCTCCTAATGCCGAGATGTCCGAACGCACCCCCGTCGAGGTTTCCGCGTGCACCGCCGCGATGATGGCCGGGTCTGGATGCGCGTCGACCACGCGCTGCACATCCACCGGGGTGTTCCACTCGTGTTCGACCGGCACCACGTGGGCACCGCACCGGGCTGCCACATCGCACATCCGCTGACCGAACAAGCCGTTCACGGCGATCACAACAACATCGCCCTCGTGGACGGTGTTGACAAACGCGGCCTCCATGCCGGCCGAACCGGTCGCACTCAACGGCAGTGTCCGAGCGTTCTCGGTACCCCACACGTCACGCAACATCGCGCAAGTTTCGTCCATGATGTCGATGAAAACCGGATCTAGATGACCGATCAGCGGCAAAGACAGCCCGGCGGTAGCCTCTGGGTAGGCATTGCACGGGCCCGGCCCGAAGAGGTGGCGGTTGGGTACCGCGCGAGTTGCTGGAATCATACAATCAAATCTATACAACCGCGCGATAAACCTCACCTCTAGGGATCAGTAGGGATCAGCCAATGCCGAGCAGTGCGCAATCCGACGCCCTGGCCGACCTTCAGTCACTTGCCGGAGCATTATCCGACGGTGCGGTGCTCTGCGACACCGACACCATGGCCGCATACCGCTGGGACCGCGCGAACGCACCCGATGCCGGCATTCCGCTGGCCGTGGTGCGCGTCGAAAGCACCCAAGAGGTGCAAGACGTCGTACGGATCGCCTCGCGCCACCATGTGCCCGTGGTCGTTCGCGGTGCCGGCTCGGGCCTTTCGGGAGGCTCGACGGCCGTCGACGGATGCATCGTGATCTCGACCGAGCGGATGCGTGCGATCCAGATCGACCCGTCCACGCGCACCGCATCGGTTGAGCCCGGCCTCATGAACGCGGAGGTTAAGGCGGCGGCCGCCGAGTACGGCTTGTGGTATCCACCCGATCCGTCGTCCTTCGAATTTTGTTCCATCGGCGGCAATATCGCCACGAATGCCGGCGGGTTGTGCTGCGTGAAATACGGCGTGACTACCGATTACGTACTCGGAATGACCGTGGTCCTGGCCGACGGCACGGCGGTTGAGCTGGGCGGCCCGCGCATCAAGGACGTCGCCGGATACTCGCTTATGAAACTGTTCGTCGGTAGCGAAGGAACGCTGGGCATTGTGACGCGCGCCGTATTACGGCTGGTGCCGGCCCAAAACACGCCCCATACGATTGTGGCGACGTTCCCCACGCTCGATTCGGCCACCGCCACGGTCCGCGACGTGTGCACGGATCTGCGTCCGTCGATGATGGAGTTCATGGACAACGCCACCATCAATGCGGTGGAGGATATGACGCGGATGGACCTGGATCGCGACGCCGCCGGCATGCTCATTATGCAGTCCGACGAGGCGCTCGGTTCGGACGCAGACGGTGTCACCGGCATCTGCGAACGCAACGGCGCCACCGAGGTCTTTGCGACCACCGATCCGCAGGAAGGCGAAGCTTTCGTGGCGGCCCGCCGCATGGCGATCACGGCGGTCGAACAAAAAGGGCCGCTGCTCCTCGAAGACGTCGGCGTTCCCCTACCCCAACTGGGGCAACTGGTGCGCGGGGTCGCCGCAATCGCCGAGGAGCAAGACGTCACCATAGCCGTGGTGGCGCACGCGGGTGACGGCAACACCCATCCCCTCATCGTCCAAGACCCCGACGACGAAGCTCAGCGCAAGCGCGCGCACGATGCGTTCGGTCAGGTGATGGACCTGGCTATCGCATTGGGGGGAACGATCACCGGGGAGCACGGCGTTGGTAGGCTCAAGAAGGCCTGGCTCCCGCAATACTTGAGCGATGAGGCAATGACGCTGAACCGTAAGATCAAGGACGCGCTGGATCCGGCAGGGATTTTGGGGCCCGGCGTCATTTTCTGACCAGTGTCCCGCGGTACTGAGGAAACAGGGGTCACACGCGTTAGATGAACAGCACGATGACGTCGCGCACTCCGTTTCTCGTGACATTCGTGGTGTTATCGGTAGCCGTCGGCTCCTATGCGCTATTGCAGTCGATGGTCATCCCGGTGCTGCATCAGCTCAAAGACAGCCTTGATACCGATCAGGCCGGCGTGACCTGGATCTTTACCGCCAATCTGCTTTCGGCATCGATCTTTACCCCCATCTTGGGGCGGGTCGGAGACGCCGTAGGGAAAGGCAAGATCCTGACGATCGTGCTCATTGCGTTAAGCGTGGGATCCGTGGTCGCGGCACTGGCGTCCAGCCTCGCGGTGATGCTGATCGGTCGGGTTATTCAGGGTGCCGGCGGCGCTACCCTGCCCCTGGCATTCGGGATTATCCGCGACGAATTTCCCGAGCGGCACACCGCTTTGGGCATCAGCGTCACCTCGGCACTGATGGGTGCAGCCTCCGGTCTTGGTATCACCGTGGCGGGGCCGATCGTCAATACCTTCGGATTGGACGGCTTGTTTTGGCTGCCGGCGATCGTCACCGCGGTTGCCGCGGGGGTTGCAGGGTTATTTATCCCCGAATCTCCGGTGCGCACACCGGGACGCATCAGTTTCTTGCCGGCGGTGTGGTTGTCGGGCTGGTTGGTCGCGATTTTGCTCGCCTTAAGCCAGGGGCAAGCCTGGGGTTGGAGTTCTCCCGTGATCATCGGGCTGCTCACCGGTGGTGTCGTGCTGATCGGCGTCTGGGTCATATCTGAACGTCGGGCCCGAGTGCCGCTGATCGACATGCACATGATGCGTCTGCCCGGCGTGTGGACCACGAATCTGGTGGCGCTACTGGTCGGTGTCGGTATGTATGCCACGTTCGCGTTTGTGCCGGAGTTCTTGCAAACCGATCCCCGGCTTGCGGGCTATGGTTTCGACACGACCATCAGTCAATCGGGGCTGATTTTGCTGCCGCAGGCCGTCATGATGTTTGTGTTAGGCCTGGTGTCGGCCAGAATTTCACGGGTTTTGGGCCCGAAACGCGCGGTTGTCATCGGCAGTGCGATCAGCGCCACCGGATTGGCATCCATATCGGCGGCCCATTCGCATGTCTGGCAGTTTTACGTAGCCAATGCGCTGTTGGGGATCGGAATTGGGCTGGTATTCGCGTGCCTGGCTAACCTCATCGTCGCGGCCGTTCCGGCCCAGCAAACGAGCGTCGCCTCGGGGATGAACGCCAATATCCGCACCATCGGCGGTGCGATCGGCACCGCCATGATGACGGCGATTGTGGTTTCGCACCCGCATGCGAGCGGCATCCCCAGCGAAGCCGGCTTCACGATCGGTTTCGCGGCACTGGCGGCGGCCATGCTCGCCGCTGCGGTCGCCGCCTTGCTGATCCCCACGGTTTCTGAAGCTGAACTGGAAGAACGCTTGGAATCAGACGAGCTATCCGGCCAGGCGGTCGGCCAGCGCGTCGACGGCGAACTCGTAGCCGCGTGCCCCCGCGCCGGAAATGACGGCGATCGCGACGGGTGAAATATAGGAATGACGCCGGAATTCCTCACGAGCAAATACATTGGACAGATGAACTTCGACTACCGGAAGCGCGACGGCCGTTATGGCATCGCGCAAGGCGACCGACGTGTGGGTCAATCCGCCCGGATTGATGATGATGCCGCTCGCGGTCGCAGCGCCAGCGTGGATAGCGTCGATGAGCACGCCTTCGTGATTGCTCTGCGTGCTGCGTACCGTCATTCGGTGCTCGCGTGCCCGCTCGGTCGTCCGGGCCTCGATGTCGGCCAAGGTGATCGCGCCATATACATCCGGTTCGCGCGAGCCGAGTAGATTCAAGTTCGGTCCGTTGACCAGCAGGATCTCGTTCACCCGGTCATCGTATCGTCCCGGAACTTTATGTCGGTTTCATTGGTAGGTGCTCGCAGAACTGATTAACTGCTTGCGTTTTACTGGCAGATGTGGCCCGCTCATACCACTAGCAAAATGCATTCAGTTGAGAGGGAACATGGAGCAGGCCGACATCACAGCAGCCGGCAATCTGTGCGCGTCGTAGCCCATGAGCAGGTAACGCTCACGAGGGCACGCGTTACTTCGCGAGACGCGATTTCAGTGCGTCAAGCTCGGTCCACAGCACCGCGGGGAGCTTATCGCCGAACATTTCGAACCATTCGCTGATCTGCGGAAGTTCTTCGCGCCATTCATCGGGGTCGACCTTCGTGGCAGCATCGAGCTGCTCTTGGGTGATGTCCAGACCGCTGGTATCCAGCGCGCCCGGCGCGGGCACCAAACCGATCGGAGTCTCGACCGCATCGGCTTTACCTTCGATGCGCTCGATGATGTATTTCAGCACGCGCGTGTTCTCGGCGAAGCCGGGCCACAAGAAGCCACCGTCGTCATCGCGGCGGAACCAGTTGACATAGAAAATCTTGGGCAACTTGTTGGGGTCGTTGTTCTTGCCCATGTCGATCCAGTGACCCAGGTAATCCGCGGCGTGATAGCCGATGAAGGGACGCATGGCCATCGGGTCGCGGCGCACGACACCGACCTGACCGGTGGCAGCGGCCGTCGTTTCTGACGACAGCGTCGCGCCCATGAATGTGCCGTGATTCCAATCGCGAGCCTCGGTCACCAGCGGAATCGTGGTCTTGCGGCGGCCGCCGAACAGAATCGCGTCGATCGGCACGCCCATGGGGTCGTCGTACTCCGGCGCAATAATCGGCAACTGCTTGATGGGCGTGCAGAATCGGCTGTTGGGATGCGATGAGGGCTCATCGGATTCGGGCGTCCAACTGCGGCCTTTCCAGTCGGTCAGATGGGCCGGCGGTTCCTTGGTCATGCCTTCCCACCAAACATCGCCGTCATCGGTCAATGCGACATTGGTGAAGATCGAGTTGCCCTGGACGATGGTTTCCATCGCGTTGTGGTTTGTGTGGTAACCGGTGCCCGGTGCAACGCCAAACAGTCCGTATTCGGGGTTGACCGCATACAGGCGGCCATCATCGCCGACACGCATCCAGGCAATGTCGTCGCCGATCGTCTCGGCCGTCCAGCCTTCCAGGCTGGGGTCCAACATGGCCAGATTCGTTTTTCCGCAGGCGCTGGGGAACGCACCGGCAATGTATTTGACGACGCCTTCGGGGCTCGTCAGCTTGAGGATGAGCATATGTTCGGCCATCCAGCCTTCATCGCGGGCGATGGCCGAGGCGATGCGCAGCGCGTAGCATTTCTTGCCCAAGAGCGCGTTTCCGCCATACCCGGAACCATACGACCAGATGGAGCGTTCTTCGGGGAAGTGCACAATGTATTTGGTCTCATTGCACGGCCACGGCACGTCTTCTTGGCCCGGTTTTAGCGGGGCGCCGACCGAATGCAGGCCCTCGACAAACGCGGCATTCGTGTTTTCGATGGCGTCAAGCACATGCCGTCCGATACGAGCCATGATGCGCATGGAGGCGACGACATATGCGGAGTCGGTCACTTCGACGCCGAATTTCGGATCGCGTGCATCGACGTGGCCCATGACGAACGGGATCACGTACATCGTGCGGCCCCGCATCGCACCGTCGAAAAGCGGTCGCAAGGTGTCTTTCATTTCGTCGGGATCCATCCAATTATTGGTGGGTCCCGAATCGGCCTCATCGCGGCTGCAAATGAAGGTTCGTCCCTCAACGCGTGCTACGTCGGCGGGATCGGATGCGGCCCAAAAAGAATTCGGCTTCTTGTCTTCATCGAGTTTGACCAGCGTGCCGGCTTCCACAAGTTCTCCGGTGATCTGGTCCCATTCGGCATCGGAGCCATCGACCCAGTGGATACGGTCGGGCTTGGTGAGAGCGGCTACGTCATCAACCCACGACTGGAGTTTCTTGTGCGTGGATGTGTAGTTCGATGTGACGGTGTCTATTGACATAAAGCTGGGTTTCCTTCTCGCGCATCGCGAACCGGTGGCTCGCACTCCTGAAGTGTGTACTTCAGTAGCTGATGTGTGATGGGTATACCTCGCGGGCTGGTGTGCTCGGGCGATATTGCTTAAGACTTTACGACGGATCGCCAACCTTGTGTAACCCAAGACGGGTGAGCATACTCACATCCGCCCAAAATGCGGGGGCTGGCGCCGATCTGACGTCGAGCACACGGGACTCACTGTGGCCAAGGCGCATGCCGTTGCGCATCTTGCGGCACGCACGGGTGTATGTTCGGGTTTCTCATGTCAAGTGGCCGCCTTGCTTGACTGTTAGTGTCGCTTTTCAGAAATCGTGCAATCGAGACCTGCCGCGAAAATCCGTAGCGCGAGCGTGCATGGCACACAGAGAAAAATGCGGCGCAGAAGAGATGCGGCACGGAATGAGGACACTGTGATCAGGAAAATAGTAATAATCGCCCTAGTGGTCATGCCTCTGCTGGCTGCGTGCGGAGGTTCGGATAGCGGGGATGAGTCTGGCAAGTCTGAGGAGTCCAATAGCCAGCCGAGTGAGCCCGATCTGTCTGGGATCCCGAAAGTGGTAGCGGTGGTTAACGGCGACAAGATCGGTAAGGATGAATTCGTCGAATCATACACCGCCCAATATCAACAGACGGCGATGCAATCGCAGCAGTCCGGTGAAATGCCAAAAGAAGACGAAATGAAAAAGCAGGTAGCCGAGGGCCTGGTGGCGAAGCAATTGCTGCTGCAGGAAGCCGATAAGAAGGGCATCAAGGCCTCTAATAAGCAGGTGAATAAACGCCTGGACGAATTGGCGCAGCAGGGTGGTGCCAAGTCCAAAGATGAGCTGCTTAAAACACTGAAGGACCAGCAAGGGCTGGATAAAGAACAGGTCCTCAATGATCTCAAGACCCAGGTGAAGCTCGAGCAGCTTGTCAAGAAGCAGTCGGGGGATCCGGCGCCCACCAATAAGGAGTTGCGGCAGTACTACAAGCAGATGGTCGAGCAGCAAAGTGGTCAGGGCCAGCAACAGGGCGGTCAAGAAACTCCGGAATTCGACGAGATCAAGCCTCAGCTGAAGCAGCAGCTCGAGCAGCAGAAGACCGCCGAAGCCGAGCAGGCGCTCGTGAAGAAACTACGCAAGAACGCTGACGTGAAGATCAATCTCTAGTCGACCAGTCAACGCGGTATGCGGGCTCGTGCCCGAACGCGCAACCATGCGTTAGCCGGACCTGATCGGTACGGCTGATTGCGAAGTTTTCGGTTGGTGTCGGCTGTGGCGGCGTGGTTTTTGCGCGGGGTCGACGCGTTTGGGTGGGATGATCTCGATGATGCCGTCGGGTGCGCGTGTGGCGGTCCATTGGCCTTGGTGTAGGAGGTGGTGGTGGACGCTGCAGAACATGGCGCCGTTGTCGATGTTGGTTGCTCCGCCCTTGTTCCAGGGTTGTAGGTGGTGTGTTTCGCACCAGGCTGTGGGTCGGTCGCAGTCGGGCCAGTTGCAGCCGCCGTCGCGGAGCGCGATGGCGTTGCGCTGGGCTTTGGTGTAGAGGCGGCGGCGGGTGCCGTGGTCCAGGACGGTCGATTTGGTACCCAGGACGGCGGGGATGATGCCGGCGGTGCATGCTAGGCGGCGTGCTTGGGCGGCGCTGATGTCTATGCCGGTGTTGGTGGTCACGCGTCCGAGTTGGCGGGCTAGTTGCTGGTAGTCCATGGTCACGGTGATGGTGGCCGACATGCCGCCGGCTTGTGGGAGGCGGTCTTCGGGTAGGTGTTCGACGAGTTCGCATAGGGCCTGGCCCATGCGCATCGGGAATGGTCGTCGTGGGCCGGTGGGGTCGCCGTCGCGTTCGTTGTTGTCGGCTCGGCGCGGTGAGGCCAGCGCTTCGAGGGTGGTGCGCAGCATGGTCGCTTGGGCGTCGGGGATGCGTCCCGATAACCGCGTGGTGCCGTCGCCGACGCGCGAGAGCGTGAAGATCGTGTTCTGGTGGGCGCGGCGTTCTTGGTTTTCGAGTTGTTTGGCCAGGATGTCGTCGGCGCCGTCGGGGTCGATCAGCTCGATCACGCGGTTGGCTAAGACTTTGAGGTCGTCGATGGTCATGTGGCCGGCCCGCTCGATGAGTGTGGCTTGGGCGGCGGCGATGCCGTCGGGGTCGATATCGTCTCCCAGATGACCCAAGCATTGGCCAATGACCCCGGCGGCGGCCGTGGTCAGGGTGCCTTGGGCCCATGCCGCGCGCGTGGGTGCGGTCCGCTGGCTCGTCAGGCTTCGGGTCAGCGATACCAGGCGGGAAGCTTCGCGTTTGCCGGTGCCGGCCACGGCGGCCAGCCACGCGGTGGTCGAGGTTTTGCCGGC
>Ga0209487_1003318_pt1 | contig 12668 bp, 11 predicted proteins | sample Poulit2012_FD_187524 | JGI IMG/M metagenome (GOLD analysis project Ga0209487, IMG submission 187524) | Agricultural soil microbial communities from Georgia to study Nitrogen management - Poultry litter 2012 (SPAdes) (version 2) | ecosystem: Environmental > Terrestrial > Soil > Agricultural land... | reverse complement strand
GACGCACCAGACCGTGGTGGCCGGTGGCACCGAATCGCCATCCTCTGCCTGGCCGGACGGCAAACGCACCCAAGCCGCTTTCACTCCGGCGGGCTTCGCGGACCCGGACATGACGGAAGCCGCCGATGAGCTGGCCCACCAGTTCGGGATCCCCCGGGATGAACAAGAAGCCTATGCGACGCACAGCCACCAGCGAGCGCTCGCGCACCCATCGCCGTATCTGATCGGCGAACACCTTGACGACGGGCCGCGAAACGTCGGCAAACTGGTCGGCCGCCTCGAAGTGGTCACCGAGCACCCCGCCGCAACCGTAACCGGCTTAACGGCTGCCCGCATTGCTGATGCCGCCGCGGCAATACAAGTTGCCCCCGACACCGGTCAGCAACACCTGGGCGTCGAAATTCTGGACTACCGCTTCCTGGGCGCAGACTCGGCCCTGCCCGGGATCGCGGCCGCACCCGCGATCGAAACACTCCTTGCCGCTCGCGGACTGACCGTATCCGATATCGGCGTCATCGACATTGTCGAAGCCTATGCGGCCCAAGTCTTAGCCATCTGCCGACGCCTGGAACTCGATCCCGGGCGCGTGAATCTGCACGGCGGCGCCTTAGCCCACGGGCACCCCTGGGCGGCCTCGGGCGCCATCGCCATGCTGAACACCATCGAACAACTCCGCCACTTGCAGTCCGGGCAACTGGGTGTGACCGCAGCGGCTATTGCCGGTGGGATGGGTGCAGCCGTGCTGCTGAGGAAACTATGATCGAACTGCACGATGTAATCGTTACCATCAATGACACCGTCCTGCTCGAGAAGGTTTCGGCAACCCTGGCGGCACCAACGACGGCGATCATCGGCGAAAACGGTTCCGGCAAATCCACGCTGGCAAAAGTCCTGGCCGGGCTGCTGGACTATACCGGCTCCGCCAAAATTGACAGCATCGAAGTCGCAACCGGACGCAACAAACTGGCCGGCCGGGTCGGCATGATCATCGCCAACGCCGCAGCCCAGGTCATTATGCCCTCGGTTGCCGAAGACATTGCACTCTCGCTGCGCCACCTACCAAAAGACCAGCGCCAGACCACCCTGGATGCAGTGCTGGCCGAACACGACCTGACCGAATTAGCCGACCGTCCCGCCCTCTCCTTATCCTCAGGCCAACTCCAACGCCTCGCCCTGGCCTCGGTATTGGCCACCCGGCCGGATGTGCTCATCGCCGATGAACCCACCACCATGCTGGACGCCCGCTACGCCAAACTCGTGGCACAACAACTCTTCGCTTCGACCGATCGACAACTCGTGCTCATCACCCACGACCTCGAGCTCGCCGCCCGATGCGAGGACATCATCTGGGTGCACGACGCCACCATCGCCCACCGCGGCCCCGATGCGATTCAAAAATATTTGGAGCACATCGGCTAATGCTATCCCTGTATTACCCAACCGGCTCGCTCATCCACCGGGCACCCACCTGGCTCAAGCTCGCCCTGCTGGCCCTGGGATCTGCTGCACTGTTCTGGCTGCCCGACTCCTACTGGTCCGCCTGTGTTGTCGCCGTGCCACTGCTGGGCTACCTACTGGCCCGACTCCCGCTGCGCGTCATGGGCACCGACGTGCTGCGCATGACTTTTCTCTTGGTCTTCCTGCTGGTCACACAGCTGATCTTCAATGCACCCGAAGTCGCAGCCACCGTCGTCGCCCGGCTGACCACCATCATCCTGGGCGCACAACTCTTCACCCGCACCACCAAAGTTCACCACCTGATCAGCACGGTCGAACACCTCACCAAACCCCTAAGGCCGCTGGGTGCCAACCCCTATAAAATTGGGTTGGCCGTTGCGCTCATGCTCTCAGCACTGGGGCAAATCATGGGCTTCATCCGGCAGGTGCGAGATGCTCAACGCGCCCGCGGGGTACGATTGGCCGCCTGGTCCTGGGTCGTACCCGTCCTGGTGTTATCGCTGAAACACGCCGACGACGTCGCAGACGCCCTGGTGGTCCGCGGACTCGACTGACAACCGTCCCCACCTGTCACAGGCTGGTTTGCTGCTCCGAACACCGCTGAAATACCCCGGGTCGGCGCGCACCGTCATCGATTAGCCGGCCAGCGTGATGATCGCCGTTACAATTAATGCCTGAAACGAATTGAATGGGGACAACACAATGGTTAAAGTAAAAATTCTGCCCGATAAGGAACACGCTTCCGAAGAAGTAGCACAGATCATGCACGATCTGATCGTGGCAAAACCAAACGCCGTCATTGGTGTCGCCACCGGTTCTACCCCCGAACTGGCGTACCAGCTGCTCGCACAGAAAATTGCGGAGAACAACACCGACGTCACGCAGCTGCAATTTTTTGCCCTGGATGAGTACATTGGTCTGCCGTGGGAACACCCCGAGTCCTACCACGCCGTGATCGCTCGAACAGTCACCGAACCGCTGTCCCTGGACCCCGCCCAGGTGCACGTCCCAGAAACATCCGCCGACGCCACCGAAGGCCCAGTGCGTTATTATGACGAACAGATTGCCGAAGCCGGCGGCATTGACCTGCAACTCTTGGGCATCGGCCGAAACGGGCACATCGGGTTCAACGAACCAGGCACCCCGTTTGAATCTCCCACCCACGTGGGCGCGCTGACCGAAGTAACGCGAGAAGATAATTCACGGTTCTTTGAGGGCGGCGTTGACGAAGTACCACCCTTGGCCGTGACCCAGGGGATCGGTACCATTCTCAAATCACGTCAAGCCATTATGATGGCCTTTGGCGAAGCTAAAGTGGATGCGATCCGTGACTCGTTGACGGAACCACCGGCCGAAGACCGCCCCGGTTCTGCACTACAGCTGCACCCGGACTGCGTGTTCTATTTGGACGAGGCTGCGGCCGCGAAAGTTGACCTCGAGACACCGAAGTACGCTTAACCTGTCACCGGTGTGACAATCCGGCAGGCAGAATCAACCGTTCACGAGGCCCTTCCAGGCGGGCTACCCCGATTTTAATCTCGCCGAGCTCTTGATGGATCACGTCTAAATCTTGACGGAAAGTGGAAAACTCGCCTCGGATTTCGTCTCTGAACATGGAAAATTCGCCCCGGATATCCTCACGGAAATTATCGAATTTCTGGTCCATGCTGGCGGATTGTTTATCCATGCGTTGGATCATCCACGCGAAGCCGGCAAGAAGCCCACCGCCCAGTGTGATGAACAGTCCGGCGGCGGCAATGATAATTGAAAATATTTCTGCCGACACATACGTCCCCCTCATCTTGCCCCATAATTGGAGGCCATGCCAGTAAATCTAGGGGAACTTTCTCTACCGTGACACTGCAGCACGGCAAGCTGTGGATAACTGTGCCCTTCGGTGAGGAGCGCATTACGTTGTGAAGAAAAACCGGACCAGGTGGAAAAACACGGGTGCTGCGAAACTCAGCGAGTCCAGCCGGTCCATGATGCCGCCGTGTCCGGCAATCGTTGCACCAAAGTCTTTGACACCTCGGTCGCGTTTGATTGACGACATCACCAGGCCACCGAAGAATCCCAGTAGGCATGAGATGAAGGCCAGCAGTGCGGCCTGCCACCAGGTGAACGGGGTAATCCACCACAGACCCGCACCTATGGCGGTTGCGGTCAGCACCCCACCGATTAACCCCTCCCAGGTCTTATTCGGTGACACACTCGGCGCCACCGGGTGTTTGCCCAAGGTTTTGCCCCACACGTACTGGAACACATCGGAAAGTTGGACAACGACCACCAAGAACAGCATGAGCAATGCGCCATCGGCGCCACCGGAACCTAGTGGGGCGCCTTCAGCGGTTTGGCGGCCATTTTCCATCATCACGGGTAACTGCATGATCGCTGGCACATGGCTGATTGCATAGACGCACACCATCAGGGCCCACTGGATAAGGGCCGCGCGCTGTAAGAAATTACTGGTATCACCGGCGAGCGCGTTGCGGATCGGTAAGAACAGAAACGCATAGACCGGTATCAGCACCGCAAATGCACCGTACCAGTGCTCCCAGAGGAACCAGTAGTTGATCAGCGGGATAATATACACCAACCAGACCAACGTCTTATGGTCGGATCGATGGGTGGGCGCGATGGTCAAGAATTCTCGCAGTGCCAAGAACGACAGCACCAAGAAGAGCACGATGACGGCGGTTTCGCCAAGCAACAGGGTGCCCGCCAGCGCGATAGCCATGATCCACCAGGCCCCGATCCGCTGATTCAGGTTCTGCAGGGTCGAACTGTCTTTCCCCCGATTCGCCAGTCCCAGCACCACGGCAACGGCGGTGGCCAGCACCAGGGTGCCACCGATCCCAATGAATAAACGCACCACGGTCTCATCAAAGAGCCCAATCATGCAGCATCTCCTTCGGTTGGCACATCCGCTTGCAACGCGGTGGCCAGTACTTGTCGTGCACGAGCCAAGAACGCGTCCTGAGTTTCGTGTGCTGTCAGAAACAGCGGGTCGTGCACAATCACTTTGGATAAGTGCGGTACCGGAATGAACTCGCCCTTTGGCAACACCCGCCCCAAATTCTTGAGCGTCACGGGCACCACCGGTAGGTGCGGAGCGTGGCGAGCCAGCCGGTACAGACCAGCCTGGAAGGTTGCGACCTGATCCGCCGGGCCACGAGTGCCCTCCGGGAAAATGATGAGGGAATCGCCGTCGTCGAGAATCTTTGTCATCCCTGCCAGCTGGTTTTGTTTCGGCGAGCTCCCGGAATCTGTTTGTGTCGTGACACGAGCATCCGCGCGCGTAAAGGGCCGGTCTTTATAACGTTGCACAAGATGAGCGTTGAAAATACCGCGGGCGATGGAGCGTTTGATACCCGAACCCCAGTAGTCTTCGGCGGCGATCGGCCGGACCCGCGGTTGCAATTCGGCGGGCATGATCGCCCACAGCATCAAAAAATCCAGGTGCGAAGAATGGTTCGCGTAGTAGATGGCCTGCGGCGGGAATTCTGGGGGTGCTCCGTCGTCGCCCTCGGCCACCAGATTCGCCCCGGCGGCAGTAATAATTGTTTTGGATAGGCCACGTTTAAACAGGCCAGCACGTTGCTTCACTGGACATCAGCCTTTCGTCCGTGCAGTGCCGCGGCAATGTGCCGTAGCCGCATCGCCACGGTGAAACTTGAGCCCAACACAATGATCCCCAACCCGATGGCGAGGAAGACTCCATGACCGTCAAACAGCGGTTCGGAGAGTGAGGCCAGACTGGCCGCAAATAGCACCCACATGCGGGCCGGTTTGGCCATCGGGCCCACAAAGAAATTGCCCACCCCATTCGCCGCGCCGAGTGCCCGCACATATGCGGTCAGGATGGCAGCCGCACCAGCAGCCCATCCCAGGGCAACACCGAAATCCACCCCGGCTGCGGTCCAGACGCCAACGGTAGCGTACCCGGCCGCGGCCAGCAGGAGCAGATCCGCAATCCGATCGGGTACTTCATTGAATAGATCTCCGGTCGGGGTGTGTAGCCCCTTTTCTACCGCGAGCATGCCGTCGAGCATGTTTAACAGTAATCGCAGTGGAATACACAGGGCTGCGATAATCAGCCAGGTCGCGCGCACGCCGTCGCCGGTCACCACCGCAGAGCACAGAAACGCTGTTGCCCCAAGCGCCGCGAACAGCACAGAACCCATCGAGACCCGATTGGGCGTAAGCTTTGCCGCGTACATGGCATCGGCAAGTTTGGCCGCCCAGGTCGTGGAACGCTGCGGGATTGCCCGTCGGTCCGTGCCCTGCGGTCTGTTCATCTTTGCCATAACTCCTCGTTGGTGTCAGCGGTGGAAGTACTGCTCCAGTGTAAGCGCTGCGCTAGGCTGAACCTAGATATTCTTGACCATGCTATCTGGGGAGTTGGTACCAGATGTTCCGTAAATGCTTCGATCACGGGGTTGCCGCCGCCTGGGGCAGCGCCGAGGCCCTCGTATTTTTCATTGTGCCGGACGTCTGGACGAGCTGGTTGGCCCTGCATAATCCACGACGGGGTATAACGACGACGTTGTCAGCATTGGCAGGTGCGCTTGCCGGCGGGGCCGCAAACTACAAACTGTCCGAGCGGATGAGCCATGAAGACACCCAACGGGTGCTCACGTCCATCCCCGGGATTTCTTCGGACATGGTGGCTGCAGTGGAGCGTGAACTGGATGAAAAAGGCTGGTCTGCCTTGGTGCTCGGCCCGACCCGGGGCGTGCCGTATAAAATTTATGCCCGCACGTTGGCCCACGGTGGTGAATCTTTCGCCCGGTTCATGGCGTTGTCCGTGCCGGCTCGAATGGGCCGATTCTTAGCGGTCACCGGCGGTGTTGCAGCGCTGGGTAAGCTCGCCGACCGGCGCGGGCTGAGTAAGAAGACCAAAACCGGTCTCTTCCTTGGCGGGTGGACGGCGTTCTATACCTGGTACTTCACCATCGGACCGGGGCAGACACAACATGCAGATTCACCTATAGGTCTGAGAACAGACGAGAACATCGGGTGAAGATCACGTAAAATGCATTCGAGTGTTCACCTAGGCTTTATGCACATCACCGTGAAGTTCAGCAACGAAACCTTGAGGAAATGGTCCGTGGAAGCGGCCATCGCCCTGGCGGCGTCAGGGCGTCACTATTTCCGCAGGTGCCGCGGTGCCTGCCAGAGACGTTATCGCCTCAGCGAATTTCTTATGGCGGTGGCAGTCATACGTTGCTCGCCCTGCTCTTTCTCCTGTGCGCGGTCTTGCGCAGTCAGAAGCTCAGATTCCCAAGCCAGCTCGGTCCTTCGCCAGCGAGCGTATTGGTCAGCTGTGCCATCTCGCATCACTAGATCTCGAATCTCACGATCTAGCCACACTCTCCAATGCTGGATCCGTTCGTTCTGTGACTGGGCCAAGAGCGGCTGACAGTATTGATCCAGCAGCCCGGGCAGATTCTCCTGCCTTATCAGAGACTCGACTAATGCTACGTCTGAAATAACGGTCGTTTCATGCGCAAAACGGTATGGCTGTGATTCCACTACTTCACCCATCCGCTGGCGAAGGCGGTGTATATCAGTTCGTACTGTTCCAGCCCGTCCGAAGTCGCCGTAAAGTTCAGTACTTAGCTCGGAAGCGGTCCATCCCCGCTCACGTGAACTCATCAGAGCCAGTATCTCTGCTGTGCGGAGAGACACCGGCTGCCATGGACCGGTGTCTACGGCAAAAGCTGGCGTCGCACCAAGTAGCCGCAGGCGTAGTGTGGCTGGTTCAGTTGGACCATTAAATGCTAGCTGATTATCCACCAGTCCAGGTTCCTTGCATTGACCCTCCTGGTGATCCCAAGCTGTTGATTGGTTAGTGGGGGAATGTTGCAGCATTGTAGACATGAGTTGGGCGCTCATCCGCACCATGGGGATTACTTCCTGGCCTAAACTTCGCAACGGGCCCGAAACATCTAGAGTTCCCAGAATCTTCCCGGATCTCGGGTGCCGAATTGGGGCGGCCATACAGGTCCAGGTCATGTGACTGTAGGCGAAATGATCTTCACCGCTCATGTGTACAGCGGAGCCGGTTCGTAAAGCTTGAGAGATCGCGTTTGTACCGACGCTGGCTTCCGACCAATCAGCACCCTCAATGAATCCCAGTTTTTCTGCCTGGCTTCGTACTCGGCGGGAGCCGAATTTCCAGAGCACATGTCCCGCAGGATCAGTGACGATCATCAGTTGATCCATTGAACTTGCCTGACTCAACGCTTCCCACACTGGCTGGACTACCTGGGCTAGGCCGCTGTTACTCCGCTTGGGGATAATCTCAGTGCTCGGATGAATATGTTGGGGGCTGGTCAACTCTCGACTCAGCCCGCGTTGTTGACAGCGCCGCCATGCCGCTGAATAGCTGCCGCGGGCTGCCTCAAGACTTGCCGCGGCGATTCCGGGTGCAACCCCCATGTAACCCTCCGAGTTCTAGGATCCAAGTGTGGTTGCAGAGCACCCTAGCATAGGTGTGGCGTATGTCACTCCTGGTGGGCGGTCGAAGATTCGAAATGTCCACAAATGCTTTAAAGGAAGGACAAGATATGCAGAAGAATTCGATGCGTACGAACATTGACCCATTTCTAAAGCGCACCAATAATTCCCCCGAGTCCGATCCACGGGCGGTTGCCCAGCGGTGGATGGATCAGTTTCATCGCTCACTGACCTCGACCTCCCCAGCCAGTGCAGCAGAGTTATTCGAAACAGCAGGCTTCTGGCGCGATTTTGTTTCATTTACTTGGAACTTGCATACTGCTGAAGGTCGCGAAGATATCGCCTCGCTTGCAGCTGGGACAGTGCTGGAGACTCAACCTCAGGGGTGGACCATCAGCGAAGAACCGACAACCGAAGATGGCGTCACCACGGCTTGGTTCGACTTTGAGACGACTGTGGGGCAGGGTCGGGCCCTCGTGCGCATCCGCGACGGGCTCGCATGGACCTTTTTGACGGTTTTGGAAGAACTGAAAGGCTTCGAAGAGCCCACAGGTCGGAGAAGGCCTCAGGGTGTTGACCACAACATCGTCAAAGGGCGATCAACCTGGTTAGAAAGACGTCGCGCTCAAGAGGATACACTCGGAGTGACGGAAGAACCCTTCACCCTCATCGTAGGCGGCGGCCAAGGTGGCATTGGTTTGGCAGCTCGACTCAAGCATCTGAATGTCCCGACCCTGGTGGTGGACCGTTACGACGCCCCGGGTGATGCCTGGCGTAATCGTTATAAGTCGCTGCATCTGCATGACCCAGTTTGGTATGACCATCTACCCTATATGAAATTTCCGGACACCTGGCCGATCTTCCCATCCAAGGATAAGGTCGCCGATTGGCTCAAGCACTATACGGACCTAATGGAGCTCAATTTCTGGGCTCGCACGACCTGCAAGAACGCACTATGGGATGATGAAGAACAACGATGGATAGTGACCCTCGAACGCGACGGGCAAGATATCGTCTTGCGTCCTATCCATCTGATCTTCGCCCTGGGAGTCTCCGGATATCCCCAGGTTCCGGAGTTTCCTGGACAGGAGCGTTTTGAGGGCGACCAGCACCATTCTTCAGCGCACCCGGGTGGGGAACAGTACGCTGGGAAGAAGGCGGTGGTCATCGGTTCTAATAACTCGGCCCATGATATCTGTGCGAGCCTGTGGGAACATGGCGCCGATGTCACGATGGTTCAGCGGTCGTCCACGCATATCTCGCCGAGTCATTCCCTCAGGAATTTGGTATTGGGCCCGCTCTACTCAGAGGAGGCAGTGGAAAATGGGATCGATACTGACAAGGCGGACCGTCTTTTCGCTTCCTGGCCATATAGGGTCCTGCCGGATGTCCAGAGGCCAGCCTTCGAACAGATGCGGCAGGATAATAGCGACTTCTACCAGGCCCTGGAAGATGTTGGCTTCCAGTTGGATTTCGGTGAGGACGGATCCGGACTTTTTCTCAAGTATTTGCGCCGTGGCTCAGGATATTACATTGATGTAGGAGCTTCTCAGCTGCTCATCGACCGGGAAGTCGCGCTTGCCACCGGGGAAGTCAGTCACTTAACCGCAAATACCGTGGTGCTCAGTGATGGTAGTGAGATTTCTGCGGATCTCATTGTTTATGCCACTGGTTTCGGATCGATGAATCAATGGTTGGCCGACATCATATCCCCAGAGGTCGCTGAGCAAGTGGGCAAGTGTTGGGGCTATGGATCGGGCACTACACGCGACCCTGGTCCCTGGGAGGGAGAACTCCGGAACATGTGGAAGCCGACGAATGTGAAAAATCTCTGGATCCACGGCGGAAATTTGCATCAGTCGCGGCATTATTCGAAGTACCTAGCTATGCAGATTAAAGCCCGGTATGAGGGGCTACCTACGCCGGTTTACGGACTCCAGCCCTCGCACCATCCGCGATGACTGAAGTTGACTGAGACATGTAGATCCGGTCGGGCACCTGGACCTGACCGGATCTTCGGTACTTTCCCCGGCGTGTCAGCCCGTACCCAACCAGCGCAGTGCCGCGGGCCCGGGACGCGAAGAGGTCGGCTTCAGTCGTGCCCTGGGCAGGGTTCTTGGGTTTCCCAGGATGGACGTCTGCGCCCTAGGCTAGGGGCTATGACAGAATCTTCTTTCCCCGTCTGGACCGGCCGTAATGATGGACCTGGAACAGAACACGCGCGCTGGCATTCCCGGATAGCTCCCGTGGACCCATCCCAACCAGGCTTCGCCCTGTTAGGTTTCGCAACGGATGAGGGCGTACGGCGCAACCAGGGGCACACCGGTGCCGCAGCAGGCCCGTCTGCCATTCGTGCGGCACTGGGCTCTGTTGCGGTGCACCACGATATCTCGCTGTTCGACGGCGGGGACATCCCTGTTGTTGATGGGGACTTGGAAGCAGCACAACAGCAGTACGGTGCAACATTGACCAGCCTGCTGCAGCAGGGGAAACTCACCGTCGGCTTGGGTGGCGGCCACGAAATCACCTGGGCGTCCTATTTGGGTGTGCGCGGCGCATTCCCAGAAGCACGACTGGGCATTATTAATGTGGATGCGCATTTTGATAATCGTCCGGGACAACAGGCGACCTCGGGGACCGGTTTTGCACAGATTATGGCGGCCGAAGCGGGCCGACCAACCCTGGTTTCTGCCATGGGTATCGCCGAAGCCGCCAATACTGCGGACCTATTTCATCGTGCACGCCAGACCGGGATCGGATGGATCACCGATGACCGGTGGATTACCTATCCGAGCGAAGCGGGCCGTGCGGTAGCCCAGCTATTGGACGACGTCGATATTGTCTATTTGACCATCGATCTGGATGTGCTGCCTGCCGCAGTTGCTCCTGGGGTGAGCGCCCCGGCGGCATATGGTGTGCCGTTACCGCTCGTCTCGGCGGTTATTGATCACGTGGCGGCATCCGGCAAGTTGGTGCACGCCGATATTGCCGAACTGAATCCGAGCCTGGACCGGAATAACGCAACGGCGGCGGTGGCGGCCCGATTCGTGGACCGTCTCACCACCGCCGCACGGGGTAAACACCTGACGGGTGGCTCGTCAGCGTCCGAAGCGAGTCAGCCGCAGGGAATTGAGTACCACCAGGACTGACGATGCAGCCATAGCCGCACCGGCGAACATCGGATTCAACAAGCCAAACGCGGCAACTGGAATCCCAGCAGTGTTGTACGCAAACGCCCAGAACAGGTTCGTCCGAATAATTCGCAGCGTCTTACGAGATAACTGTAGGGATTGCGATACCTGCGTCAACGATGACCCCATAACCGTGATATCTGCTGCCTCCCGAGCAACATCGGTACCGGAACCCATCGCGATGCCAAGATCCGCTTGCGCAAGTGCCGGGGCATCATTGACTCCGTCGCCAGCCATGGCCACGGTCTTGCCAGCGGCCTGCAGTTCTTTAACTTTCTCGACCTTGTCTTCGGGCCGCACCCCGGCGAATACATGCTGCGGATCAATGCCAACTTCGACGGCGACCTGGCGGGCGACCGAGGCATTGTCACCGGTCAGCAGCATCGGGGTGATTCCCATATTTTTCAGTTCAGCAATGGCTGCCGCCGAGGTATCTTTGATCTGGTCCTGCAGCGAAATAATCCCGGCAATGTTGCCGTCAATCGCAACCCAGATCGCGGTGGCACCAGCGGCTTCGGCATCGGCCAGCGCCTGTTCTTGAGCCTCAGTCAGTGCACCAGTGTGTTCGATGATGAACGTCGACCGGCCGGCAGCAACACGAGCTTTGACAGCTGCCATTTCGACCGTGCCGATCACGCCGCCACCAACGGTGGATACAAATTCGGTGACTTCCGGCAGCGCGGTGACCTTTTTGCCCGCTTCGACAATGGCCTCAGCTATCGGGTGCTCGGAACCCAGTTCGACAGCGGCTGCTGCGACGAGCACATCATCAGCGTTGCGTTCATCAAAAGCCAGCACATCCGAAACGGCCATTTCCCCTTCGGTGACCGTACCGGTCTTATCTAACACAACGGTATCTACGCCGCGGGAGTCTTCCAACACCTGGGGCCCGCTGATGAGGATCCCCATCTGTGAGGCGCGTCCGGTACCGGCCAACAGGCCAATAGGAGTTGCCAATCCCAGAGCACATGGGCACGCGATAATCAGCACGGTCACGGCTGCACGGAACGCGGTGGCTGGATCCCCAAAGAGCAACCAGGCAGCCAGGGTAATGAGCGCAATGACCAAGACAATTGGGACGAACACCGCCGAAATACGGTCCGCCAGCCGTGCGATCGGCGCCTTTTCAGACTGCGCACGAGAAACCAGTTGGCCCATTTGTGCCAACGTCGTGTCGGCACCGGTCCGGGTTGTCCTGATCACCAGACGACCCGAGGTATTCATGGTGGCACCGGTGACGGTGTCGCTTTCCGCGACCTCAACGGGCACCGATTCGCCAGTGATCAGTGAGGTATCGATCGCCGAGTGCCCCGAGACCACAAATCCGTCAGCGGCGATCTTTTCGCCCGGACGAACAACGAATTCATCGCCCACTTGCAGTTCAGCAGCATCGATGACGGTCTCCTGCCCGTTACGCAGTACCGTGGCCTTAGTTGCCGCCAGGTTCAACAGAGACCGTAAGGCTTGGCTGGCACGGTTTTTTGCGCGCGCTTCAAGATAACGACCCAGCAGCAGGAACGTGGTGACTACGCCAGCGGTCTCGTAGTACAGCGTGTG
>Ga0209487_1003317_pt1 | contig 12669 bp, 9 predicted proteins | sample Poulit2012_FD_187524 | JGI IMG/M metagenome (GOLD analysis project Ga0209487, IMG submission 187524) | Agricultural soil microbial communities from Georgia to study Nitrogen management - Poultry litter 2012 (SPAdes) (version 2) | ecosystem: Environmental > Terrestrial > Soil > Agricultural land... | reverse complement strand
AGATCCAGCTCAATGCTGGCCAGGTCATCTGCGAGGGCTTCTACCTGGGGGTCTTTTTCCTGATAAAATATTTTCCTGTAACTGCTGCATTGTCCGCACGACTCAGCCCGAATCGCTTCGTCACCAGAATCAATCAGGTGGTAGGTGATATCTTTGGTGCTTTCACAATGGGTGCAGGTCACCCGCACAATATGCCACTGGGTAGCGCACAAACTACAAACCGCGTAGCGTCTACCAGCACTCGAGCCTGCCATCTTGACCACACTGGCGACAGGCAGCGCCCCACAGCATGGACAGGCACCAAAAGACACCTTCTGCCCTAACGCCTGCTCATCCAATACCTCAGCGAGCTGCGTGCAATAGGATTGTAATGCCGCCATGATAAACGGCGCCCAGGCCAAATTGAGGTTTTCATTGATGTTGTGGGTCAAAAAAGCGTTGGCATGATCTTCGATGCGCTCTGGCGCTGTTTGAAGCACCTGCTGCAAAGAATCCAACACCTGTTGTGTTTCACCCGCAGGGTACAGCGGGAGCAGCCCACAAATGATGGTCTCCAAATGCTCCAGCCACTGACCTTTGCGCTGCCAAAGCAGCGGAGCAAGGGGCGGCGCCCCCTGTTCCTGGGCTTGCTTCTGCCCATGCACTGCCTGTTGTTCCAGTCCACCTACCTGAGCGAGTTGCGCTTGCTGCTGTGCAATATGTGCCATGAGCAATAAATAATCTGCTATGGGATTACCGGCCGCCAACGCTTTCAATCGTTTGGCCCGTTCGGTGAATACCTGCTGTGCTGCAGGCAGATATACCTCGGGTATTTTTGTCGGGTCGAGGCGCTCGATCTCCCCTCTCGATAGTATGCGCTGCATTAGTTTCTCCCACTTTCCTGTTGGCGTACTTGTTTACGAAACCAGGCCCGGTGATGCTTCCATGCCCAGCCATAGCTAACCTTTCCGCGGGTCATGGCGCGTATGGAGCCTTTGACCCAAATACCGGCGTAGATATGGATAAACACCGCACATATAAGTAAAAATGCAAAGAACGCATGCAATAACAAGGCCCATCGCAGCGTATCCAGGGTAAACATGGCGGAAAAATAACTGCGCCAGACAATAATCCCGGTCACTAGCAAGCCTATCATCAACAAGATAAAAACATGGAAAATAAGCTTTTGACCAGCATTGTACTTACCACTTTCAGGAATATCCTCATCATGATTGAGCACCTTGGGCAAACTGCGTAGCCACTGCCTATCCGCACGTGTCAATACATTATTACGCCACAGCCCAATGGCAAAGATAAATAAGGCGATAAACATCGCAACCCCGATAAAGGGGTGCAGGATTCGAGTCCAGGTCCCCCCTCCGAGGATATTGGCCAACCAGTACAGCGATGGATGAAACAAGGCAAGCCCTGACACCGCCAGCAGAATAAAACACAGGGCGATGAACCAATGGTTCATACGTTGAAAATAAGTATAACGATCCAGGGTCGGTTTATCTTTTGTCGACATGGCTCTCCTCCTGAGCTTTGCGCTCGTCTTCTTCCGTCGTTTCCAGCGGACCCTTTCTGATGTAATGCAAAAAGCCCGCGGCCGCGGTCATCGCCATCACAGCGACACTGATGGGTTTGGCCAATCCTTTCCAAAACGATATGCTCGAACTTATCTTTGGCTCATCCGGCAGACCGTTATACAAACTGGGCTGATCGGCATGGTGCAGCACGTACATGACATGCGTTCCGCCCACCCCTTGTGGGTCATAGAGGCCAGCATTTTCAAACCCTCTGGACTGCAAATCCTCGATGCGCTCCTGCGCATGTTGTTTCATATCCTCCTTGGAACCAAAAACAATGGCCCCGGTCGGGCAGGTTTTTACGCAAGCAGGCTCTTGACCTACCGCAACACGGTCAGAGCACAAGCTGCACTTATATACCTTATTGTCCTTTTCCGACATGCGGGGTATATCAAAAGGGCAGCCCGCAATGCAATAGCCACAGCCGATGCAGTGTTCCTGATTGAAATCCACAATGCCATTGGTATGTTGCACAATGGCCCCTGGCGAGGGACAAGCCTTCAAACAACCCGGGTCAACGCAGTGCATGCAGCCATCCTTGCGTATTAACCACTCCAAATCCCCTTTGGGGTTTTCATACTCGGTAAAACGCATCAGGGTCCAGGAATCCGCTGTCAAATCTGCCGGATTATCATATACCCCGACGTTGTCCCCTACCTCATCACGCAGGTCATTCCACTCCATGCAGGCTACCTGACAAGCCTTGCAGCCAATGCATTTTGATACGTCGATTAGCTTGGCGACGCCCCCGGTTGCAGGAATTGGCTGCCGCGCTCCGGGTGAGGCTGTGGAGGTGGCCGAGCGCCGTTTAATATCCAAATTTTCTACTGGCATAGCGGTCTCCTTACGCCTTTTCCACGTTGACTAAAAAGGATTTGAACTCTGGGGTTTGTGAATTCCCATCCCCTACAAATGGCGTCAATGTGTTGGCCAAAAATCCTGGCTTGGCTACCCCTACAAACCCCCAATGCAAGGGAATCCCTATCTGATGGGTCAAGCGACCGTCAATATCCAGGGCCTTGAGCCGTTTTGTAACCACGGCCTTGGCTTTGATATAGCCACGGGTTGAACTTACCTTGACCGTATCTCCTTGCCGAATGCCCAACTCATCAGCCAATGCTTGCCCAATTTCCACGAACTGCTGCGGTTGAATGATGGCATTCAAATCCACATGCTTGGTCCAATAGTGGAAATGCTCTGTCAAGCGATAGGTGGTGGCTACATGCGGGTATTGCCGGGCAGTGCCAAACTCCGTCCAATCACTCTCAAATACTCGTGCAGCCGGGTTGCTGACAGCCTGCTCATTATCAGGAAACAAAGGGTTATAGCCCAGTGGCGTTTCAAAAGGCTCATAGTGCACCGGGAACGGTCCTTCGGCCAATCCCTGACGGGCAAAAAACCTGGCCACGCCTTCGGGGTTCATGATAAAGGGCCCCATACCATCCATCGGCGGCTCATCGACTTTAAAGTCGGGTACATCTGCCCCGGTCCATTTTTGCCCATCCCAATAAATGAGCGCTCTATCAGGGTCAAAAGGCCGGCCTTGCAGGTCACAAGACGCCCGATTATAGAAAATACGTCGGTTAGCAGGCCAAGACCAGGCCCAATTGAGTGTTTGCCCAATCCCGGTGGGGTCACTATTGTCCCGCCGCGCCATCATATTGCCCGCCGGCGTCCACGAGCCGGTATAGATCCAGCAGCCGCCCAGTGTGCTGCCATCATCTTTCATCTCTGCAAAGCTTGACAGCTGCTCACCCGCTTTGCGAACCAGCTTATCCGGGTCATCTGCTGCATATAAATCCTTGAGTGCCCGGCCGTTGATTTCCTTGGCCAACTCCTCAGCCGAGGGCTGGGTCGGATTTACATAGGGCCAATACAGATTTAAAATCGGTTCAGCAAATACACCACCCTCCTGCTCATAAAGCTGACGAATATGTTGAAATAGCAAGGCCATAATCTCGATATCGGTCTTTGCCTGCCCCGGTGGTTCGGCCGCTTTCCAGTGCCACTGCAACCAGCGTCCGGAATTCACCAAAGTACCGTCTTCTTCGGCAAAACAGGAGGTCGGCAAGCGGAATACTTCTGTTTGTATGTGGCTACTATCGACGTCGTTAAGCTCACCGAAGTTACGCCAAAACTCGGAAGTTTCCGTCACCAGCGGGTCCATGATGACCATATATTTGAGTTGCGAAAAACCTTTAATCAATTTGGCCTTGTTGGGCGCTGCAGCCAAGGGATTAAAACCCTGGCAGATATAGCCATTGACCTTGCCCTGATCCATCAGCTCGTAGGTTTGCAACATATCATAGGGCTTATCGAGCTTGGGCAAATAATCAAAGGCATAATTATTACTGGCACGGGCATGGTCTCCCCACCAGGCCTTCATCAGGCTGACATGGAATTTTTTATAATTCTGCCAGTAGCTCAGTTGATTTTTACGCAATGGCTTTTGCGTGCGTGCCTCAATATACCGATCAAAATCCTGCTCTCCTTCCTTGGGCAAGGTCAAATAGCCCGGAAGCAAATCAGACATCAAGCCCAAATCAGTCAAGCCTTGTATGTTGGAATGCCCACGCAATGCATTCATCCCGCCACCAACGATGCCGATATTGCCCAAGAGCAATTGCATCATGGCCCCGGCACGAATCATTTGTGAGCCAATGGAATGTTGCGTCCAACCCAGGGCATACAAAATGGTCCCGGCCCGGTCAGGCGAAGAGGTCGAAGCCAGAAGCTCGCATATCTGCAAAAACTTGTCCTCCGGCGTACCACAGACACGCTGCACCATCTCCGGTGTGTGGTTGGCATAGTGCTGCTTTAATAACTGATAGACACTGCGTGGATGCCTTAAATCCGGATCAGATTTGACATAGCCGTCTTCATCGCGCTCATAGTCCCAGGACTGTCTGTCGTAACGGCGCTGTTGTGCATCATAGCCAGAAAATATCCCGTCACTGAAATCAAAATCCTCTCGTACGATGAAAGACAGATCGGTATAGTTACGCACATAATCATGCTGGATTTTGTCATTATCGAGCAGGTATTTAATCACCCCGCCGATAAATACAATATCGGTACCCGTGCGTATGGGGGCATAAATATCCGCCACCGAAGCCGAACGATTGAACCTGGGGTCCACGACTATCAGCTTGGCATTATTATGCGCTTTTGCCTCAGTAACCCATTTGAACCCACAGGGATGTGCCTCGGCCGCATTACCTCCCATGATTAGGACAACATCTGCATTTTTTATATCAACCCAGTGGTTGGTCATGGCACCGCGACCAAATGTTGGGGCAAGGCCTGCCACCGTTGGTCCGTGTCATACTCGAGCTTGATTATCAAAAGGCAGTATGCCCAAGCTACGAATCACCTTGTGAGTGATATAGCCCACCTCATTACTGCTTGCTGACGCAGCCAGCATTCCTGTTGTGATCCAGCGATTGACCAGCTTGCCATCCTCTGTACGACGCACAAAGTTTTCATCACGGTCTTCTTTCATCAAGCGGGCAATGCGCTCAAAAGCATCTTGCCAGCTAATGGGCTCCCACCGATCAGAGCCTGGCGCTCTATATTCGGGTTGTTTGAGTCGGTTGGGGCTATGAATAAAATCCACTAATCCCGCCCCCTTGGGACAGAGGGTCCCCCTGTTGACAGGGTGGTCGTGGTCTCCTTCTATGTGCATGACGCTTGGTTCCGCATTTTTGGCGCCATCACCTAGCGTATAAATTAAAATCCCGCATGCCACTGAACAATAAGGACAGGTGCTGCGGGTCTCTTTCATTTTTGCTAATTTGTATTGCCTGACCGCCGCTTGCGCTGGCTCAGGGGCAATACCAAGCAAAGCCATGCTGGAACCCGCCAACGTTCCCCCGGTAATTTTGAAGAATTGGCGTCTACCCATATGATTCATGACCGCTCCTTGTAGAAAAGTTGCCTCCTCAAAGCGGCCCTGAGCAGCGACCGCTCTACCCTCAACTTATACCTGCTCAACCTTGCGGTAATGAATAACCATAAAGATAAAGTAGCATTAAAAATTCTTAACTAAACGTAAATATTTTCCTCTTGTTACCATGGGTTCTTACTTGCCCTTTTTTTACTTGAAATCCGCATAAGGCGTTAGTGGTTCGGATCGCAACGGCATGCTGCCTTGCCACGGCTCAAAGGTATAGCGCAAATACAACATGCCCCGGCTCGGAGCATAGTCTTTACTATGCTGCAAATCCAATCCTGCGCCTAAAACCAAATGCTTATTGATGCGCCGTTCAATCACCGTATTGAGGGTATAGCCAAAACCTGTATTGCGCTTGCCCGCATGGTTTTTGGCACTGGAAAGGGAGCCACTGCCCTGTATCAGAAAGGACCAGTTTCCTGTTCGTTTGGCATAGCTGATGGGAATAGACACCGATTGGTAGCGTTTTGGACTGTAATAACCCCCCTGACCAAAATGGTAATCGCCCAGGCCTCTTTGATAATGCCATTGCATCAGGTTCACACCGACCGAAAGCACCTCATTTAATTGATTGATCAGCCGCCGGTAATATCCGCCCATCAATCGAATCCGCTTGTTGCTTTTAACATTTTTGCCCGTCAGTTTGTCAGCGCTCAAATCGGCCCACACCCCATTTTCCTTGCCCTCATCCCAACTTAAACTCAAAGCCGCTCCGGTCGCTACGACCCCACCCCAGACCTTGCCCGTGCGTGGGTCCCGGGCACCTGCAAAAGAGAGCAGTGAATTTGACATGGGCCGTCTTGAGACGGTGAGTCGGTAACCGACCGGACCGATTTTATTTTTGTAGCTGATCCCGCCAGTCCAGTTTTTGACTGCGAAGCCCTGCGGAGTCATACCTACATCAAAAGCAATTTTCTCACCCTCCCAGCCAATCGCAAAGCTCGTCCCCGACGCCTTTTGTTTAAGATCCTTGCTGCAGCCCTGCCCCTGACCACAGGTGCCGAACTCCCCCGTATACACACCGTCTTTGTTCGTTTTCAAAGTCCCCGCATGCATGCGTACATGGTCTGCCCGTATAAACCCACGTCCTTGCTTGATGGGGTGCTCCAGCTGCACAATCGTGGTATTGGCGCGCAGTTTGGAAATCCCGTCTGTGCCATCACTGCGCCACCAGTGATCATTATGTACCTTGATGGTGGGGTTTTGCTGCTCGTACAGTGTCTGTGCTTCCCTGCGCAACCCGGAAGCCAACCAATCATCATCTTCTTGTAAACGCATGGAGCGGGTAAAGGCTGCATTATCCCGTTTTGGACTAATTGCTTCAGGAGCCAGCAACCGGGCGCCGACCATCCCTTGCGCATACCAGTCCAACGCCTGCTGTGGCTCACCGCCAGCAATCTGCCAGGCCCGAGCCAGCCCGCGATAATCATTAGGCGCCAGCTGCCCTTCTTTGGCCAGTACATATTGATAGTGCCCAATCGCCGCTTGGGCCTGACCTTGCTCTAGCAACCATTGGGCTAACAAAAGGCGCGCCGACAGCAGCTCAGGCGCTTGCTCCAGGGTATGCAGGGCCTGCTTTACCTCACCTGCGTCATAATGCGCCCGCGCCGAATCTAATAACTTATTTTCATGAACACGCTCTGCCAATGCATGCATCGGCTCATCCCATTGTGCCCTGTCAACACGGGCCAAAGCTGTCTCAGCCTCCGTCCAACGACCTACGGAGGCCAATAATAATCCATACGCATACTGTGTTGCCGGTCGTCCTTTATAATCACGATAATGCACATCAAATGCATTAAAAGCCGCCTCTACCCTACCGTGTTCGCGCAATACGGCAGCCAAACGATAGCTCAACCAGGGGTCCTGAGGCCTAAGCGCCTGAGCTTTACGTAAATAATCCACCCCTCCCATCCAATTCCCAACTTCAAACGCCTGCTCGGCCTGCTCCTCAAACCTGCTCACCTTATAGTCCCGCACTGCTGACTGCAGCAGGGTTGCTTGCTGTGCTGATGCCGGCAGCTCCTCCATTAATCGTAACGCCTGGACGGGAGGTAGCCTATTGGTATATGAAAGGACCGCTCGCTGAGCAGTTTCTGAACGGGGATCCGTCTGTGCCGCTTTTTTATAATAGCGCCATGCCGTCTGCTCATCGCCCAAATGGTAATAGGAATGCGCTAAACCCGTGAGGGCAAAAATATTGGTGGAATCTTGTCGCTGCGCTTGCTGATAAAGCAATAGCGCATCCTGCCAGCGACCCGAGTCTGCTGCAGCGCCCGCCTGCTGGAGTAGCAACCAATATTCCGTGGCATTTTTCAAACTAATCCAGCGTGATTTTCGATCATCGTAAGGCTCGGTATCGATGGCTTGATTGAAATACTCAAGTGCCCTCTGCCTATCACCGAGTCGCAAATAGGCCAAGCCAATAGAACCGATCACCTCCACATCCTGCGGATAGGCATCATATGCTTGCTGCAATAACTGCAGTGCTCTGGCTGCAAGGCACAGCTATGAGGTGGCGCAGTCTATGTAACCAGACAGGGGGTAAGGGAATCAAGAGAGCAGCAGCAAAAAGCAGGTTATAAAACACATGCAGGTTGATATAACCGCCCCAGTACAACAGCAGCTTGCTAAAAAAATAGAAATTCCAAAAGCCCAGGCCTCGCCATAACACTCTGGGTACAGTCCGGCCTGGCGGGCTTTGTTCCGCATTTTCAGACCTCATTTCTCACCCAATCCCCAGTTTATGGGGCCAAATTTCTGTTTACAGGAAATAAACTTATGTTAATTATCGTTTCATATTCATTTTAATTCCGAGGATTGGGTTTTCCCATAGGCCATTAGGCCCAGCTACGCGTTACAAAACTACAGTCAGCTCTCCTAATTTTTCGGTAAGCTTCATATTTTCGGAGTAGTCCACCGGACAAGCAATCACCGAAACACCCGGCTCCTGCAAGGCCTGCTCCAGGATTGGCAACAAATCCTGAGCTGCTTGTACGTAATAACCCTGCGCCCCGAAACTTTCCGCATAACGCACAAAATCAGGATTAGTGAAATCCACACTAGCATGATTGCCTAGCTCAATATCCATTTTCCACTTGATTAGGCCATAACTCTCATCTACCCAAACGAGAATTTTCAAAGGGATATTTTCACGTACTGCCGTTTCAATTTCCTGCGAATTCATCAAAAAACTGCCATCCCCCATCACGGCCAATACATTGTGCTCCGGACAAGCCAAATGGGCACCTAGCGCCCCGGGCAAAGCAAAAGACATCGTCGACAAACCATTAGACACAACACAGCCAAATGGCCTATGCGTCGGATATAAACGGGCCATCCACATCTTGATAGCGCCCGTATCCGCCAGCACAATATCCTGTGGTCCGAGGGCGGCACGAATATCAGCCACAATCCGTTGTGGTTTCAAAGGAAAGGAGTTGTCCTGGCGAGCTGCCTGTATCTCGTCCTGCAACAGGCCCCGGATTTTGGCAGTCCCTGCCAAGGTACGCAATGGGGTCGCACCCAGCTCACGCTCCAATGCCTGCAAGGCAAGCTTTATATCTGCGATCAGCGCCACCTGCGCATCAAAATGCGCATCTACATCCGCTGCAAAGGTATTGATATGAATGATGATTTTATCTCCTGTCGGATTAATACGTACCGGATCAAATTCCTGCAGTTCGTAACCTACCGACAAGATGACATCCGCCTCATCAAAGGCAAAATTCTCATAATCATGCTGCATGAACCCTATCACCCCGAGAGCGAGCGGATCCTCATCACTAATGACCCCCTTACCCATAAAAGTGGTGGCAACCGGAATTCTGTAGCGCTGGGCAAAATGGGTTAATGCTGCAGCTGCACCGCTACGTGCCACCCCATGGCCAGCCATCATCACGAGCCCACGGGCCTTGCGCAACAAGGCCGCCGCCTGTCTGACTGCAGTCGCCGAGGGCTCACTTTTTGTGCCTGTCGCCACTCTGAGCGGTTTTAATCCTGCTGGCGCAGGAGCACCCTCTATGTCCTGGGGAACGGCCAGATAGGTAGCTCCGGGACGCTCTGCCTGAGCAACTGCAAACGCCTGACGCAGCATTTCCGGCACCGCCGCGGGTGTCAAAATCATATCTGCCCACTTGGTGACGGGCTTGAACATGGCCAGCAAATCCACTATCTGATGTGATTCCTTATAAATGCGATTCAGCCCCACCTGGGCGCTGATAGCCACCAAAGGACTGGAATCTGTCTGTGCATCAGCTGTACCCAACAACAGATTAATCGCCCCCGGCCCGAGAGTCGCAATGCAAACCCCGGCCTTGCCGGTCAAACGGCCATACATATCGGCCATGAAGGAGGCTCCTTGCTCATGGCGTACTAAAATGAAACGGATTTTTTCAGACGCTGCCAGCGCACGTACCAAGCCGATATTTTCCTCCCCGGGAATGCCAAACACATACTCCACGCCCTCGTTTTCCAGGCACTCGACGATTAATTCTGCCACTGTACTTTTATTTTCCATCATCTCGGTTTCCTTTGTCTGTGAGCTAAGGATAGCCATCACTGCGTCAATAAAGACCTACTTTATTAAGGGTTTATCTTAGTTTTTAGCACAAGACCGTAGTGCTAGCATGAACAATGCTTAACTACCTAACCAGCAAAACTCTGAGAAAAAAGGTTGTCCATGCAGCAAGAAAAGCACAATACTCACCCGCAACAAAACTCCTTGTTTCTAAAATTTCAAAATGTCAAAAAGACCTACGACCAAAAAAATCTGGTCGTCAAGGACTTCAATCTAGATGTACAACAGGGTGAGTTTGTCACATTGCTCGGCCCCTCGGGCTCAGGAAAGACGACAGTCCTCATGATGCTAGCCGGCTTTGAGCACATTACCAGCGGGCACATACTGCTCCAGGACAAACCCATCGAGCAGATTGCCCCCTTTGAACGCAATATCGGTGTAGTATTTCAAAACTATGCGCTATTTCCCCACCTGAGCGTAGCAGATAACCTGGCTTATCCACTCAAGGTACGGCGCTTGCCCCGCGCAGAGATTCGAGAGCGGGTGCAGCGTTTTCTGAACCTAATCGAGTTAGGCGAGTTTGGGGACCGCCGGCCCGCACAGCTTTCCGGGGGTCAGCGCCAGCGGGTTGCCCTGGCTCGGGCCCTGATCTTTGAGCCTTCTCTGGTACTCATGGACGAGCCTCTGGGCGCACTGGATAAAAACTTGCGCGAACAAATGCAGTTTGAAATCACACGTCTGCACGAGCGGCTGGGCTTTACCGTCATCTATGTCACGCACGATCAGGCAGAGGCACTAACCATGTCGGACCGCATCGCCGTATTTAACCATGGGGTCGTACAGCAATATGACCAACCTCATATCCTGTATGAACGCCCCAGCAATGCCTTTGTCGCCAGCTTTATCGGGGAAAACAACCTCATCCCCATCCATGACCTGCAACGCAGCGGCGAGTACATACAGGCCCGTCTTAATTCACAGCAACAGCTACGTGCACAAAACGGCAACTGTAATCACGACACCCTGGCACAGGGGATTCTCTCGGTACGACCTGAAAAGGTCCAAATCAATCCCATGCAAAAAACAGACAACGAGATTCGTGCCAAATTCATTACCCACCACTATGTGGGAGATTTTATTCGTTACTACTTTGCCCTGGAAGATGGCACACAAATCACTGCTAAAAACTTATCCACTCTAGCGCCCGAGCAGCTAAAAGAAGGCGTCGAGTTTTCCCTGGGCTGGAATGCCAACGATTGCTTTGCTTTTCTGCCCAAGGATGAATAACTGCTTTAACCAACCAAAGAGGAAACTATGAAAAAACCAAATACTACCGTTCGGGCCGCTGTGCTCTTGAGTCTGGCACTTGGTCTGACCGCTGGAGCAGCTCACGCACAACGCCCCTTGACTGCAGTCTCTTTTGGCGGTGCCTATGGGGCAGCCCAGGAAAAACACCAAATCAACCCCTATATGGAGGAGACCGGCAAACAGGTCCTTTTTGAAAACTATACGGGTGGAGTGGCCGAGATTAAGGCACAGGTAGAGTCCGGGCAAGTGCAATGGGATGTGGTCGATATCGAGACCATTGACCTGGAAAGAGCCTGCTCTGAAGGGTTGCTCGAGGAAATTCCTCACGATATTTTGCTACAAGGAGCCGATGGTAGTGATCCACTGGACGACTTTATTCCGGAGGCTCTGGAAAACGAATGCGGTATAGGACAGATTGTCTGGAGTACAGTTTACGCCTACAACGATGAGACTGTGGGTGATAACCCGGCCGTGAGCATCGAGGATATCTTCGATCTCGAAAAAATCCCTGGCAAACGCGGTCTGAGAAAGCGTCCACAGGTCAACATGGAGTGGGCACTGCTCGCAGATGGCGTCCCCTTGGAGGAGGTATACGATGTCCTGGCAACACCCGAAGGGCAGGAGCGAGCCTTTGCCAAGCTAGACACGATCAAGGATGAGGTCGTGTGGTTTGACAGCTGGTCACAGGCACCTCAGCTGCTCAATGACGGCGGCGCAGTATTAGTGCAATCCGCCCACGGTCGTTTTTATGACGCCATTGTGCAGGAGGACAAGCCCTTTACCATCGTTTGGGACGGACATATTTATGACCTAGACGTGTGGAGCATCGTTAAAGGCAGCCCCAACAAGGACGAGGCACTGGATTTCATTGCCTACACCACTGGCACCAAACCCCTTGCCGGCTTTGAGGATGTTGCCTATGGCCCAACCAGAAAATCATCACTTGAGCTCGTTGACCCTGAGGTAGTGGATCATTTGCCTTCCTCGCACCTTGAGGTCGGGGTCAAGGCGGACGGGATTTTCTGGGCTGACTTTGGCGAGTCCCTGGGCGAACGCTTCAACGAGTGGTTATTACAGTAATTAGTTACAAGAGGGAGTCTGCCCTCGCCCTATCATTGAACAATCAAAAATTCCAAAGGCCAGTACATGACGCAAAGCATTGCCCGCAACCAAATGACCGGACTTAATGATGCCGAAGTGCGTAGTGAGCGCAAAGCGCTACGACGGCGACGTCAACAGGCACTGCTTTTGGTTTTGCCTTTGCTGGCCTTTATTTTTTTCAGTTTTGTGGCGCCTATCACCACTATGCTATATCGCAGCAT
>Ga0209487_1003316_pt1 | contig 12670 bp, 8 predicted proteins | sample Poulit2012_FD_187524 | JGI IMG/M metagenome (GOLD analysis project Ga0209487, IMG submission 187524) | Agricultural soil microbial communities from Georgia to study Nitrogen management - Poultry litter 2012 (SPAdes) (version 2) | ecosystem: Environmental > Terrestrial > Soil > Agricultural land... | reverse complement strand
TCCTGCTCCTGCGGGGTGAACATGCCGTGTTCGGCGAACACCGCCAGGGTCGGGCACGTGACTCGCTCCCATTCGCTCCACCGAGGCACGTGCGTGGCCGCGATGGTGCGTTCCATGACCTCGGCGTCAAACCGCGGGCGCAATCCGTCTGACCCGTGTTGCAGATCCTGTATCCAGGCGCGGGCCAACGGCGTTGCGCCCAGGAAACTTTCCGCGGCCCGCAGATCCAGGAACGGTACGGGCCAGGACTCGAAGAACTCACCTAATCGGCGCGCAACCTCCTCATCGGCGCCCCGCGGGTGGCCTTCCAGCAGCGCGAGGTGGTCCACCAGGTCCGGTCGTGCGGCAGCGGTCAGGAACGCGGTGTGGGCTCCCATGGAATGTCCCACCAGGTGAACCCGCTGGCGGGGCAGGAGTTCCTCGACGACGGCGACCACGTCGGCCACGAAAGCCCCCCGGGACACATCCGCCGGCCGGCGGGTGCTGCCACCATGGCCGCGCTGATCGATCAGAAACACCCGGAAGGCGTTGCTGAGCGCTTCGGCTGTCGGGAGAAGTTCGCGGGCGCTTCCAGCCAGTCCGTGTAGTAGAACCACTGCGGGCCCGGTGAGGCCACGCTCGTGCACGGCGATGGCGACGTCGTCGCGGTGCACGGTATGGCACGTGGTGGAACCGACTGAATTCGGAGGGGCAGGCACACGACCGATTCTGGCCGGTTGGCTGCTGCACGTCTCCTCGTTTTCCCGGTATGTGAGACATCCGCGGTCTCGGATGTGTCCGGATCGTCGTCGTGATCGGCTTGGTCCATGCCTTCGACGCAGGAGACTGGCGCCCCTTCCAACCGGCAGGTCCGGATGGCGCTGCGGGGCCAGTGGTGTAGCAGCGGATGTCGAATGTCGACCCTCTCCGCTGCCTGCCCCTGCCCACGACCTCGAAGGACTTTCCATGACCGTCATCACCGGCACCCCCTGGGACCTCGCACTGAACCAGAGTGCCCACCGCGCACCGAACAACGTCACGGCACCCGTTAACTCATCGCGTTCGCGGACCTCATCCGGCGCTCCCGCGATCATCCCTCGAGGGCGCGATCGCTCAACCGTTAGTCCGCTCAGTCCGCGAGCGGCCTACCAGCAGGCGCTGCACCGGCGGGCGCGGATCGTGGATATCCGCACCGCCGCAGAACGCGACCGCTACGGCCTCGTGCACGCGTTGCCCGAGGTGGCCGAGATCAGCCAGCCGGAACTGGTCGCATGGCTCGTCGAGCATGCTTCGAACATTCCGGTCGCCCTCCTCAGTCAGGACGGCGCCGAGGCGGCCGCGATCAGCCGTGCGCTAATCGACGTCGGACTCCCGTCCGCGTTGCCCATCCAAGGTGGTTTCCTGGCGTGGGAACAGGCAGGCCTGCCGGTGCGCTCACAGTGACACCGCGAACCCCTCCAGGCTCCTGGAGGGGTTCGCGGTCGCAGTTGTTACAACTCGCTCGGTTGCTCGAGCTGGTTCCGCCTGCGGCGTGAGACCCCCACCAGGACGCCTCCGAGCAGGAGGACCAAGAACGCCGGGACCAGCATGCCCAGACCGACACCCGTGCTTGGTATGGCGCCGGACTCGACCGGTTCGCCCGGCGTGCCTGGTTCGCCAGGTTCCCCCGGCGTGCCTGGTTCACCAGGTTTCCCCGGTTCACCAGGTTCGCCAGGTTCCCCCGGTGGGCCAGGTTCGCCAGGCGCGACGGCGGTGACGGTGACCGGGATCTGGATCTCGGTGCCGCTGGGATCGGCAACCATCTCCAGGTAGTAGGCCCCGCCTTCGAGGTCAGCCGGAACGGTAAACGTCACGGCTGCCGCGCCATCGGCGACGGCGAACTGCGCAATCGGCTCACCGCGCTGGCCCGGGTTGGCCGAGACCAGGTGCACCTCCAGGTTGGTGTTCGCCGGGCTACCCAGCGACGTCAGGTCCAGGCCACGCACATCGAAGGTGACCTCCTGGCCGGCAGTCAGTTCGCTGGGCAGCGGGTCGACGACGGTGGCACGCCGGGCGAAGTCCGGCGACAGTGGGGAGTTCTCTTCGATGTACTCCATCCACGCCGCACGGTCGATTACGCCCGTGTACTGGGAATCGACCGCATCACGGAAGACGGTGAAGTTGTCACCACCTTCGGCCAGGAACCCGAAGGTGCCGATCCGGTATTCGGAATCGAGGTCCAGGGGCGCACCGTCGATGAACACCGACGTAATCCGCTGCCCTGCCGACGCCTCAGGATCAAACGTGTAGGTGACGTTGTCCGAAAGTCCCAGGTGCAGGAACGGGTTCGAAGCACCAGCGGGCTGCCACTGCTGCTCGAGCATTGTCACAAACTGCTCCCCGGTCAGCGTGACAGTCCACAGGTCGTTGAGGAACGGCAACACCGCATTTGCCTCGGCGAAGGTAATACTGCCGTCTTCGCCGTAGAGCAGTTCTGCGCGCAGCCCGCCGGGGTTCGCTACACCGATCTGAGCCGAGCCCAGGTGCTCCTCACTCAACTGGTCGCGCAGCATGTTGGCCACCAGGTTGCCGAGCGTGGATTCGCTGGTGCGGTCGTCTCTCATGCCGTCGATGTGGGCGGTGGTGATGTCGGCGGTCACCGACCCGACCACCACGCTGCCCTCTTCCTCGGCGACCTCGAGCGCGTCGTCGAGGATCTCCTTTACCTGGGCCACCCTGGGGTAGGTCTCCACCAAGTCGTCCATCGGTGTGTCGGTGGCCGCTACGTTGCGCTGCCAGTAGCCGGCCACGTCCCCGCTTTCGGTGTCCACGCTCAGCACTACCTGGGAGACGTACTCGCCGTAACTTTCACCCTGGATGATTGGACGGGTGTCGTCACCATCGGGGATCGGACCGTCCCAGGCGTAGACCTCGTGGGTGTGGCCGTTGAAGATCGCATCCACATCCGCACTGGTGTCATTGACGACCTCGTCGAAGACGGGACTGCTGGCCACCTGTTCCTCCAGCGAGGAGCCGGCACCGAACGGCGCACCCTCGTGGAAGGCAGCGACGATGACATCAGCCAAGTCGCTTTCGGTCAGTTCCGCTGCCACGCGGTTGACCGCCTCGACCGGGTTACCGAAGGTCAGTCCTTCGATTCCGCCGGGACGCACCAGAGTCGGCGTTTGCTCGGTGACCACTCCGATGATGGCGACGTCCAGCCCGTCGATCGTTTCGAGGTGGTACTCATCCAGCGCCGGTTCACCGTCCGGCCCATAGACATTAGCGCCCAGGTGGGGGAAAGCCGCCCAGTCGCTCACCTGGCCGGTGAGGTTGTCGAAGCCGGCGTCGAACTCATGGTTGCCCACGGCGGAAGCCGCCATATCGAGCGCGTTGAGGATCTCGATCGTCGGCTCGTCCTCCTGGATCGAGGACGTGAACAGCGAAGCGCCGATGTTGTCGCCCGAGGAGAGGAAGATCGTATTCTCCTCTCCCTCGTCAGTCCGCAACTCCTCGATCGTGCCGGCGAAGGCGAGCGTGTCATTCCCTATGACGTTGCCGTCATCGTCGGTGTTGTAGTCGAACAACCGGCCATGGAAGTCGTTGATGCCCAGCAGGTTGATGTGCGTGAATCTCGGGTCACCCTCCACCGTCACCGGTAAGCGGATCGACGTCTCACTCGGGCTCGCGACCATCTCCAGGTAATACGCACCCTCCAGATGGGCCGGCACCGTGAAGGAGACCGACGCGGCACCGTCCGTGACCGTGAACTCCCCGATCGGCATCCCGCGCTGGCCCGGGTTGACCGAGACCAGGTGCGCTTCCAGGTTGGTGTTCGCCGGGCTACCCAGCGACGTCAGGTCCAGGCCACGCACATCGAAGGTGACCTCCTGGCCGGCAGTCAGTTCGCTGGGCAGCGGGTCGACGACGGTGGCACGCCGGGCGAAGTCCGGCGACAGTGGGGAGTTCTCTTCGATGTATTCGATCCAGGCCTCCCGGTCGACCATTGCGGTGTACTGATCGTCAGTGGACTCGGCGAAGACGCTGAACTGGTCACCACCCTCGGCCAGGAAGGAGAAGGTACCGATCCGGTACTCCCGCTCTGGGTCCAGCGGCGCCCCGTCGATCATCACCGAGGTGATCCGCTCACCACGCTCTGCTTCGGGGTCCCAGGTGTAGGACACGTTGTCCGACAGTCCCAGGTGCAGATCGATCCGGTCCGCCTCTTCGGGCAACCACTGCTGCTCCAGCATCTCCACGAACTGCTCGCCGGTTAACGTGAGCGTCCACAGGTCGTTGAGGAACGGCAGTACCGCGTTGGCCTCGGCGAAGGTGATGTCACCGTCCACCTCTTCGTTATAGAGCAGTTCTGCGCGTAGCCCGCCGGGGTTGGTCACACCGATCTCGGCGCCACCCAAGTGCTCGTCGCTGAGTTGATCGCGCAGCATGTTGCCCACCAGGTTGCCCAGCGTGGACTCGCTGGTGCGGTCATCACGCTCGCCACCGATGTGCGCGGTGGTGATGTCTGAGGTTACCGAACCAATGACTTCGCTACCGATCTCATCAGCCATTTCCAGAGCGTCGTCCAGGACATTCTGGGCATCGCGCACCCGCTCGTAAGTCTCGAGCAACTCATCCAGGGGGGTGTCGGTCGCCGCCACGTTCTCAGCGGTGTACTCCGTGACTTCACCAGAGTCGACGTCTATGGTCAGGACCACCTGGCCTACATGTGTGCCGTAGTTGTCGCTTTGGACGATCGGACGGGTATCGTTCGCGTCGCTACCGGGGATCGGTCCGTCCCAGGCATACAACTGGTGGGTGTGACCGTTGAAGATCGCGTCCACCTCGGGACTGATGTTGTTGACGATGTCGTTGAACCGCTGACTCGCGTTGACCCCGTCCTCGAGTGCGGAACTCACCGGAGAGCCTTCGTGGAGCGAGGCCACGAACACATCGGCGTTGACATCGTCGCTCGTGATGATGTTCTCAACCACGCGGTTGATCGCCTCGACCGGGTCCTCGAAACTTAGACCCGCAATACCGCTGGGAACCACTAGGTTCGGGGTGTCCTGCGTGACTGCGCCGATGATGGCTACGTCCAGGCCGCCGGCCTGAACGATGTGGTATTCCTCCAGCGCGGGCTCACCGGTGTCCTCCCACACGACGTTTGCGCCCAAGTGTGGAAAGTTCGCCCAGTTCGCGACGCCGTTCTCATCGTCCACGAGGTTGGCGTAGCCGGCATCGAACTCGTGGTTGCCCACAGCGGCGGCGTCCAGATCGAGCGCATTGAGGAATTCGATCGTCGGGCGATCCTCCTGAAGTGCGGACGTGAACAATGAAGCACCGATGTCGTCACCGGCGGTCAGGAAGACCGTATTTTCCTCACCGACCTCTGCGCGTAACTCCTCGACGGTGCCGGCGAGGGCGAGGGTATCGTTGATTTCGTTACCGTCATCGTCTGTGTCGTAATCGAATAACCGGCCATGGAAGTCGTTGATCGCCAGGAGGTTGATCTCGACGGTTTCCGAGTCTTCTAGGGTGCCGATCTCGCCGTCAGTCGCCGAGGGACTGGCGGCGGCAACGTCGTCCGCGGACGCTTCGGAGTCAGTGCCTTCGTCGGCTCCATCAGACCGATCGTCGTCGGCGGGGGCGTCCCCGGCCTCGGGTTCGTCACCGAGGTCCTCGGTCGATTCATCGCGGGTCTCGCCGTTTTCGCCTTCAGCAGTCGCGCCATCGGTGCCGGCATCGCCGCCGACCTCATGAGTAGGCCCGTCCTCGACGGCCTCGATGGATTGCGGATCGTCGGTGGGATCGCCGTCATCGGCGGCAGCTGGGGCCACCGCAACGAGCGGGGCGAGGAGCAGCGACGCCCCCGCCAAACTGACTGCCCCTCGGCGTCGAACTGCGGACCTGCGGAATGAACTCACGTTTGCTCCTTCTCCGGCCGTCATTGGTCGGTTCCGGCGACATGTGGCAACGATGCCACCCTGTGGTCGACAGACCACACTGTGGCACAAGAACCCGTTTCCGGGGCTCGAATCGGCAAGGAGTTGCCAAAGAACGCCAACGGCTCCGTCTGCAGCAACTCCACCGGCAACGCGACGGGCCCCCCGGTTTATCGCCGAGGGGCCCGTGCTCGTTCCTATCTGGTCAATTGATCGCCGCCAACAACTGCTCCGCTTTGGTAAGCAGATCGTCGCGTGCCTGCTGGCTCAAAGTGTCCGGCCGCTTGGGGTTCTCCAGGTGGCGGATCACCCGCTCCACGGCATTGGTGGCGGGCTTCATTCGCCCGCCCTCCAGGTGCTTGTGCGCCTGCTCCAAAGCTTTCGCTACCTGATGGGCGATCGGACCGGCTACATCCCCGGTGGCTATGTAGCCATCCCACGAGGTGGCGAGTTGCTCGACCATGGCGATCGGGTCACTTGGCGCCGTCTCGTCTTCCAGGTCGAGCCCGACGATGATCGGATCGTGGTCACTGGAACGGTACGGGGAGGAGTCGTGGAAGTTGGTGACGTTGTAGTTGTACCGGCTGTACTCCAGGGCGATGGACTCATAGGCGTTGATGTTCCAAATGTCCGCCCCGGTCACCGCCTCGGTGGCCGCGGGGCTGGCCAGGATGTGGTCCAAGGAGCCGACCATCGAGCCGAATGAGTAGGTGGACTTGTCGGTCAGGGTCTGCCCGATGTTGGTGTAGCCGGCCTCCTCGAAGACCATCATCGGGTCCTCCATCGTGTAGGAGTTGAAGTCGCCCACGAGGAACACCATGTCCGTGCCGGCCTCGGCGGCCATCTCGTCAGCGAACTGCACCAGTGCCTCGGCCTGGGCCACCCGGTCGGCGTTCGATGCGCCTTGGCCGTCGCCGCTGTCCTCGTTGCCCGGTCCGCTGCCCGAACCCTTGGACTTGAAGTGATTGTTGATTGCGACGAACGTGGCCGCGTTCTCGATCACCTCGCCGGCCTGGTCCACCAGGGCGAACTCCTGGGCCATTGGTTCTCGCGCGTTGTAGAACGCCTCGTCGTCCAGCAGGATCCTGGTGTCACCCGCCGTGGTGACCGCGTCGGCCTGGTAGATGAATGCGTTACGGATCACGTCCTCATCGGCGGGGAACGCCGGCGCGGATTCGACGTAGTTCCACACCTCCTCCCCGGCGTCGGCGTTGAGTGCGTCGACCAGATCGGCCAGGGCGTGATCGCGGTCGGCCGGCTCGTTACCCGCGACGAAGGAGATTGAGTTCTCGATCTCCTGCAGGGCCACCACGTCGGCGTCCAGCGCGTTGATCGCGGTGACGATCTTCTCGGTCTGACGCTCCAGGTTCGCCTCGTCGTAAGCGCCGCGGACGTCGCACCAGTTCGCGGTCGTCGGGTTGCCGTGGCGGTCGGCGTAGAACTGGCAGCCGGCCTCGTCCTCGCCGAGGCTGGTGAAGTAGTTCAGCACGTTGAACGCCGCGAGCGTCACGTCCCCGCCCACCTCCTGAGCCCCACCGGCCGAAGGCCTGGTGTTCTCCCAGACGATGGGTTGGACCTCCGGGGCGTTGGCGCCGGTGAGACGGGTCTGCGGCTGGAAGGCCCAGGTGGAGTCCTCATTAGCCACGGTGCGGCGGAAGTCGAGGATCACGGGGCTCTGGAAATCCACCGGTGCGCCGACCCGCACCGGATCGGCCGGGTCGAGGTAAGCCACCGGCGTCTCGTGGTCTGCGAAGTCGAAGTTCGTCCAGTCGTGGCTGGAGCCGTCATCCATGCGGATCTCCCGGTCGGCGTTCGCGGCGAACAGCGCCTCGGCCTCCGGGCCGGGACGGACGACGTCGGTGGGCTGGGGGAGGGGAGCGTCGCCGGCTGCCAGCCCCACCCAACCGAACCGGTTGGTGTGGTAGGTGTCGGTGACGGTGAAGTCGCCCTGCGGGGCGATGAGCATGCCTTCGAACACCTCGCGGTCCTCGAGGGCTGGCAGGTCGATCTGTGCCGGGACCACGTCATCGAATTCCTCGGCGAGTACCTCGTGGGAGTCGTAGGTGATCTGGGTCAGGCCGAAGTACTCCCCGGCCTGGCCGGTCACCTCGATGAATTCGCCGATCTTGACGTCCAACAGGGGAGAGCCGCTGCCGCCGTAGACGAAGATCCCGTGCGAGGCGTCATGGCCGGCCAGATCGTCGCCGGTGCCCTCGGTCTGGATGAATATGCCGTGGAAGCCGCCTTCGGGGTACACCCCGGTCACGACACCACGGGTGGTGACACTTTGACCCTCCAGGGGCGTGGCGTCACCGGTGCCCTGGATCTGTGCGATCTCGTAGTACTCCGGGTCAGCGGGGTCAGGCGGGTCCTCGCCGCCGTTGTCGCCCCCGCTGCCAGCGGAATTGGTGGGCGTGGGGGTCTCGGTGATGGTGAAGTCACCGGCGTTGTCGTCGGTGTCGATGCCATCGGTGCGGGTGATCGACTGGGGCACGCTGTTGCCTCCGCTGGTCTGAGCGGGGCCGGATCCCTCGAAGGTGTTGCTGGTGCCGTAGCCAACCAGGTCCACGATTCGATCATCGCCGGGGTCGGTTACGTCGCCGGTGGGCAGGGTGATCGCCGAGGTGTCCTGAACCAATGCGACGGTGCCGTTGGAGCCCTGCATGTTCAACGCCCCCGAGGAGGCGTCCGGGTCCGGCAGGGGCTCACCGTTCGACGCGTTGGATCCGCCCTGGATGAGGAAGTAGCCGCCTGCGGGAATCTGGTGCTGGTCGGAGAATGCCAGCACCGTGGTGGAATTCCCGGTGCCGGTGGCCGAGCGGTACTGCAGGCTTAGTCCCGCGAGGTCGATCGCCTCGTCCGTGGGGTTGTGCAACTCCACGAACTTGTGGGTGTACGGCTGGTTGGCGCTCCCGCCACGGGCGTAGATCTCATTGATGACGACGTGAGCATCGTCCTCCTCGGCCGCGGCGGGAGCGATTCCCACCACCGGCAGTAGCAGGAGGGACGCGCCCGCGACCGCGGCGGCCCCTCGTCGGCGCAGTACGGTACCGCGGTGGAATTGGCTCACCTATGCTCCTTCATTGGTCACCGATGGCAGTTCCGGCGCCTACGCTTGACATCGCGCGGCCGGGGGTCGGACTTGCCCACACTGTGGCACAGCACAACGTCGCACAGGCGCCGTTTGCGTGAACGGATGATGACGTGCCGATGGCCACGCCATCGCCGTCGATGCCCCAGCCTGCATACGGCGCTACGAGTCCTCGTCCGGTCGTTGTCGTCGAGCCCGGAGCCGGCCGGCGGGAGGCTCGCCGGACATGATGCGGCCTAGAGACACTGCGCGGCCTTGAGCCACGGCGCCGCCTTGAGTCACGGCGCGCCTTTCGGACACGGCACAATGGGGCCCATGCGCATCCACATCGCGGCAGACCATGCCGGATACGAACTGAAGACCGCTCTCGTCGACCACCTGCAGGACGCCGGACATGAGGTGATCGACCACGGCGCGCACACCTACGACGCGGCCGACGATTATCCCGAATTCTGCTTCGCCGCGGCCGAGGCCACAGTTGCTGACGCCGGGTCGCTCGGGTTGGTGATCGGGGGCAGTGGGAACGGCGAGCAGATCGCGGCGAACAAGGTGCCCGGCGCCCGGGCGGCGCTCACCTGGAACGTGGAGACGGCGCAACTGGCGCGGGCGCACAACGACGCCAATGTCGCCGGCCTCGGTGCGCGCCAGCACTCGGTGGCCGAAGCGATCGAGATCGTGGAAGCGTTCCTGGCCGAACCGTTCAGCGACGAAGAGCGCCACCAGCGCCGGATCGACCAGATCAGCGCCTACGAGGCGGGGCGCGCGGAGCAGCCGCAGGGCTGACGGGCGACCCCACGCCGCCACTAGGCGTCGATCTTGACGCTGCGGCCTGCACGCGCGCGCCGCACCCCTGCTCGTCGTCGGAGCGCGACCACGGCCACGTGCAGTGGCACCAGCACCAGCACGAGTGGCCACAGCATCCCGGTCAGCCACACGTACAGCGCCACCAGCCCCCCGGTGAGTGCGGTGGCGAGCAGGTCCAGGGCGTCCTGGTCCTGCTGATGGGTGATGGCCGCGGAGTCCCGGGCCACCTCACCCTCCCGGGTGTCCTGGCCCAGCAGCGCTCGCAACTGCCACAGCCGCACGCACTCCGCACCGAACGCGCCGGCGAGGTAACCGGTGCCGACCAGGGCGGCGTACTGCCACCCGTCCATGGCCGAGGAGATGCCGAGCCGGGTGGTGGCCACAGCCATCACCGGAACCAGGGCGGCAGCAGCCAGTGCCCCGCGCATCAGCGCCGCGGTGCGCCCCACAGCGGGCATCCACAGCGCCGAGGCGCCCACTCCGATACCCGTGCTCAGCGCCCACGCCGCCAAGCCCGCCACGAGCGCCCAGATGCCCGCCACCGGCTCCTGCGCGGTGAGCAGCACGAGGGTTCCGGCGAGGAGGACGATCAGGACCCGAGCAATCACGACCAGCGCCAACTGGCGACGCCGGCTGCGCGCGTGCTCGCGGCTGTCCACATGATCGTGTTCACCGTGCTCACCACAATGGGTGCAGGCCGTGGCATGACTCATGGTTCTAGGGTAGGTCGACATGGACGATGCCGGTGTAAGCACTGACCCGGCTGCGGAGTACCGCGAACTCGTGCTGGACCTCGTGGCCCAGATCCCATCGGGGCGGGTGTGTAGTTACGGCGCGATCGCCGATGCGGCGCGAGCGATGACCGGCCGCGGCTCCGCCCGCACCGTGGGCCGGATCATGGCCCTCGACGGCGGGAGCGTCCCGTGGTGGCGCGTACTGCCAACCAGCGGGGTGGTGCCGCAGCACCTGCGCCGTCGTGCCGCCGCACACCTGCGCGCCGAGGGAACCCCGCTGCGCAGCACCGACCCGCTCCGCGTCGATATGGCGCGGGCGCGGTGGGTGCCGCCCTTGTGAACCGCTAGACGCCGGCTGACGCCCCGGACGAACGCAGGTGGGCCGAAGCGTCCTACCGGTGAAGGAATCGGCGCCCCGGGCGGCAGACGCCCGGGGCGCCGGGGTCAGATGTACAGCGCGGGATCTTCCAGTTCACCGAACGAACTGGGCCGCTGACGAACTGTGCCCGGCACGCCTACCACGACCGAAGCCTTCGGCACGTCCCGCACCACCACGGCGTTCGCGCCGATCTGCGCGTCGTCGCCGATGGTGATCGGTCCCAGGACCTTTGCCCCCGCGCCGATCATCACCCGGTCGCCCACCGTCGGGTGACGTTTGCCCTTGGACATCGAGCGCCCACCCAACGTGGAGGTGTGGAACATCAGCACGTCATCGCCCACTTCGGCGGTCTCCCCGACCACCACTCCCATGCCGTGGTCGATGAAGAAGCGCCGCCCGATCACCGCACCGGGGTGGATTTCCACCCCGGTGAGCATCCGGGCGAAATGCGAGATGATCCGTGCCGGGAGTCTGGCGAGCCCGCCCAGGTTCCACAGATGGTGTGCCAGCCGATAGATCCACAGGGCGTGCACGCCGGGGTAGGTCAGTGCCACCTCCAGCGAGGTGCGGGCAGCGGGGTCGCGCCGTTTCGCCGTCTCCAGGTCCTCACGCACCCGTGCCCGTACCCCGGCCCATGTGGTGCCGGAGGACGCCGGGTGCAATGCGGCGTTCTGGGAGATGAACGACTGACTCATTCGGATAGATCGGAGAACAGGATCGTGGAGAGGTACCGCTCACCGAAGGAGGGGATGATGACGACGATGGTCTTGCCGGCGTTCTCCTCCCGGCCCGCAACCTCCAGGGCAGCGTGGAGCGCCGCACCGGAGGACAGCCCCACCAGCAGGCCTTCTTCAGTGGCCGCACGGCGGGCTAGTTTCACTGCGGTGTCGGCGTCGACGGGGATGACCTCGTCGTAGATTTCGGTGTCGAGGATCTCCGGGACGAAGTTGGCGCCGATGCCCTGGATCTTGTGCGGGCCGGGCTGACCGCCGCTGAGGATGGGGGACTCGGCCGGCTCCACCGCGACCATCTGCACCTGCGGCTTGCGGTCCTTCAGCACCTGCCCGACCCCGGTGATCGTGCCTCCGGTGCCGATACCGGAGATGACGACGTCGACCTCGCCGTCGGTGTCGTTCCAGATCTCCTCGGCCGTCGTCTTGCGGTGGATAGCCGGGTTGGCCTCGTTGGCGAACTGGCGGGCGAGCACCGCGCCTTCGGTCTCCGCGGCGATCTGCTCGGCGCGTTCGACCGCACCCTTCATGCCTTGCGATCCGGGGGTGAGGACCGTTTCGGCGCCGTAAGCCTTCAGCAGCATCTTGCGTTCGTTCGACATCGTCTCCGGCATGGTGAGGACCACCTTGTAGCCGCGGGCCGCGCCCACGAACGCCAGCGCGATCCCGGTGTTACCGCTGGTGGCCTCCACGATCGTGCCCCCGGGGGGGAGTTCGCCGGAGGCTTCGGCGGCATCGACGATGGAGACGCCGATCCGGTCCTTGACGCTGGAGGCGGGGTTGTAGAACTCCAGTTTGGCGAGCACCGTGGCCCCCAGGCCTTCGGTGAGTTTGTTCAATCGCACCAGCGGCGTATTGCCGATCAACTCGGTGGCGTTGTTGTAGATACGAGCCATAGGTTTCCTCCTGTTCGGCGGGCGCGCGCCCGGACGAGATACCGATGTCAGCCTGCCATGCTCTGGCCATGCTGTCGTGACGATGCCGACGCGTCTCGCATGACGAACAGGTGCGCCCGGCGCGATCGGGCC
>Ga0209487_1003315_pt1 | contig 12673 bp, 11 predicted proteins | sample Poulit2012_FD_187524 | JGI IMG/M metagenome (GOLD analysis project Ga0209487, IMG submission 187524) | Agricultural soil microbial communities from Georgia to study Nitrogen management - Poultry litter 2012 (SPAdes) (version 2) | ecosystem: Environmental > Terrestrial > Soil > Agricultural land... | reverse complement strand
CAAGTTTATCTCCCCCTCTGGAATTTGCTAAAGAAGTTAAAAAATATGATCATCCAAGCGTAGTGAAGAAAAAATCTACGCAACTTCTTATTGTATCGGAGTAGTTATAAATCCGTATGATGAAATTCATTCAAATAAATAGTTATATCTTATTATACATTGATTTGTTTCAAACCTATAAGAATACGATTATTTTTAAGCGTTGGTACATTTTGGAGGTGATTATACAAACTGATTATCGGTCAATCATAGTCTGACTGTGTAGATCTTTCATTTTCTTTATAAATCATGAGTGACCGTGAGGATGGTGAATTGACAGTTACGGGGCTTCATAGACTCCATGAGTGACCGTTGAGACGATAAAATGACAGTTACGAGGCTTCATAGACTCCATGAGTGACCGTTGAGACGGTAAAATGACAGTTACGGGGCTTCATCGATCTCATGAGTGACCGTTGAGACGATAAAATGACAGTTACGGGGCTTCATCGATCTCATGAGTGACCGTTGAGACGATAAAATGACAGTTACGGGACTTCATCGACTCCATGAGTGACCGTTGAGACGGTGAAATGACAGTTACGGGACGTCAGCGACTCCATGAGAGTCCGTCGCGACTGCGAAAAAAAGACATTAAAAAAATGCACAGGTGCGATTCACCTGTGCGATAAACTAATTAATTTATATTAAAAGGGGGGTCAATTAGTTAAATACATTGTAACCTATTTATGTGACTAGCGTGTTACAGTGACGTTAAAAGAAAATTACTTTTAATTTCCCCGCCCCACCATGTCATTACAACATGCATTATACCAACGATTCAATCATTTTTAAAATATTATTTTGCAACTTGTTCTTTTGCTTTTTCTGCTAAATCATCAATATATGCCAGTGCTGATTCAGCTGCAATACTTCCATCACCTGTAGCTGTTACAATTTGTCTTAAATCTTTTACACGAATATCACCAGCTGCGAAAACACCTGGCACATTTGTCGCCATATTTTCATCCGTTGGGATATAACCTTCTTCATCAACAATACCTAAGTTTTTAAATGGCTCACTTAATGGATCCATTCCAATATAAACAAAGACACCATCAATTTGATGATCATATGCCTCATCTGTTTTAACATTACGAAGAGTTACACTGCTCACTTTACCATTTTCGCCATTGATTTTCTCAGGAACTGTATCCCAAATAAATTCGATTTTTTCATTTCCAAAGGCACGTTGTTGAAGGATTTTCTGCGCTCTTAACTCATCACGACGATGTACGATTGTTACTTTACTCGCAAATTTCGTCAAATACATCCCTTCTTCAACTGCTGAGTCTCCCCCACCAATGACAATCAATTCTCTTTCTTTAAAGAAAGCACCATCACAAACCGCACAGTATGATACACCACGACCAGTTAGCTCTGCTTCACCTTCGATACCTAACTTTTTATATTGTGCACCAGTTGTGATAATCAGGGATTTTGTTTTAAAACGTTTATCTCCTGCAAGCACAATTTTGTAGTCACCATGGTCTTCAACATCTTTAATATCTCCATACGCATACTCTGCACCAAATTTTGTCGCATGTTCAAACATTTTATTGGATAAATCAGCCCCTAAAATACTATCAAATCCAGGGTAATTTTCGATATCTTCTGTATCGACCATTTGTCCACCTGGCATTCCACGTTCAAGCATCAATGTTTTCATATTTCCACGTGATGCATATACCGCAGCTGTCATTCCAGATGGGCCAGCCCCCGCAATAATCACATCGTACACAGTTTCCTCTGACATCTTTATCGCTCCATTCATAAAAATTAAACAATTGAGTGAATTTTATCATTACCAAAATCAGACGATTCAGTACTGTATGTAGTTAAGAATGGTCCAACGAAACTACATATAGCACCGGATTGGCTATAAATCCGGACTATGAAATTCACTAAATTAAATGACATTTCACCATTACAAAAAATAGCTTCGTCTATACAGCATGTAATTTAGAATATATCATCCAGCCACATATTGTAGTGTGATAGCTATAATTTCGCATGATGAAATTGACTTACCATTTTTAAAAACATATTCATTCATTATAAATCTTATGTCTTTCATTGTTAAGTATAGAATATAAGCAGTATCACGTCTAACTTTCTGCTCAATTTATACCTAGCCTAAACAATCAATTTACATGGGTTTCTTGAATGATTTTCGTTAACTCCTGTTCAAATGTTGTAGTTTGATCTTTACTCCATTGTAATGACTTTGCCATGTAATTTGTGACTGCCTTTCGATGTTGTTTTACAAAATCCAAATCAAAAAATAGTGCTCCAGTTCTTCTGATGAAAAAATCTGCTGGTGTAAATGCCATTTCATAATCAAGTGCATAAACAAGTTTAGCAAAAACGATTGGGTCAACATCATTTTCCAATGCTTCGGCCTTTTTTTCTTGAATCAATTGAAAAATAATATCGATATTTGAACCATATTGTTGAATCAGTGTTGATGCTTCTTCTTTGGTTAGACCTATTTCAACGCCATCCCTGATTTTCTCCAATGTAAACAACTCAAACCCTGTTGAGCCATCTACCTCCCCACCTGATATAGGTAAATGTCGTGTTTCTGAATGCGAATATAAAATTCCTTCTTCATCCTGCAAATCCCTGACAATTTGATCAACAATATCCTCTGCCATTTTTCGGTAGCCCGTTAATTTTCCACCTGCCATGGATAGTAAACCTGAATCCGAAACAAACACTTCATCTTTCCGCGATATTTCACCAGGTTTCTTCCCTTCTTCAGCAATGAGTGGCCGTAAACCTGCCCAACTTGATTCAACATGGTTAGCAGTTAGATGGAGTGTAGGAAACATACGGTTAATCGCCGCCAGTAAATAGTTCTGATCTTCGTCCGTCAGTGTTGGATGAGCAATATCTCCTTTATATGTCGTGTCAGTCGTACCTACATATGTCTTATGATCCCTCGGTATGGCAAAAATCATACGGCCATCTTCATGATCAAAGTAAATCGCCTGTTGTAATGGAAAGTCTTCTTTTGAAAAGACGAGATGAACTCCTTTAGTTAAATGCAATGTTTTTCCCTGTTTAGAGCCATCCATTTCCCTTAATTCATCAACCCAAGGTCCAGTTGCATTGATGATCTTTTTGGCAAATATCTGATGTTGCTGTCCATTGATTTGATCTTCAACGGTCACACCAATTAATTTATGTTCCTTATTATAAATAAAATCTACGACCTTGGCATAATTAATTGACTTTGTCCCATGTTCAACGGCTTTTTTCAGAACTTCAAGTGTTAATCGTGCATCATCTGTTCTGTATTCAACATAATAACCTGCACCTTTAAGTTTATCTTTATTTAAAAGTGGCTCTTTTTCTAGTGCTTCATGAACATTTAACATTTTGCGCCTTTCACTTCTTTTTACGCCAGCTAAAAAATCATAAACACGTAAGCCAATATTTGTTGTCAAAGGACCAAATGTGCCACCTTCATAAAATGGCAACATCATCCATTCTGGAGTTGTCACATGGGGGCCATTTTCATAAACAATTTCTCGTTCTTTGCCCACTTCTGCCACAATTTTAACATCGAGTTGTTGTAAATAACGAAGTCCGCCATGAACTAATTTTGTCGATCTACTTGACGTACCCGCAGCAAAATCTTGCATCTCAACAAGCCCCACCTTCATGCCCCTTGTCGTTGCATCTAACGCAATTCCTGCCCCAGTGATTCCGCCACCTATGATTAAGGTATCTAACTTTTTCTTTGTGAGTTGATCGTACATATCTTTTCTTTGCGAACTTGAAAATAAACCCATGGCTACAATCTTCCTTTCTCATCAGATGTTGTATAATAAATAAGCCACAAACACCTATTGCAATGCATAGATACTTGTGGCGTCTTCACTTTTCCGATCAAAACATAAATGGATGTAACCCCGAACCAATTATTTTCTACCTTCCATTTCTTCTTTTGTATAAATGACTTGCATTGGATTACCACCTACAAATGCACCAGCAGGAACATCTTTATGAACCAAAGTGCCTGCTGAAACAACCGCTTGATCGCCAATCGAAATACCAGGCAATATTGTTGTGTTAGCCCCAATCATCACTTCATCACCAATGATCACATCACCAATTCGGTATTCTTTAATCAAATATTCATGTGCCAAAATGGTCGTATTGTAACCGATAATACTATTATCTCCAACTGTTATCTTTTCGGGAAACATAATATCTGGCATGACCATTAACGCAAAAGATGTCTGTTTACCAATCTTCATCCTCAGAAATGTACGATACAACCAATTTTTCACACTTAAAAAAGGTGTGTAACGAGCAATTTGAATAACCATGAAGTTTTTCATGACCTTCCAAAATGACACTGTTCGATATATTTTCCATAACGAGTTTGCTTCACCTTTAACAGGAAAATGTTCTGTTTTTCGCATCGTTACACCCCTACGATTTTTAACAAATCCTTCATATCCTGAAGCATATATGTTGGGTTATATGAAGCTAAAAAATCCTGCCCTTTGAGCGACCAAGCAACTCCAGCAGTCCTTACTCCAGCATTTTGTCCTGCTTGAATATCGTGATAATTATCGCCAACCATTAAGGTCGTACTTGGTTCACCATTTAATGCCGTCATTGCCTTAATCACAGATTCTGGATGAGGTTTTGGATGGGTCACATCATCAATTGTGACAATTGTTTCAAAATAGCGATCAAGTCCAGTAATCTCTAATCCCATATTTACACTTTCGCGCATTTTTGCAGTTACAATTCCCATTTGAATTTGATTGTCTTGTAATACTTCTATTGTTTCAATCACATTGGGAAAAAGTTTGACATAATCATGATGGACTTCATGATTATGTTGACGATATGTTTCAATCATCAATTCTGCACGTTCAGGGTCAATGTTCGTAAATGTTTCAATTAATGGTGGTCCATTAAAGCTCATAATTTCTTCCTTCGTAAATGAGTATTTATAGTGATTAAATGTGTGAAGAAATGAAGCATAAATTAACTCATTTGAATCGAGTATTGTTCCATCCAAATCGAAAAGAACTGTTTGAATAGCCATAAATGATTTCCTTTCTATAGTAAAGCACAATCCTATTTCTGTTTGTTTACCTTTTTTCCGTCATAATGTCGATCAACCGTACTTGATTTACGACGATAAATAATGAGGACAATCGCACCAATAATGAGCAAGATAGACATCAGTTGTGCAGTTCTAATTTGTCCAAATAGGTATAGACTATCTGTGCGTAAACCTTCAATATATAAGCGACCAATCGAATAGGAGATCACATAAGTTAAGAATACTTCTCCACGTAATGGATTGTAACGGCGAATCACCAATAATAATGTTAATACAAGTATATTCCAAACGGATTCGTATAAAAATGTCGGGTGGTACATAATACCTTCAATACACATTTGATTCATGATGAAATCTGGTAAGTATTGATGAAAACTCTGATAAGTAGATTCTGCAATCGGTCCACCATGTGCTTCCTGATTCATAAAGTTACCCCAACGGCCTATTGCTTGCCCTAAAATTAATCCAGGAGCTAGAATATCTGCAATCTGCCAGAAGGAAACCTTTTTCATTTTTGTAAAAACGATGGCTGTAGCAACAGCACCAATCAGTGCTCCGTGAATTGCTATTCCACCTTCCCAAATCGCAAATACTTTCCACCATGGTTGATCCACATAACGATGCCACTCGAAAATAACATAATAAATACGTGCCGAAATAATTGAGATCGGGATCGCAAATACAATTAAATCAATGATCAGTTCTTTATTTAAACCTAGTCGATCCGCTTCTTTCGTTGCAAGATATAGTCCTAAAAATGCTCCAAGCGCAATAATAACGCCATACCAATAAATAGATAAAGGACCAATTTCTATAAATATCCGATTAAGTGATGGTGCATTACATGTCAAGAGTATCTCTCCTGTTCATTCATTAATTTTCAACTGTTTGATCAATCGCTTGTGCAAGGCGATCAGTAAAATTCTCAGCAGCATTTACACCCATTCTCTTCAGGCGATAATTCATTGCAGCTACTTCGATAATCACCGCTAAATTTCTACCAGGTCGAACAGGAATTGTTGCGACAGGTACACTGACATCCATTATTTTCATTGTTTCCATGTCTGCACCAATACGATCATATGCCGTTTTCTGATCCCATGTTTCTAAGTTAATGACCAACGATATTTTTTTATAATTGATAACTGCTCCCGCGCCAAATAAAGACATTACATCGATAATACCAAGACCGCGAATTTCAAGAAGATGTTCAATCAGTGGTGGAGAGGTTCCGATCAGACTATCATAATCTTCTTGGCGAATTTCTACACTATCATCAGCTACAAGGCGATGTCCCCTTTTGACTAATTCTAGTGCTGTTTCACTCTTGCCAATCCCACTATGCCCTCTGATTAACACACCTACTCCATAAATATCAACAAGTACACCATGAATAGCGGTCATTGGCGCAAATTTTAATTCTAGAAAATTTGTAATCCTACTAATGACCCTTGTTGTTTTATACTTCGATTGAAGAACAGGAACATTTTTTCGATTTGCTGTTTCAATGATGACTTCTGGAATTTCCATTCCTCTTGAAACAATAATTCCAGGTGTAATATCAGTACACATTTTTTCAATTCTATCAATTTGTTCTTCTTTAGATAAACTTAAAAAGTAGGCCATTTCTGTTTTACCGATTAATTGTAAACGTTCGGCAGGGTAATATTCAAAAAAACCAGTCATTTCAAAAGCTGGACGTGACATATCGCTTTTCACAATTTCTCTATGTATACCATTTTCACCAGCAACTAGATTTAGGTCAAAGTTGTCTAATAACTCATCTGTTCGTACTTTTCCCACTTGGTTATCCCTCCAATATGAAAATTCCTGTCTTTCATTGTAGCATATTTTGGCACAAGAAGCCGTTTTATTTAAACATCATTGTGGATTTAATTGCCTTTTTCCACCCTTCATAGAGCTGGTCACGTTGTGATATATCAATTGTACGCTGAAAAGTTCGTTCTTTTTTCCATTGTTCAGTCAATTCATCTTTATCTTTCCAAAATCCTAATGCTAATCCTGCTAAATATGCAGCCCCCAATGCAGTCGTCTCCTGGACAGCAGGTCGTTCAACCGCCACATCCAATATATCGCTTTGAAACTGCATTAAGAAATCATTTGCTACCGCACCACCATCAACACGTAATTTCTTTAAAGGTGTACCTGCATCGGCAATCATGGCATCAACGACATCTTTGGTTTGATAAGCGAGTGATTCAAGTGTTGCTCTAATAAAATGCTCTTTCGTAGTCCCCCGTGTAATCCCAAAGACCGCACCACGTGCTGCACTGTCCCAGTATGGAGTACCAAGTCCCACAAATGCTGGAACAACATAGACACCATCAGTCGATTCAACCCTAGAGGCATACACTTCAGTTTGTGCTGCATCATCAATCATCCTCATCCCATCTCGTAACCATTGTAATGCAGAACCTGCAACAAAAATACTGCCTTCTAATGCATATTCGACTTTGCCATCTACACCCCAGGCAATTGTTGTTAATAATCCATTATTTGATTTGACGGCTTTTTCACCCGTGTTCATCAACACAAAACAACCTGTTCCATATGTGTTTTTGACCATTCCTTTTTCAAAACACGCCTGTCCAAATAATGCAGCTTGTTGGTCACCAGCAATCCCCGCAATGGGAATTTCATGTCCGAAGAAATGATAATCAATCGTCTTCCCATAAACTTCTGATGATCCATGAACATTAGGAAGCATACTTCTCGGGATGGTCAGAATATCTAATAATTCATCATCCCAATCAAGTTCAAAAATATTATACATCAATGTTCGAGATGCATTGGAATAGTCAGTCACATGGATGTTATCACCTGTTAATTTATAAATAAGCCAAGAATCAATGGTGCCAAATAAAAGGTCCCCTGCTTCCGCTTTTTCCCTAGCCCCTTCAACATGATCCAAAATCCACTTTACTTTTGTTCCCGCGAAATAAGGATCGATTAATAAACCTGTTTTTTCCCTAAATAAATCTTCATATCCTTGCTCAATCAGTTCATGACAAATATCATCTGTTTGGCGTGATTGCCAAACAATTGCTTTGTAAATAGGTTTCCCTGTATTTTTATCCCAAACCACTGTCGTTTCACGTTGATTCGTAATTCCAATTCCTGCCACTTCATTTGGTTGTATGTCTGCTTTTCGTAAAACCCCTGCGATGCAGCCTAAGATTGAAGTCCATATTTCATTCGCATCCTGTTCCACCCAACCAGGATGCACGAAAAATTGTTCGAACTCCTGTTGGGATTGGGCGACAATTTCTCCTTCATGATTAAAGAGAATTCCCCTTGAACTTGTCGTTCCTTGATCTAATGCGAGTATGTATTTGTCTTTCATATAAGAATCTCCTCTCAAATATGATCATGAACACATTGATACTGTAAAGGCATTCTTGCGTGACATCTCGGTTGGCTTTTTCACTCGTAACGGCACGTGAGACGATCTTGCGTGACATCTCAGACGATTTTTTGCCCGTAATGGCACGTGAGATGGTCTTGCGTGACATCTCAGGTGACTTTTTCACTCGTAATGGTACGTGAGACGATCTTGCGTGACATCTCAGACGATTTTTCACTTGTAACGGTACGTGAGACGATCTTGCGTGACATCTCAGACGATTTTTCACTTGTAACGGTACGTGAGACGATCTTGCGTGACATCTCAGACGATTTTTTCACTCGTAACGGCACGTGAGATGGTCTTGCGTGACATCTCAGACGATTTTTTCACTCGTAACGGCACGTGAGACGTTAAGATCAATGAATATCATCATGCTTCATGAGTCAATCTATATATTACTTCTCTCATGCGAAAATCTTATGAAAGATGATAAAAAACAAACAACGCGGACAATTTGCCTGCGTTGTCGCATTTTTAATCAGTAGCAATTCGGTTTAAAAGCGTATTAATAATGGAAATTACGATAGCCGCAATGATTGCCGTACCAAAACCGCTTATTTCAAAAGTGGATCCCATAATTCCCTGGGTAATCATTAACGTTATGGCGTTGATGACAAAGAGAAATAATCCAAGTGTAACAAATGTAATCGGTAATGTTAATATGACCAAAATTGGCTTTACAACGAAATTTAAAATCGACAAAATCACACTGGCAATTAACGCCGGCCCAAAACCATCCAAATGAAAACCATCAAACAATTGTGCGACAATAATGAGTGTAATTGCATTGAGAAAAATAGACACAAACCAACGTATAAACATTAACGCCGAACCTCCCATTCATTTGGAATGATAAATATAGCAATCACATATAAAGCAGCCAATGTTCCTGCACTAAAAAACAAACCAATGACAAATCCTAAACGAACGAGGGCTGGGTCAAGTTTGAAATATTCGGCTAGTCCACCAAGAATCCCAGCAAGCATCCGGTCACTTGAGCGATATAATCGTTTCATGTCGTGGTCCTCCTATCATTTTAATTGTATTTTTTAGTCAATCTTATGTTATAGGATTGACTTCATGCTTTATGATCAAAATTCCCAAATATAAAATGATTCAAACCCCAATCTTGCTTTTAAATCTTCTTTGACAGCTTCTGCAATTTTTGCATCACCATTCATCGACTCTAACATGCCATCAGCCTGGGATTTATGCACTGCGATTGCATTCATTTTTTCATCAAAATGATCTCTAATATCATGGACAATATCTGGTTCCCCAAGATCATCGGTGTAATTATTTGTAATAGCTTGCGCCCAGACTGTTGGTCTCTGATCAGCCTCCATAAGTCGAACTGCTTCAATGACCGCTGCTCCTAATGCATCATGATCGGGATGTACCGCATAATCGGGATAATGTGTAATGACAAGACTTGGTTCAATATCTTCTAGGATTCCCTTAATATGAACTGCGACTTCATTTTTATCCTCAAACTCAATGGTTTTATCACGATATCCAAGTATCTGAACATCAATATCAAGAAACTTACCAGCTTCTGCCAGCTCTTTTTCACGGATTTTTGGCAATGTTTCTCGGTTGGCAAAAATAGGTGCGCCCATATTTCTTCCCATTTCACCTAATGTTCCACATAAATAAGTAACAGGTACACCTTGTTGACGAAAATTGAATATTGTTCCTGCCGTCCCAAATGATTCATCATCTGGATGCGGATAAATAATAACGACATGTTTTTCCACTTTACTCACTCATTTCTTTATCTACATTTTCACTTTTTGTCAATGATCAACCTTAATAATCAAATGGCTTTTCGCTGATTTGCAAAGCAACCATGAGCCGACCTTCCTGATCATGTCCAGCAAGTAGCAATTGCTCATCCTCATGAATCGTCCAGTCTGTTAGTCCTTCTGCATATATCCAACCTTTGCCCATTTTCAATCCTACACGATAGGCAACACCGTTTCCGATAATTTTCGCTTGATTATAAGTTACGCGAACATTACGGATATATGCACCCACATTAACACCTTTATTATCAAAATGACTTGCATAAGCTCCATTTGTCGTTTCTAAATGAATGTAAACAGATTTATTTGTAAAATAATCTAATTGTTCTTGAACCTTGTCTATTTCTATCGGCTTCATTTTCCGCCCCTCCTAGCTTCCTTGTTCCTTACTTTACTTTACCTAAACTGAAGGTAACCGTCAAAAATTATGGACCCATTTTGGATGATTTAACAACCTATTTTATATGTTGGATTCCCAGTCGTGTGGAAAAACAAAAAGTTGTGCGGGATTCATGAAAGTTGAGCGAAAATGCGAAAAGTTGTGCGGGATTCCTAAAAGTTGAGCGAAAATGCGAAAAGTTGTGCGGGATTCCTAAAAGTTGAGCGGAAACGCGAAAAGTTGGGCGGGATTCCTAAAAGTTGAGCGGAAACGCGGAAAGTTGGGCGGGATTCCTAAAAGTTGAGCGGAAACGCGGAAAGTTGGGCGGGAATCCCCAAAGTTGAGCGAGAACCCAAAAAGTTGTGCGGCATTCCTAAAAGTTGAGCGGAAGTTGGGCGGGAATCCCCAAAGTTGAGCGAGAACCCAAAAAGTTGTGCGGCATTCCTAAAAGTTGAGCGGAAACGCGGAAAGTTGGGCGGGATTCATGAAAGTTGAGCGAAAACGCGAAAAGTTGGGCGGGATTCATGAAAGTTGAGCGGGAACTCGGAAAGTTGTGCAGGATTCCTAAAAGTTGAGCGAAACCCCAAAAAATTGTGCGGAAAACAGAAAAGGTAGTAAGTTCTTGACTCACTACCTTTTTCTTATTCAGCCTTTACCTTTTCTTTTTCTTTTAATCTTGCTTCCATACGTTCACGATCCCTTTCAAGGATTGGTTTTAGATAAAAACCGGTATGAGATCCTTCTACAGCGGCAATTTCCTCTGGTGTACCTGTAGCGACGATTTCTCCACCACGATCTCCACCTTCTGGTCCGAGGTCAATTAGATGGTCTGCCGTTTTAATGACATCTAAATTATGTTCGATGATCAGAACAGAATCTCCATTATCAACGAGGCGCTGTAAAACAGTTAATAATTTCTTAATATCTTCCGCATGTAAACCAGTCGTTGGCTCATCTAGTATATAAAAAGTTTTTCCGTTTGAACGTTTTTGGAGCTCACTCGCTAATTTTACCCGCTGTGCTTCACCACCAGACAATGTCGTTGCTGACTGCCCTAGTTTAATATAACCTAAACCAACATCATAAATCGTCTGTAATTTTCGTTTCAGTTTTGGAATATTCGTGAAAAATTCCAAAGCCTCTTCAATTCTCATATCAAGAATATCTGCAATATTCTTCCCTTTATATTCTATTTCTAATGTCTCACGATTATAACGTTTCCCGCGGCATACTTCACATGGTACATAAACATCTGGGAGAAAATGCATTTCAATTTTAAGAATTCCGTCTCCACGACACGCCTCACAGCGCCCACCTTTGACATTGAAGCTGAAACGACCTTTTTTGTAGCCTCTCACTTTTGCTTCATTTGTCTGGGAAAAAACATCACGAATATCATCAAAAATACTCGTATATGTTGCTGGGTTTGATCGCGGAGTCCGTCCAATGGGCGATTGGTCAATTGCAATGACTTTCTCAATATGCTCGATCCCTTTGACCTCTTTATGCTTGCCTGGACGATGTTTCCCACGATATAAGCTTTTCGCCAATGATTTATATAAAATTTCATTAACAAGTGTACTTTTTCCTGATCCTGAAACACCCGTCACAACAGTCATTACACCAATAGGAAATTTTGCGGAGATATTTTTCAAGTTATTTTCTGTGGCACCAACCACTTCAATATAACGATCATCATGTGTCCGTCTTTCAGGTGGTAAGGGAACAAAACTTTTACCCGACAAATATTTCCCTGTTAAAGATTGTTTGTTTTTCATCACTTGACTTGGTGTACCACTTGCGACTACTTCACCACCATGTTCACCCGCACCTGGGCCAATATCAATGAGCCAGTCCGCAGCCAACATTGTATCTTCGTCATGTTCCACAACAATCAATGTATTATCTAAGTCACGCATATGTTTTAA
>Ga0209487_1003314_pt1 | contig 12674 bp, 5 predicted proteins | sample Poulit2012_FD_187524 | JGI IMG/M metagenome (GOLD analysis project Ga0209487, IMG submission 187524) | Agricultural soil microbial communities from Georgia to study Nitrogen management - Poultry litter 2012 (SPAdes) (version 2) | ecosystem: Environmental > Terrestrial > Soil > Agricultural land... | reverse complement strand
AAAATCATCGGCAAATCAGATGAGCCCACTAATGCAAAAAAGATTCAACAATTGGCAACAGAACGTGAGCGGATTAAGCGAGAAAAGGCAAGCGTGCTTGAGCAGTTTGGACTCTTACAAAATCGTAAAACTTGGAAATACATGGAGTCTCTCAAGCGTCTAGGTAAAAAGATTTTATAACAGCTAGATTTTAAGGACAATAATAAATACTAAAATTTGTATAAAAAGCGGACACATTAATCAGAATAACCACATGTCTAGACATCTTAAAATTAATACATTTGAAAGTTATTTTATTTAAATGACTAATATTTAATAATAAAGGGTAGTAATAACATGTCATCATATTTTGAAAAATTAAACTTTATTTGATTATCTATTAAGGGAGATCAGTCATATGAACGAACATGAGAAAATGTTGTTATTAAAAAAGAATATTCCTACTTCTGCGTATGGAGCAAATGTAACTATGTTTACAATTACATTAGAAGCATGGAGACGAGGACTCAATGTCTCTTTCTTTACAAAGAATATTAATAATTCAAAGAAACTAAGGTACAAAATTTCTAATGAAACAAAAAGTTATACTTTTAGTCAATCATTAAACTATAACGTAGTACCTAAAATCACCCGTCGTACTACGAATAAAAAAGATGTAACTAAGGAAAAACTTATTGAAAATAATGTACCAACACCAAAAGGTAGAGTTTTTTCAAAAAGTAACGATCTTGAGGAAATGATTGAATATGCAACAACATTAAAATTTCCGTTAGTTTTAAAACCTACCACTTCTAGCTTAGGAAGAGGAGTTGTAACTAATATCAATACTATTTCAGATTTAAAGGCAGCTATCCAAGGCTCTGATTTAAACAAGTATGATCTCTTAATAGAGGAACAAGTATCTGGAGAAGATGTTCGAATGTTCGTTGTAGGTGATAAAGTAGTTGCTGCCTTTAAAAGAGTTCCTTCACATATTTTAGGTGATGGTGAAAAAAGTATTAAGCAATTAATCAAGGAAAAAAATAAATTGAGAAGAAGTAATCCACACACATATAAATATCAAACTAAGTTTGACAGTAAACTTACTAAATACCTTAAAAACAAAGGATTGACGTTAGAGACAGTTCCCAAAAAGAATGAACTTATCACTCTTACTGACACAACCTTACAATCACAAGGTGCTGAAACAGTTGATGTTACTGAAAAATTATCTGAAGAATCAAAGCAAGTAGCAATTAATGCAACCAAACTCTTCCCAAATTTAAAAGTATGTGGTGTTGATGTTATGGTAGATACTGTGAATAACATAAATAATGTTCTAGAATTGAACTCTCGTCCCTATTTAGGTGGTGGGATGTTTCCCTTAACCGGTAAGGGACATGATCTACCTAAAGCAATTATCGATTTGTATTTTCCTGAAACAAAAGAAACTGTCATCCCTATAAAGTTACATTATTTATACTACGATTTTGATTTAATTAAGAAGCATCTGATATCGGGAGAGATAGGTAGCTTCGTTCTCCCAACTTTAAATAGTAATGAAATATCATATGCGAAATATTACTTAGATACAACATCATTTAAAAGATCATTTAGTACTTGGCTAAAGAATAGAGCAGTGGCATATCACTTAAATGGTCATTTAAAAATGATTGATAAGCTTTCTGCAGAACTGGTCGTTTTAGGAGATCATGAGCACATAAACAATTTATTATCTAAAATAAAACACTATAATAATAACCAAAATCATGTGAAAATTGTAAAAGCAGAAGAACAACTTATTCAAGCAGTAATGGTTGGCTTTAAAATTAAAAAGGCACCAATTAAGAAGGCACCAACTCAGAAACAAAACAAAAAAAACTCTTTCCTATATAAATTTAAAAAAAGAGTAAAAGGATTTGTAAGTTAAATGTGATCTTTAATATTAAACATAATAAAAGCTCCAAGTTGATACAGTTTCTCAACTTGGAGCTTTTAAAAACTAAAGTCTAAACATTTCGTTTGATTTTATACTATTTTCTTTTGAATCTTCTCATTGCATTTTTTATGTTAGCGTTTATTGACCTCACTACAGCAGTTGCTTTCCATGTCCGACTGTTCTCTATCTCAGTGAATTTTCTCAAATAGAAGTTTTTTTCTCTAGTCAATTGTTTCATATCTAAATTTTTCATTCTCCGAATCGGTCTAATAATTTCAAAGATTAAAGGTAGTGAGTAATTATATTCATTCTCTACTATATCATCTACTATTGCCTTCTCTGGACCTTTGTAACATAGCTTTTTAAATTCTGCTAGTTTTTCATTATTTTGACTAGCGACAACGACTTTCACTTTTCCATCATCTAAATTTCTAACAAATCCATATAATGAGCGTTTTTTTGCCTGATTCCTAATCCAAGCTCTGTAGTTTACACTTTGAATATCCCCTGAAACAATGTATTCTCGTGCATAATATTTTCCAGTAGGGCAAGGGGTTACTTTAACTTCATTAGTTGTTTTGTCTTTCAAAATTTCAATTATTGGATCAAAATTAAAATGGAAATTTGACACCTCTTTATTTTTTGTCTTAGGGAAATACAGATCTATCATTGCTTTGGGTATATTTCTTGGCTTTCCTATGACTGGGAATAGATGACCACCTAACCCTGGTTTTGTATTGGCTTCAATAACCATATACTCTTCTTTATCACTGTTAACGATGATATCAATTCCACTTGTTATTAGGCCAGGAATTGCTTTAGTTGCATTGATTGCAATTTGTTTTAGCTCTTGAGGGACCTCATCTGTCAGATCAACCGAATCACCACCTGTTGATAGATTACTGGTGAATCTCAAGTTTACGGTTTTTCCTTTTTCCGGAACCGACTCTAGATCATAACCCTGCTTTTCTAAAACTGCAATTGAAACATCATCAATTTTAATTCGTCGACTTCTTAAATGAGGATTGTTTCTTCTTTCTTTATTTTTCATGTTTACTAATTCTCTAATTGAGCTTACTCCATCACCCTTTACATTTGCCGGTACTCTATTTAATACCCCTACGACCTTATCATCTACAACTATAACCCTGTACTCTTCACCTTCAACATGTTTCTCAACTATAACATTATTGAATTCTAATTTGTTTCTCACTATATTTAATGCTCGTTTAAAAGAACTCATACTTGTTATATTTGAAAATACACCCCTACCTCCATTTGCATCAGTCGGTTTTAAGACCAAAGGAAATCCAAGCTTTTTAACATATTTTATTATCTCATCATCTGTAGATTTTTCAGAAAAGAATTCCCCATCAGGGACAGGGACATTTGCTTGACGTAAATATTTTTTAGTAAGGTATTTATCATCACAAATAGCATCCGCTTCCGACGTTATTTTACTACCTTTTGAAGACTCAAAATTATATTCATTAATCCCATCACTAAGAGTGTAGCGGACTTTGAATTTATTCTCGGGATCCTCTAATCTGTAAAACTTTAAGTCCAGACCCCTTCTCCAGCCCTCTAGAGCAATTGTAAATATACTAAGTCTTTTTCCATAGCCAGCTACTGGCACTGCATTAATTAAGTGTCTCGGCCATTTATTGTACATTTCTTCCATACCTGATTATTCCTCCTGCTTAAACAATGAATGTTAATCATTTTTTAAGTATATTATTAATATGAATACAGCCTATTCCTCTAAAACTAATAAAAAACGATATTCATTCTGTAAATGAACAGATAGCGATTACTTTATTAAGTTTTAAATTCGATTAAAATACTTCTAATAACTTTTTCTCAACTTTATTATATGGTTTTACGTCTCTATAATCATACTACTTATTCATTGATATCTCAATACGTGTTTGTTTTATTTCACACATCTAGCTAAATATAAGTCATAGTTGATTTTTGAGTGACAAAACACTAATAACTGTGGTAGCGCTAAGATCCAAGATTTCTTATTGACGTGTAGTTTCATGATTTAATCTCAAATAATTCGTGTTCATGTTTATTATAGTAGAAATATAAAATTGATAATATTAATTAAAAATTGTAATCAACTACTTGATAAATATTAACATAAGAGAAAGTAAGTTTAGGTAGGATTTAATTATTAACTAAATGAGGTAATATGTGGTGATTTTATTGACAATGAAAGGGGATAGGTAAATAATTAAATTATCAAATATTTTATTTTAAGAATCAGCTCTTTTCTAAATAATACTACTTAAATAATTTAAAATATTTTGGAGGTTCACATAATGATAAAAAAAGAACAATGGTTAAATCATTTAATTTATGCTACACCAGTTGAAGGATACGGTAATAGAATTAGTTCATTTTTAATTTCTCTTGAAGCATGGCGACGTGGAATTGGTGTCAAATATTATACAATTGATAATCCTGACAATAAACTCTTGATTCGCTACTCTCTAACTCATAATAACCGGACCCTTCATTTTAATGCTGCTCTGTCTAAGCAAATGTCTGAAAAGGCATTTGATATTTGCGAAGATAAATTCCTGACTAAAAAATATTTAAGTGAAAATGGAATCAGGGTACCCATGGGAGTAAAAATAAAGAAAGGAATAGATTTAGAATACTTAGTTGAGGTAGCTGAAAAACTAACCTATCCATTAGTTATGAAACCAGTTAATGAAAAAGCAGGAAAAGGTGTTTTCTCAAATATTACTGATGAAGAAATGTTATTGGAAATTTTCTCTCATTTAACAAATGATTTAGGTTATAAAGAGTTATTATTAGAAGAATTCGTTGAAGGTGAAGAGCACCGTATTTTAGTAGTCGGAACAAAGGTTGTGGGTATCGTTAAAAGAGTTCCAGCTAACATCTTAGGAAATGGTAAAGATACGATAAAAGAATTAATTAGAGCCAAGAACAAATCTAAAAAAAGGAATCCTGTAATTCACAAAAAAACGATTGTTATCGACCGTGAAGTAGAAAATCAACTTATACATGCTGGATATGAATTAACAGACATTTTGGAAGAAGGAAAGCGTATTTTCCTAAGAACGAAGTCTAACATTTCAGCGGGCGGGGATCCAATTGATGTAATGGATGAAGTGGATTACTCAGTAATAGAAATGGCTGAAAATGCTGTTCAAGCTATACCTGGTCTGGAGGTTAGTGGAATTGATATGATTATTGATCCTGTAACTAAAGAAAAAGTTATTATTGAAATTAACACACGCCCTATGATCGGAATACATGTTTTTCCTGAAGGTGGCAAACCTCGGGATGTTGTAAAAGAAATTATTGACTTTTACTTTCCTGAGACAAAAAACATAGAGCGCTCTAAATTATATTTTGACTTCGGAAGGATCACCAGAGGTTTAGATGGTATAGCAACGAAAGAAATAGATCTAATTAAAATAACACCCCAACACTATTTCGCAAAACGATTTCTTATTTCAATAAAAAAAGGGAAGCAACGGTTACGGAGTATCATTCGAAGAAAAGCTCGTTCTCTTGGTTTATATGGTCATGCTAAGGGTGCTGGAGGTACATTACTTGAAGTAGTTTTAGCTAGTACTGAAAAGGAGAATATTGAAAATTTTTTTACAAACCATCTTGATGGACTGGAGCTTTCTTATGAAATCACTCTTTCAGAAAATTGGGATTATTCCATTAATTTAGGTTTTAAAACTGCAAATTATAGCGATAATATTACTTTATTAGAAAGTTATATTGAAGATTCAAAAAGAAAGAAAGAAATACTAACGAAAAAACATCAAGAAAAAGTTAATCATTTAAATCTGAAATTAGACAAAACTAAGAACCAAGTTTCAGTTTACAAAAAATCTTACTTGCAAATTGAAAAGGAAGTTAATCAATTAAAAGAGGAGAAAGAAAAAAATCAACAGTTAATAAGAAATCAAAAAAAAGAAATCAAAAAATTAAAAGATTCAATTAATAACACCTTGTATCGACGTTTGTTTAAATCGAAAAGAATATAATAATATGAAATTTTGATATTATTAAAAGAAAAGAGATGGGCCTTTGATCAAGGACTCATCTCTTTCGTTAATTTCTGTATTATCTTCTTTGTAAATTAAAGGACTGTGCTATAGCTTCTGCTGTATAGTTAGCCAAAGAGGTTCTATAACTTGCATTCGTTAATAAGGAATTCTCAGCCCTATTGTCAATAAACATATATTCTATTAACAGTGCAGGCATTCGAGTATTTCTTAGTACACTAAAGTTAGCTCGTTTCATGCCCCTGTTTAAAACTTCAATTCTATTGATCAAATAGCTGTGGATATCTTTTTGTCTTCTAATTGTTTCATTTGAAATCTTGCCATTAAAAATAAATGATTCAAAGCCATGAGCTCTACCATTGTGCGCATTCGTGTGTAAACTAATATAATAATCTGCTTCCCATTCATTAGCCATATTAGCTCGGTCAATCAGCTCATAATAAGAATCGTCTGTTCTAGACAATCGTACATTCACACCCAAATAATCTCTTGATAGTACATTAGCTGTTTTTAAAGCAATATCTAAAACAACATCTTTTTCGTCAAGACCGTAACCTTGTCCGCCTGGATCCTTTCCACCATGACCTGGATCAATAAAGACCTTAACGATACTGTTATCTATCTTCTCGAGAGTTACTTCGTCAGCGATACCGTTCACTATTAAACCATGTGCTGCTTGAAACCTTTTAAGTACATTTGAAGTAACATCACCAAAAACTCTAGTTGGGTTAGTCCAGCTAGCAAAACCTAATATTACTAAATTACTTTTAAGTTCTTTAATATGTGATCCACTGTCACCAATATTATATCCGCTACTCAGTATTTCTTCGACTTTATCGATAGTATCGGGTGTTGCTCTATTTGTGATAGGCAGTCCATAATATGATTGGAATCTGTTAACCGCAGCTATTGTGTTTTTTCCATAAAAGCGAGTTGGTTTAGACCATGATGCAAATCCTAATTGTACTAATTTTTTTTTCAATTCGACAATATGTTCTCCACTATCACCTTTATCAAAACGAGGGACATTATTTTCTATTTCATGCTTTACAGTTTCCAAAGTGTATTGATCTGCTATTCCTGAGATCGGTAAATCGTAATAGTTTTGAACTCTTTTTACCACATTTGAGGTAATCGGACCATAGATATTTGAGGGAGAAGTCCAACTTGCAAAGCCTAGGTGCACTAAATCTTCTTTAAAAGCAACTATATGATCACCTTTGTCACCATTACTATACTTTCCAGTCAACAATCTATCGATTTTGTCTATAAGGTCTTGTGAAGCACTTTCTGTTATTTCAAGACCATAGTAATTTTGGAATCGATTTAAAACAGTTATGGTATGACTACCAAAATATTGACTTGGATCTTCCCAAGATGCAAATCCCAAGAGAACTAGTTTTTCTTTAAGTTCAATAATTCCTTTTCCTCTGTCACCGTTATGATAGGGTGGGTTCAAAACATTTGTTATCTTTTCCCGTGTGATTTCATCGGCAATACCCGATGCGGGTAAATCATAGTATATCTGAAAATCCTTTACTACATTTGCTGTTATCGATCCGTAACTATTTGATGGGTTACTCCAATTTGCAAAACCTAGATTAACTAAGTCTTCCTTTAGGGAAACTATATGAGCACCACTATCTCCAATACTATATTCACCCTTTAATAGTGAGTCCATTTTATCTGACATTTCTTGTGTAAAGCTTGCGGATTGATCAAAACCATAGTATTCCTGAAATTTATTTACCGCTGTGATAGTTACTGGTCCGTAAAATTGACTTGGCCTGGACCAAGAAGCAAATCCTAATTGTACAAGCTTCTCTTTCATCTTGACAATTGCGCTACCACGGTCACCATCACGGTATGGAAAACTTAATATTTCATCAACCTTATCACGTGTTGCTTCATCTGCAATCCCAGTGATTGGTAATCCATAATACTCTTGAAAATCTCTAACTACTCCAGCAGTAATTGTTCCATAAACATTTGTTGGAGGATCCCAGTTAGCAAATCCTAATTGAACTAATTGCCTTTTTAAAGAGAGGATATGATCTCCTCGATCACCAATACTGTACAACAGGCTTTGAGCATGTAAATCCTTAGTGGTATCTACTTTATCATTAGAAAATAGTTCTTCACTATGCTCCTTCTCTTTTTTAGATTTATCAACTTTTTGTTTTGAATTTAACTCCTCATTATTTAAATCTTCATCTTCAGATTCATAGATTTCGTTATTCTCTTGAACATCAGAGACTGGTTCACTATATTTATCTGAATCTGATACTTGTAGATCTTTAATTTTTAGTTTGTTTACATCTTCACTAAAATTATCATTAGCATCTTCATTATCAGTAACATGGGATCTATTCAAATCATTAGTCTCGTAATCATTATTTGCATAAATGACTTGTGGATTGTAAATGATTAAGCTAACAAGATAAGCGACAAATACCATTAGAAAAAAACGATTATTCTTCACATTATCACCCCCATAAATAGAATTATAGATCCATTATCACTGATTTATAAACAAAATTCAACACGGTTTTCCAAAAAAACAGTGTTCATATATACAAGATTCTATCGAATTGACTATTCTATTTATCTGCTAGATGATGTATAATTCTTTTTATAAGGAGGTGTCAAGTGAAAAAAAATTTAACACTTATAATTATTTTTTCAATCTTTTTATTGTTTTTTCTACCTAATACTATTTCCAGGGCAGAAAGCCACTTAAGTATTGGTGATAGTGGTGAAGATGTAGTGGAGATGAAACAAAAATTAGTGGATATGGGGTTTGCTCGCTGGAATCCACCAACTAAATTCTATGGATCTATCACCGCCGATGTTGTAAGAGATTTCCAAGCTTACTATGGCTTAAATCAAACGGGCGAAGTAGACTCTGTAACTCTTCAACTAATGAACAAAGTTACTGCTCCACCCTATACTTATGGAGATCGAGGAATCGCAGTTCGAGAACTCAAAAAAAATCTAGTTACTTTAGGTTTTGCTAACTGGTCAAATCCATCGATCTATTATGGCGAAAATACCGCAGATGTTGTCAAAACATTTCAAGCTACTTTTGGTATTACTGTTGATGGAATCGCGGGCGACGAAACGCTGGGCTTGATTCAAGATCTTAAGAATGGAAATGTCCCTTATGTTATAGGAGACAGTGGTCAACACATAGTTGATATGAAACAAAAACTCGTTGATATGGGGTTTGTTGGTTGGAATCCTCCGACTGCATATTATGGAGATATAACAGCTAGATATGTATCGGAATTTCAAGCATATTATGGATTACCTGCCACAGGTATTGCTGATGAAGTTACACGTGCGCAGATGTCCTCCGTATTAGAACCCCCCTATAGAGATGGTGACCGTGGCAAGCCTATTAGAGATTTAAAGAAAGACTTAGTTGAATTAGGATTTGCTTCATGGGCTTCACCTTCTATATATTATGGCTCTAACACTATTCGAGTAGTCAAGAATTTTCAATCTGCTTTTGGACTTGAAGTTGATGGAATTGCTGGACCACAAACGCTAGAGATGCTTGAAAATCTTAAAAATGAGGAAGTTCAATACTATTTAGGGGATAGTGGTGCTCATATCGTAGAAATGAAACAGTTGCTCGTAGATATGGGATTTGCAGGTTGGAATCCCCCTACAAACGCATATGGGAATGTTACCGCTAGTGTTGTAAGTGACTTTCAAAACTACTATAACCTACCCGCTACTGGCTATGCAAATGATCTTACACGTCAAAAAATGATAGAGGTCACGAGTCCACCTTATGTAAGCGGAGATAGAGGAAAAGCAATAGTCGAATGGAAAGAAAAATTAGTCGAACTTGGTTTTGCAGGCTGGAGTTCTCCTAGTCTTTTTTTTGGTTCAAATACAGCTAGAGTTGTTGAGCGTCTTCAAAGTTACTATAGTTTAAATAAAACTGGAATTCTTGATGCTGAAACAATGAATAAAATTGATGAAACTCTAAATTCCCCCTATTCCATTGGTAATCAGGGAGAACATATAAGAGATTTAAAAATAAAGCTTGTACTGCTTGACTATGCGAATTGGACTAGACCCTCTGCAGCATATGGACAAGTCACTGCTAATGTAGTGAAGTCTTTTCAAAGAGATAATGGTTTGGTGGTTAATGGAATTGCGGATTCAGTAACACTTGAGCTAATCGAACAACTTGCAAGTGAAGTAGGCTTAAACATTGAAGTATCAAATTATAATGTGACTTTTGATCGTGCCGTTGAGTTGCAAATGCAGTATGGAACCCCCAAACATGATGGTGCAGGGAAGATCAATTCTGACGAAGCTAATGTTCGATATTTCATGAATCCATCAAATGCACTAGAATACACTGCATGGTTTCTCCAATTTATGCGTTTAGATACTTCATCTAATTTAACGGCTAGTGAGATTAACCAAAAATTCCTAAGCAATAAAGGTACTCTAACTAACACTGCTAATGCTTTTATTACTGCAGGGGAACGCTATAATGTTAATGAAATTTACCTTATTAGCCATGCTTTGCATGAAACAGGTAATGGTTTTTCATCATTAGCTCAAGGTATAGGTGTTGATAAAAAAGGTAATATTATTAGAGATTCCGATGGTGAGATCATACGAGATAAGAGTCACCCTGACGTTGATGAATTAGTATATAATATGTTTGGCTATGGTGCTCACGATAATAATCCGGTCGGAGGCGGTGTCAAATATGCTTTCGATCGACAGTGGTTCTCACCTGAAGCTGCAATTATAGGCGGTGCCCAATCAATCACTAACAATTATATACAACGTGGACAGAATACTCTATTTAAAATGAAGTGGGATCCAGAAGTTGCTGGTGAAAATAAATTTGGTAGACAGTATGCTACTCATGTAATGTGGGCAGAATTGCAAGCTCGAGATATCTATCGTATGGTTGGGGACACTATTTTTGAAACACATACACTTTTTGATGTACCACAATACTTAAATCAACCTGGTCCAGATAGTCGTAGGCCAAGTGCTCCAACAACTGGCACATCAGATGATGTCATGTTCCCAAGCAATACTATTGGTGTAACATCAGGAAATGTGAATTTAAGAAGTGGTCCAAGCACCAGTCATGCAAGCCTTGGTATCGTCCCTCGCAATTCAAAAGTCGAAGTATCTGGGGAAAACAATAGTGGGTCGCATACCTGGTACAAGGTTAAGCATGATGGAGACGAAGGTTGGATACGTGAAGACTTTCTAGTTTTAGAAAACTTATATATTGTGACTACATCATCTAATTCAAATGTTAATTATCGCTCTGCTCCATCTAATGGTGTCGCAGGACAGATTCAAGGTAGCCTAGCAAGTAATACTTTAATTGCACTAAGCTATGACAGTGATAATCTAAAGTTAGTACGACAAGGTGTAGTAAACAATGTGAACTATGATTGGGTTCGCATTTATATCGGTGAAAATCAATATTGGATTGCGAACAACTTTATAGAAAAGTATTAATGTAAGAATTTAAATAATGAAAGACGTTAGCAAGTTCATATACTCACTAACGTCTTTTATTTTTATATTTATATTTAATTTAGTAGACTAAATAAGCGAATTTACCAACTAATCTTTTTGTCGTCTAAATGCTTTTGAATTAAGTCTCGATTGGAAAAGGTAACTCAATTTCTCCAATGTCGATAAAACAATCCGAACAAATTGATATTGATATCTTTTCTGTTTTAATTGTCTTAACGCTTTGTTATTACTCATTATTGTAAAGCCCGCTTTAACAGGGATCGTTTCATCCGTGTTTGCTTTTTTATCAATCAGCACATGATCTCCTGAGGTTTTAAGTAATGCTTCAAATTCAGCTAATGTTTTTTGATCATTTGTAACAATGACGACTTCTATTTGACCACGGGACTTTCTCGTCAGATAGCCACTTAGATTTTCTTGTGCCCGAGCCCATTTTCTTATCTTATTATGATAACGTCTTGAAGTGACTTTGCCTTTTAAGTGATAGACAGTTTTTATCAGCTTTCCAACGGGTGGCTTTAATACAGTGATGCTCTGCAAGGATTGGTTAGCTAGTAAACCAAGTTGCTCCTTATATGGAAAATAGATAATAGGACTGTCTTTTGCTAGTGTAGCCGTATCTGGAAAATAATAATCAATAATTGCTGCAGGGATATCCCTTGCTTTACCTTCACCTGGAAAAATCGCTGAACCAATATGTGCGGTTGCATTCAGTTCGATGACGGCTGCATTTTTTTGATCTGTATCAATCATCATATCCACACCGCCATGGTGTAGACCCGGAATAGCCTTCACTGCTTCAATCGCAATCGATTTAATGTCATCAGATATCTGCTCAAATTTTTCATGTGCATCTCCACCAGCAGATAGATTGCTTTTTGCTCGTAAAAAAATACGCTTATCTTTTTCTAGCACTGATTTTAATGTGTAGCCCAATCGATTGAGTAGATCAACCACTTCATGATCGACTTTAATTAATCGGCTTGCTAAGTGCGGATTTCTCAGGCGTTGGTTGTTTTTTTGTTTAATTAATCTTTTAATCGTTGACTGTCCGTCCCCTATCACATACGGGGGTGTTCTATGGACAACACTCACGACTTGATCATCAACCACATAGAGGCGATAATCCTCGCCTGGAACATGCTTTTCAACAATGATAT
>Ga0209487_1003312_pt1 | contig 12679 bp, 8 predicted proteins | sample Poulit2012_FD_187524 | JGI IMG/M metagenome (GOLD analysis project Ga0209487, IMG submission 187524) | Agricultural soil microbial communities from Georgia to study Nitrogen management - Poultry litter 2012 (SPAdes) (version 2) | ecosystem: Environmental > Terrestrial > Soil > Agricultural land... | reverse complement strand
ACATATGGAATAGCATTTTCTTCTTCTCCAATTTCCGTTAACATTGCCATCACTTGTTCATTAGCTCCACCATGTAATGGTCCTTTTAACGTACCAATTGCAGAAGTAATTCCTGAATAAACATCTGATAAAGTTGCTACACATACTCTAGCAGCAAAGGTTGAAGCATTTAATTCATGATCCGCATGGAGAACCAATGCTTTATCAATCGCTTCAACTTCTACATCTTCTGGCTCTTTACCATTTAACATATATAGAAAGTTCTCAGCAAAACTTACATCCTTTTTTGGTTCAACGGGGTCTTTCCCATTTCGAATTCTTGAAAATGCGGCAACGATTGTAGCCACTTTAGCTTGAAGACGGATTGCCTTTCTTTCATTTGCCTCTTTTTCCATCACATCTGCTTCTTCATCATACATACCAAGCAGTGAAATTGCGGTACGTAATGCAGCCATTGGGTGTACTTTGGAACTATCATAGGAACGTAAATGATCGATTATACCTTGAGGTATTTCCATATTATTTGCTAAATCTGTACGAATATTTTCTAGTTGTTCTTTCGTTGGTAATTCTCGGTTCCACAATAAATAAACTACTTCTTCAAAAGAAGTATTTTCAGCTAAATCATCAATAGTATATCCAGCATAAGTAAGCTTATCGTCGATGATTGAACAAATAGATGATTGCGTTGCGACTATTCCTTCCAGACCTTTTGTTGCTGACATATATCGTCTCTCCTTCTTAAATTATTATGAAACATTAAAAAATACTATTATGTATAACATTTAATTTCTTCTTTTATTATAAAGGATTTTACTAATAAAGTGAATTGAAAGCCATTCAACTTTTAGGCAAAGAAACATAAATGAACATGTCTATATACGTACTAAAAACATATACATATATATAAATTGCTGTTCGATTTGTGAGGGATATATATGGACAAACTATATCATCGACTTTTAAGAACATTTATTGTCATTATCATTACACTATCTTTTTACTTTATCGTCAAATATACCATTATATTTCTTTATCCTATTATTATTGCAGTTTTCGTCTCTATATTTTTGCACCCTATCGTCACTTTTGTTGAAGTAAAGTGGAGGTGGAAACGTAATATAGCCACGTTGCTAATAATGATATTATTTTTTAAACTAATTGGATTCTTCTCATTTGTCATATTTAAAATTTTATTGAATGAATCAAGTGCCCTTGTAAATAAATTACCTGAATTTTTACCTGAACTAACTAAACATTTTTTCGAAGTTGGTAAGAAAATTATTAGGCCAATATATGAAAGACTATCAATCTTCTTCCCTAGTATGGGAACATGGGAAAGTGTAAATTTTAATTATTATTATGAAATAATTACTGACTATCTTACTTCTATTAGCACAGATTTTATAAAAAATATACTCACAATGTTTACTACAATATTTACGTCCATCACATATATCGGAACGATTTCAGTATTCGTTTTACTTGCCATATATATTTTGACAAAGGATATGAATTTTTTTCTATTACAATGTAAAAAATGGATACCTACACATGTAATTAATAAAATGAACACGATCTTATTAGCATTTAAAAAAACGACCTTAGGTTTTTTTAAATCACAAATAATTATTGCATTCATTTCAAGTATAATTATATTTGTTTTTCTACTAATCTTACCTATTTCCCATGTACTTACAATTACAATTATTATATTTTTTGTCGATTTTATCCCTTATGTTGGGATTGGATTTATTTTTATTCCATGGATATTATTTTTATTTATAACGGGTGATTATTTATTAACAATTCAATTAGCATCACTTTATATTTTTGTAATCATTATTAGGCAAATCATAGAACCTAAAATTATCGCTTCTAGTATTGGGATTCATCCTATTTTTTCCTTAACGATACTATTTGTTAGTTTTCAACTATGGGGATTATTCGGGATCGTACTTACACCAATTATTTTAATTGGTATAAGTACGTTATATCATACACGTATTTTACATTATGCTTGGAAATTTATCACCGAATAGATTCACCATTTACGGTAAATGATTTTACCATTAGAAATTCTTTTAATAATTAAAAATAATAATAGCTTTTTAAATGGAGGTCTTGTCCAAGGTAATACTAATAAAAATCCTAGAGCGTCTGTAAAAAAACCAGGAGTTAATAAAAAGATTCCACCAATTATAATACAAACACCATCCGTAATTTCGTCGGTAGGTGGAATATGTTGCTCATAAGATCGTTGAATACTATACCAAGTCTTGGCACCTTCTTGTTTCACTAACATAATTCCAACAAATCCAGTTAATACAATAATTAATAGGACAGAAAATATTCCAATAGCACTTCCCGTCCAAATAAATATAGATATCTCAATTGCGGGAATTAAAATGACGAATAAAAAGAGCCAATACATAATACTCAACCTTTCTGTACATACGTACGAAATAAGTACGAACTAGGCGATCTTTCTAAAAGAAACTTTAGAGGTTTTACATAATCATATCTACTAACCAAGTTCATATAAAATAGAACAGTTTCCTCCTATTACTACAGTACACTCGCATGTCCTTGATGAATATTCCCTGTTCCTCCATCTATAGTAATATCTTCTCCATCTTTAATAACACCAAACACATTTTCAACACCAACAATAACTGGTATCCCTAGGCTTAAGCCAACAACAGCTGCATGGGATGTTAATCCGCCCTCTTGTGTTATAATTCCACCCGCTTTATTTATGGCAGGCATCATATCTTTATCAGTTGCATACGTTACTAAAATATCCCCATCTGTTATTTTATCAAGAGCTTCATTTGCATGTTCAACAACTACGGCTTTTCCATAAGCATAATGACGGCCAATTCCTTGCCCTTTTGCAATTACATTGCCAATAACGTGAACTTTCATTAAGTTTGTTGTTCCACTCACACCTACAGGGACTCCAGCTGTAATGATAACTTTACTTCCGTGTGTAAATAAATTTGTTTCTAATCCTTTTTCAACGGCAATGTCTAGTAATTCATCTGTTGAATCTGCATGTTTACTTAGTACAGGCTTCACACCCCAAACTAGGGCTAATTTGCGATAAACATGTTTGGAAAATGTGACTGCTATAATTGGTGCTTTAGGACGATATTTCGCAATCATTCTAGCGGAATGCCCGCTCGTTGTCGGAGTAATAATTGCACTAACACCTAAATTTGCTGCTGTATGTGTAACTGACTGGCTGATTGCCTCTGTAATAGACATTGAAATAGACTTGGAACGATTTTCTAATACGAAATCATGATCTAATGCCGCCTCAGTTGTCGTCGCAATAACATTCATCATTTTAACTGATTCTACTGGAAATTTACCTGCAGCAGTTTCTCCAGATAACATTATCGCATCTGTTCCATCTAAAATTGCATTGGCTACATCGGAAGCTTCTGCTCTCGTCGGTCTAGGCTCCCATTGCATTGAATCTAACATTTGTGTTGCTGTAATTACTGGTTTACCAGCGAGATTACAACGATGGATTAAATCTTTTTGTACGAGTGGTACAGATTCAGGGGGTATTTCAACACCTAAATCTCCTCTTGCGACCATTACACCATCACTAATTTCGATAATCTTATCAAAATTATCTACACCTTCTTGGTTTTCGATTTTGGAGATAATATCAATATGTGTAGCCTCATTATCTTCTAACAATTTACGTATAGCTAAAACATCCGTATGTTTACGAACAAATGAAGCCGCAATGTAATCAACGTCTTGTTCAATTCCGAAAAGAATGTCCGAAACATCTTTTTCTGTAATTGGTGGTAAATTAACATGAACATTTGGTATATTAACACTTTTTTTGTTTTTAATTTTTCCACTATTTATAACAGTAGTTTTAATTTCTTGTTTTTCCATATCAATTGACGTTACTTCTAATTGAATAAGTCCATCATCTAATGAAATTATTTTGCCAACGTGTACATCATTAATTAAACCTTTATATGTAACTGAAAATCGCTCATTTGTTCCTTCAACATCTTCCATGCAAATGGTAACAGAATCCCCCGCATTTAAAAATGCTTCCCCATCTTTAAATGTAGCCGTCCGTATTTCAGGACCTTGTGTATCTAATAGAATAGCTACTTTTTTCCCTACTTCTTTTTCAGCTTGTCTAATATTATTAATTCGGTTCGCATGTTCCTCATAATCTCCATGTGAAAAGTTTAATCTAGCTACATCCATCCCATTTTCAATTAGTTGCTTTAACTGTTCTACCTTTTCTGAAGCTGGGCCAATCGTACATACTATTTTTGTTTTTCGCATTTCATTCACCTATCTTTATGTTTATATTGATAATTCTTCAGATAACTTATACATACCTGCATTTATATCATGTTTCATTCCTAGTAATGTTTGAAAATCCTGTGATTCTAATTGGTTATTTTTTAAACCAACAATTTTGCCACTTTCACCTTCAATTAATAAGTCAACCGCTTTAGCACCTAATCTACTTGCTAATACACGATCTTGTGCCGAAGGTGAGCCACCACGTTGAATATAACCTAAGACAGTTACCCTCGTTTCAAATGTTGTAGCTTCCTGAAGTTTTTGCCCAAGTTCAAATCCGGAACCAACACCTTCTGAAAGTACGATAATACTATGTTTTTTTCCACGCTCATGACCACGCTTTAATCGTTCAACAACTGATTCAACTTTAATTGGCTTTTCTGGGATAAGAATACTTTCTGCTCCATCTGCTAAACCAGCGTAAAGCGCCAAATCTCCTGCATCACGTCCCATCACTTCAATCACATATGTTCTCTCATGGGATGTTGCTGTATCTCTAATTTTATCAATCGCTTCAATAACCGTATTTAATGCCGTATCAAAGCCTATCGTAAAATCAAGATCTGCAATGTCATTATCGATTGTGGCAGGTACACCAACTGTTGGAATTCCCTTTTTAAAAAGTGCTTGAGCTCCTCGTAAACTCCCATCACCCCCGATAACGACTAATCCATCAATATTAAACTTTTTCAATTGCTCAACTGCTTTATTTTGTCCTTCCTCTGTTTGAAATTTCTCGCTTCGAGCTGAGTAAAGCATCGTTCCTCCACGATGTATTATATCACCGACAGACCCTAGCTCCATTCGCTTAATATTCCCTTCCATTAATCCATGAAAGCCATAGTAAATACCATAAACATCAAGATTATGAAAAATCCCTTTCCTTACAACAGCACGAATAGCTGCATTCATTCCTGGTGCATCTCCACCACTTGTTAAAACTCCTATTCTTTTCATAGTGTCACCTCAAATAAATAATTGAATAATATAATAAAATGATTAAATTGATTTAAAGTACATTCTATTTATGTAAACACACCCAAGTGTGATGTGTTAATTATTACTAGATAATCAATTATGTTATACAAAATTAACATTCGTATCACACTTATCATTAAAACATCAAAAGGTTGACATTTGTCAACCTTTTGAAAACTATTAATCGTCTTCGTTTACATCACCGATACTTTTAAATTTTTGCCATCTAGACTCTAATAATTGATCTATTGATTGTTTGGACAACGTTTGAAGTGATTTTTTTAAAACTTTATCAATGTTAGTTGCTTGTTCTACAATATCTCGATGAGCCCCACCCTTCGGTTCAGGGATGATTTCATCAATAATACCTAATTCTTTTAAATCATAGGAAGTAATTCGCATCGATTCTGCCGCCTGTTGTGCAAGACTTGCATCTTTCCATAAAATAGCTGCTGCACCTTCAGGAGCAATGACAGAATATGTAGAGTTTTCTAACATATGAATATGATTTCCAACTCCCAGAGCTAATGCTCCTCCACTTCCACCTTCGCCAATGACGATACAAACAATCGGTACTTTTAAACCTGCCATTACTTTAAGACTCTGTGCAATCGCTTCACTTTGTCCACGTTCTTCTGCTGCTTTTCCAGGTTCAGCACCTTTTGTATCAATAAACGTAACGATAGGACGATTGAATTTTTCCGCTTGTTTCATATGTCGAATTGCTTTACGATATCCTTCTGGATGAGCCATTCCAAAGTTTCTTTCAATATTTTCCTTTGTTTTCTTCCCTCTTTGATGACCAATAATCGTGATTGGTTTTTCATTATACAATGCCACACCTGAAACAATCGCACCATCGTCTCCATAATAACGATCTCCATGAAATTCTATAAACTCAGTAAATAATTGTTTAATATAGTCTAATGTGGTTGGACGCATTTGATGTCTTGCCATTTGAACCCTGTTCCATGGCTTTAAATTGGAATAAACATCATCTTCTAACTTTTTCAGTTTATTTTCCAATGTTTCAATTTCCTGCGATAAATCTATTTCACTATCACTAGATATTTCTTTTAATTCAGCAATTTTTTGTTTTAAATGAACAATCGGTCTTTCAAATTCTAACACCTGATTCATACAGATTGTCCTCCTTTAATAGAAACGAACGCCGTATCGGAGGATGATTCTAAATTCATTTGATTTTGATCATGTATTTTTAACAATGTCGTTAATGTGCTTTTCATTTCATGTCGATGAATTATTCGATCTAATTGTCCATGCTTAAACAAAAACTCTGCTGTTTGGAAGTCATCAGGTAATTTTTCGCGTGTCGTTTGTTCAATTACTCTTCTTCCTGCAAAACCAATTAATGCACCAGGTTCCGCAAAATTATAGTCTCCTAAAGAGGCAAAGCTTGCCGTTACACCACCAGTTGTTGGATGTGTCATGACTGATATCATTAATCCACCAGCATCTGAAAATCGTTTAATTGCGATTGAGGTTTTGGCCATTTGCATTAAACTTAATACACCCTCTTGCATTCTCGCTCCACCAGATGCCGTAAATATAATAAAAGGGATTTCCTGTATCCTTGCTTTTTCGATGGCTCGTGCAATTTTTTCACCAACAACAGAGCCCATACTTCCCATTCTAAAGCTAGCATCCATTACAGCAAATGCAGTTGGATATCCATTGATGAAACCTTTTCCGGTAACAACCGCCTCATTTAAACCAGTTTTCTTTCGATCTTTATCAAGTTTATCGGTATACTCTGGAAAATGTAAAGGGTTGTTCGTTTTTAAGTGACCATCCCACTCTTCAAAAGTTTCCTCATCAAATAAACTATTTATCCGTTCCCATGCGTTTAGTTGTAAGTGATGATCGCAATTGGGGCATACAAATAAATTTTTATCCATTTCTTTTCGATAGTAAATATGTGCGCAGTTTTCACATTTAGTCATCAAACCTGCCGGTACGTCTTGTTTTGCTTTTTCATCTGGAATAACTGTATTGTTTTTATTCCGGGTGAATATTTTTTTCAGCAAAAGTACCCCTCCCTAAAACAATTTGCTAGTAAGCAGATACAATAAATTTAGTAAAAAAGAATAAGTTCTAATAATTTATATTTTATTGTATCATTCTAACTATACTGCATAGATACTTACATTTCTACTATTTACATGTTTTATCAATAGCCAAAACTATTTTTAAATGATGTAATTTTAACACTTATCAATCATAACACAACATATTGTCTACATGAAGCAAAATAACGGCTTCCCAATATTAAGAGGAAACTAAACAGAACATTGTCATGTAGCTTTCAAAAACAATTTTAACAGAAGATTACAGCATAGTAATATTGACTTTTAGAACAATTAATATTTCATCAAAATATGCTGTTCTTATTATAGTCTTTACAACATCAATACGAAATGATAATCATTTTTATTCTCTTTCTCAATGTTCTATTTTACTCAATTGGCGAGTTTTTTCTGCAATTTCTTCTGGATCAACTTGAATTCGAGCTACACCTGTTTCCATTGCTGCCTTTGCTACACCACTAGCTACTGCTGGAGCGACGCGGGGATCAAATGGACCCGGAATGACATAATTCTCATTCAATTCTTCCTCAGAAATTAATGAAGCGATTGCCTCAACAGCAGCCATTTTCATTTTTTCATTAATTCTCGTTGCCCATACATCTAAAGCACCACGAAAAATACCTGGAAAAGCCAACACATTATTTACTTGATTAGGATAATCAGAACGTCCTGTTCCGATAATTCTAGCGCCTGCTTCTTTCGCTACATCAGGTAATATCTCTGGATCAGGGTTTGCCATTGCAAAAATGATTGGATCTTTGTTCATTTTTTGAACCATCTCAGTTGTTAATGCTCCCCCGACGGATACTCCAATAAATACATCTGCTCCTTCAATTACATCTTCTAAGGAACCAGTTTGTTTTTTATGATTCGTATGTTTAGCTACTTTTTCTTTCACTACATTCATTCTCCGAGGGCGTCCTTCATATATTGCCCCTTGAGAATCACACATAATAATTTCTCCAACACCAAAATTATCTAATAATTTTATTATTGCAATTCCCGCAGCACCTGCTCCATTAGCAACAACTTTAATTTCATTAAATGATTTACCGACTAGTTTTAGTGCATTCATTAATCCTGCAACTGTTACAATTGCTGTTCCGTGTTGATCATCATGGAATATAGGAATTCCAGTTTCTTTCTTTAATCGTTCTTCAATAATAAAACATTTTGGTGCGGCAATATCTTCTAAATTAACACCACCAAATGTTGGCTCCAGTAGTTTTACCGTTTGTACAATTTCATCCACATCATTCGTATTTAAACAAATTGGAAAAGCGTCTACTCCTGCAAATTCTTTAAATAAAACTGCTTTTCCCTCCATAACTGGAAGCGCTGCTTCTGGCCCGATATTACCTAAACCTAATACGGCCGTTCCATCCGTTACAACGGCAACTAAATTGCCCTTCATTGTATAGTCATAAACCGCCTGTTTTTGAGAATATATTTCTTTACACGGCTCTGCAACTCCTGGTGAGTAAGCTAAACTTAAATCTTTTGCATTTCTTACAGGTACTTTTGATGTTGTTTCTAGCTTTCCTTTTTTTACTTTATGCATGTGTAATGCTTCATTTCGCAATTTTGCCATAAAGAACACCCCTTCATCAATATTGAGTCATATTTTAGTAAAATTTCCCTGTTCGCAATTGAATTATCTGTTATCATATAGTTTTTCTTATTTTAACACAACATTTTTATCTCCAAAAACTTGTTTACATTTGTTTATCACATTTTCTGTTCCTTGAAGATGATATTTAATTCCAAGTTTATATGCTTTTTTATCCATTTCATTATAAACTATTACTTGTGTTTTCCCCGGATATTGCTGTGCTATTTGGAGGATTTGTCCTAATGCCCTTTCATTTTGTTCCTTTAATCGAATATATAAAGTTTGTTCACTATTGCCAAAATATGTGTCAAGATCTGTCGGAGTAATTTTGTTAACTATAACTTGTGTCTCATTTTCTCTAATACTTATTTTCCCTTCAATAATTACGGTTTGTTCTTCCTGTATCATTCGATTCACTTCGCGATATAATTTTGGGAAAATAACTGCTTCCATTTCTTCCGTTTCATCAGCTATCGTCATAAAAGCCATAGAATCTCCTCGTTTCGTATGGATTTTCCGAATCGTCTGAATGATAGCGACCAATTTTACAACACTATTTTGCCGCAAATTTTTAGATTGATATAATGTCAGATATTGACGTCGCGTCAAGATGGGGCGATATTGTTTAAATGGATGACTCGTTACATAGACATGAAGCAAATCTTTTTCATCTTGCAATTTTTTCATTTGGCTAAAATCTTCCATTTGTATATAATTGGGCTTCATATTCAATTGGCCACTAAATAAATTCTCTTGACCGTTCATATCTCCAAACAATTCTTTTCTTGCAATAGCTTGATCAATAGAGGCTAGAAGACTTGCCCGATTAGTATATGTTTCATCAAATGCACCTGCTAAAATTAACGTTTCTAATACATTACGTTTAATAGAAGCACGTAAACAAAAATCGAACAAGTCAGTATACTGTTTTTCCTTTCTTACTCGTATAATCTCTTTTACTGTTTCATACCCGATTCCTTTAATAGCCATGAATCCAATTCGAATATTCCCTTTTTCAACAGTAAAGATTCCGTAACTTTTGTTAATAGATGGTGGTAAAATTTCAATGCCATTTTCATTAGCCTCCCGCATATACATTTTTAGTCTAGCAGGATCGTTCATTACAGAACTTAATATCTGTGCAAAAAAATGTGTTGGATAATTCGCCTTTAAATAACTAAGTTGATAGCCAATTTTACTATATGCAACAGAATGACTTTTATTAAAACCATAATTGGCAAATCTAACAATCCAAGAAAAAATTTCCTTTGCAATATGTTCATCATATCCATTATTAATTGCTCCATTAATAAAGGCTTCTTTTTGTTCCTCCATTGTTTGCTTTTCTTTCTTACTTATTGCTCTACGTAAAATATCCGCTTCTCCAAAAGAATAGTTTGCAACAATATTGGCAACTTGCATAATTTGTTCCTGATAAACTAAAACACCATATGTCGGAGCCAAAATCGGTTCTAAATCAGGGTGAACATAATTGATTCTTTCTTTACCATGCTTACGAGCAATATATGTCGGGATATGTTCCATTGGTCCCGGTCGATATAAAGCATTTAATGCAATAATATCTTCTAGTGTGGATGGCTTCATTTGAACTAATACACGTTTCATTCCGGATGATTCCAATTGAAAAATTCCATTCGTTTTTCCGGCACGTAATAATGCAAATGTTTTTTCATCATGTTCTGGTAGCGTATTTAAATCGATAGGCTTTTCCAAAGTTTTATTGACTGACTGAATAATCCGTTCCATAATCGTTAAATTCCGTAAACCTAAAATATCAATTTTTAACAGTCCGATTGCTTCCAATTCATTCATCGCATACTGTGTTAAGAAAACATCATGTGAACCTTTTGTTAATGGAACGTGTTCTGTTAAAGGATCTTTTCCAATAACAATGCCTGCAGCATGAGTTGAAATATGACGCGGTAATCCTTCTAATTTAATTGCGATTAAGAATAATAATCGTAATGCTGGAGTTTGTTTAATATACTCTGCAAATTCCTTGGACTGTTTTATATAATACGTTAATGGTTCATTCGCTTGGACAGGAATTTGCCTTAATATATATGCTTGATCCCGTTCATCGATGTCCATTGTTTTCATTAATTCTCTTAGTAATGATCTAGCCCCAAATGTACCAAAAGTAATGATTTGTGCAACATATTCTTGTCCATATTTATTTTTTACATATTCAATAACTTCATCTCTTCGTACATCAGAAAAATCTATATCAATGTCTGGCATTGTTATCCGTTCTGGATTTAAAAATCGTTCAAATAATAAATCATATTTTATTGGATCAACATTCGTTATCCCTAATAAATAAGCAACAATAGATCCTGCTGCAGAGCCACGCCCTGGCCCTACTAATATATCGTTATCTTTTGCAAATTGAACAAAATCCGCCACGATTAAAAAATAATCACTAAAACTTAATTCTTCAATGATTTTTAATTCGTTATGTAATCGTTGTACTATTTCCTCTGTTACATGTTCATATCGATAGTCCAACTGCATCTCACATTGTTCACGTAAAAAAGCAGAAGATGTTTTTCCATCTGGAACGGGAAAGGACGGTAATAAAGGGTCCCCGAAAGAAAATGTCACATGACATTTTTGTACTATTTCTTCCGTCTTTTCAATGAGATCAGGCCAATTTGAAAAGACATTCTTCATTTCGCCCATTGATCGAAAATAACGTTGTTGTTTACTAATATCAACGGAACGAGAATCCCATTTTTCGTTAAATTTCATCGCTTGTAAACAGTCAAAACTTAATACATCTTTTTCATCCAAATAGCGGACATCTTGAATGGCAACAGCTGTGATATTTGAGAGGGATACAAATTCTTTTATTTTTTCTAATAGACTTTGATCAATCTCTGTATATATTTCCGCACTAATATATACATCTTCTCTTGGAAATATTTCACAAAAATGTTGTAATATTTCCTTAGCTTGATCAAACTGCTCATGTAATAAATTTTTTTTGAGGCTTTCATATTGAGATGAAACAATACAAATGAGATCTGACTGATATTGGGATATAACCTCTATTGTACATGTGGCCTCTGTTTGAATATAGGTAGAGATTTGAATTAAATTTTTATAGCCTCTATTAGATTTTGCAAGTAATGTACATGGAATCATCTGATCGTTTATTTGTACTTGAACAATCATGCCGATGATTGGTTTAATTCCATTATTAATACATGCCTTATAAAAAGGAATTACGCCGTACAATACATTTTCATCTGTCAAAGCTAAAGCTGAAAAATTAAATTCGCTAGCACGATTGACTAGCTGATCAATTTTAATTGTACTATTAAAAAAACTATACCCAGTTCGAATGTTTAAATGGGTAAATGACATGATCTTCTCCTACCTTTATACCGTTATCCTTCCTTCATTATAACGCTCATTCTTCTTCCTTTCCAGCCGTTCATTTCATAAGTTGTCCACTAGAATCATAAGTATGGAATAGTGTAGCTAATCATTTTTTAAATATTGTTGCTACAAAAATGAATAATGTAAACAAATTCATTAAAGAAATTTTAATTATTAATCGGCTTTTTATAGACAATTTCCAAAACTATAGTTTTTAAAATAG
>Ga0209487_1003311_pt1 | contig 12680 bp, 13 predicted proteins | sample Poulit2012_FD_187524 | JGI IMG/M metagenome (GOLD analysis project Ga0209487, IMG submission 187524) | Agricultural soil microbial communities from Georgia to study Nitrogen management - Poultry litter 2012 (SPAdes) (version 2) | ecosystem: Environmental > Terrestrial > Soil > Agricultural land... | reverse complement strand
TGTTGTTGGACTTTCCCTACCCAGGCAGTGTCCAACCGTTCTAATAATTGTCGGACGACTTCGTATTTGCCTTCTGAAATGCCGCCAGACGTGATGATCAGATCTGGGGCATGGTCACGGATGACACGATCAAGGACCTTCCGAAAATCGCGTAGATCGTCACTGGTGGCTGCCGTGGCAACGATCTCCATTCCGTGGGTGGCCCCAAGCGCTAAGACCAGCGGGGTATTGGCATCAAATATTTTGGCGGGCATTGGGATGCTGCCGGAAACTACTTCGTCTCCCCCAGCAATGACCGCCACACGCGGACGAGCGGTAACCGGCAGTTCAGTCAGCCCCTGGGCCGCTGCAGCTGCAACGAACGCGGCATCGATACGGTCACCCTGGCGAGCCAGCAGCGTACCGTCCGGCATATCACTGCCCGTGGGACGAATAAACGCCCCAACTTCCACAGCCGGCAAGGTGACGTAGTCCCCCGTCTCAACAAAATGCGCGGGCCTGGCCTGTTCCACCGGTACAATCGCTACAACATCATCTGGAATCTTCGCCCCGGTCATAATCGGGACCGCTGTGTCATGGCCGTACCCGTTGACGCCATAAGGATAAACCTCGGTGGGATCGGTGCCAGCTGGAACATCGGGCCCTACGCGAAAACGTCCCCCGGCCACGTTTGCATAACCGATGCCGTAGCCGTCCATTTGAGAATTATCAAAAGGTGGTGACGGAACTTTGGTGACCACATCACTGGCCAGTCGCCTGCCTACCGTCTCGCGCAACGGCAGAGTTTCTGTCGGGAGCGGTCCCACCGTATTCGTGAGTAACCGTGCCAGAGTGGCCGCATACTGGGTCGTCGTGAGACTCACGTTTGCTCTCCAGAGGTCTCAACGGCCCAATCCCCGGATTTGCCGCCGGTTTTTTCTAGTACAAAGATGTCGGTGATACTGGCTCGCGGATCCACAGCTTTAATCATGTCGTAGACGGTTAGTGCTGCGGTGCTTGCAGCAGATAGCGCTTCCATCTCGACTCCTGTGACGCCGGTGGTTTTTACTAGCGTTACGACTCGGACCGTGCCAGCCTCCACATCGGATTCGAAATCAACGGTAATTTTGCCCAACGGGATTGGGTGGCACAACGGGATGGTTTCCCAGGTTTTCTTCGCTGCCATAATTCCGGCGACTCGAGCTACCGGCAGCGCGTCGCCCTTGGGCAAGCCGGCGTCCATAATCAGCTCGACCACCTCACGACGGGTTCGCACCACCGCCTGTGCACGGGAGGTTCGAGCGGTGGTGGCTTTTTCGCTGACATCGACCATATGGGCCGAGCCATCGGCGCGGACGTGGCTGAGGTGGTCCATGGTTCCCTTTCATCCCCTCTGGTCAGGGTCTAGACTAACTATAGAACGAAAGACTAATTACTTCGCCCCAACATTCCGCGCAACCACGTTGTGACGGTAAGGAGCACACTTTGTCAGGTTTGATCGATCAATTCGGCCGTACCGCGACCGATTTACGAATGTCGCTGATTGATAAATGTAATTTACGGTGTCGGTACTGTATGCCCGCTGAGGGGCTAGATTGGCTCAAAAAAGACGATATGCTCACCGCCGATGAGGTCATCCGACTGGCCGATATTGCTATCTCCCGTCTGGGCATCGAATCTATCCGGTTTACTGGCGGTGAACCCATGGTCCGGGCCGACCTGGTGGATATCCTCGCCGGTGTCCACGCCGCACACCCACAGGTCGAGTTGTCTATGACCACGAACGGGATCAACCTGGAACGCAAAATCGATGCCCTCGTTGAGGCGGGCTTAGCACGTATTAATGTCTCACTGGATACCGTTTGTCCTGAGACGTTTGCCAAAATTACCCGCCGCGACCGCTTGACCAAAGTGCTCTCCGGTCTCCACGCTGCCAAAGCCGCAGGCCTTGAACCGATCAAGATCAACGCCGTGTTGTTACGTGGTATTAATGATCAGCAGGCCGCAGAGCTACTCACCTGGAGTCTGGAGCACGACTACCAGTTGCGTTTCATTGAACAAATGCCACTCGATGCGGATCACAACTGGACCCGTGACAATATGGTCACCGCTGCAGAAATCCGTGACCAGATCGCTCAGGTCTATACCCTGACGGAACACGAGACGCCCCGTGGGTCCGCTCCCGCTGAACTCTTTGACGTTCAGGACAAAGAGACTCAAGAAACTCTAGGTCAAGTGGGCATTATCGCCTCCGTCACGGAACCTTTCTGTGCTGCTTGTTCCCGCACCCGGATCACCGCAGACGCTAAAGTCCGGTCCTGCCTGTTCTCGCATACCGAAACAGACCTCATGGGACTCCTCCGCGATGGCTCATCTGACGAGGACATCGCCAATGCGTGGCGTGAAGCAATGTGGCACAAGCCCAAGGCTCACGGTCAAACGCAAGTCGGCCTCGGCATGCCTGGCTTCGTCCAGCCCGAACGCACCATGAGCGCCATCGGCGGTTAACTCGTACAGCTTTGATATACGGTCCGGGCGATATCAGAATCTGCCACGCAGCCTGTGATCACCCAGGGTTTCCTCCAGATGGGTTCGGTGATGTTTGTGCTCTGCGATTGGCAGGAAAGAAAGTGTAGTTTTATAGCTGCTGGAATGGTTCTGCGGAGTATTCTACGACGTCCCCGTTGAGAATGCCGGGGTGATCACAGTCGAGGACAGCTGATAAACCCAGTCGAAATAGGGTCCCATGCCCCACCAAGATCACGTTATGACTACGATGATGTTGCGCAATATGGCGGAACGCTGCGAGGGCTCGTGCTTGGACTTCTTCGTCGGACTCTTTGGCACACATTAACTCTTGGCGAGTCTCTTCATCAAAATCGCCCAGATGGATACCTTCTGCCGGACCAAAATCGCGTTCTATCAAATTCTCTAGACGATGGACCCGGGCGATGCTCAAAATTTCTGCTATGCGTTGTGCGGTCTGCACCGAACGCATGAGTGGAGAGGAGTAGATGGCGTGCCAGTTCCCCATACGCTGGAGATTTTGGGCGGCCTTCGTGGCTTCAAAATAACCTTCTGCATTCAGCGGATTATCTGTGCGACCTTGTAACAGTCGCTTACGGCTCCACTCCGTGCGTCCATGCCGGACAAACGCCCACTTCATTACCGACCCTCGCTTATTTGACTGGTGGTATAAGTTCTACGGCTGCGAGGCTACGGGTCTGTAAACGCAAACACAGTAGCGGGTGAATACTCGGTGACGAATAGGTAACGCTGCATACCAAGCGGGGCGTCCCGGCGGCAGCGACAAATAAGCCGGATCAGGTGCTTAAAAAAACTTCACCCCGCTACCTGTTAGCAGCGGGGTGAAGTAGAAGTCAGCTCAGCACTGACGATGACCGTAACGGTCTGAAGCTTACTTCAGGGTTACGGTTGCGCCTGCGCCTTCGAGTGCTTCCTTGGCGGACTCTGCAGCAGCCTTGTCGACGCCTTCGAGAACAGCCTTTGGAGCGGAGTCTACGAGATCTTTCGCGTCTTTCAGACCCAGCGAGGTCAGAGCGCGAACTTCTTTAATGACACCGATCTTGGCATCACCAGCGGATTCGAGAACAACGTCGAATTCGGTCTGCTCTTCAGCAGCACCGGCGTCGTCGCCACCGCCAGCTGGAGCACCAGCAGCTACGGCAACTGGAGCAGCAGCGGTTACGTCGAATTCTTCTTCAAAAGCCTTGATGAATTCGGACAGTTCTAGCAGGGACAGCTCTTTGAAAGCATCCAACAGTTCTTCGGTGGACAGTTTTGCCATGGTATTGGCTCCTTTGCGATAAAAGTCTTGTGGTGGGTTGAGCGGCACACAAGGTGCCAGAGGTTATGCAGCTTCTTCTTGCTTTTCGCGCAGCGCTTCGGCAAGACGAACAGCTTTTTCGATTGGGGCTTGGAAGGTAGCGGCAGCCTTGGACAGGGAGCCCTTCATTGCACCAGCCATCATCGACAGCAAAGTCTCGCGGGATTCGAGGTTTGCCAGCTGAATAACATCGGCTTCTTCAAGGGGTTGGCCATCCATGTAGCCGCCCTTGATGACCAGTTTGTCGTGGTCCTTGGCGAAATCACGAATGACTTTCGCAGCGTCTACGGCTTCACCCGAGACGAATGCGATCGCGGTAGGACCGGTGAGTTTGCCTTCGAGGGCAGTGACGCCGGCCTGTTCTGCCGCAATAGCAGTCAGCGTGTTCTTCGCCACGGCGTAGGTAGCAGTCTCCCCCAGGGCACGACGCAAGTCAGTGATCTCCTGGACGGTGAGACCACGGTATTCTGTGACTACAGCAGCGGATGAGTTGCGGAATAGCTCCGTCAGCTCTTCCACGGCTGCAGTTTTTTCAGCATTCGCCATGGCACTCCTTTCCTTCGTGGATAAGCCGGCCGCTCAAACACAAAAACGCCCCGTGCAGGTGCACAGGGCGCAAAGAGTCTTGAACTGCTAGAAAACGCAGTCGGTCTATGCCATCATGTTCACCTGCGCGGGCCGCTCATGCACGAGCTTTTATAGTCACACCTATTTGGCACAGGTGAGATACAACCGGCGGTCTTCGGTAGGCATTACTTTACAGAACACGCTGACCGATTTGCAAATCGGCTCAATTGTCAATACATCAGCTGTCCGTCTGAACGAAATATCATACGCTCTCCCCCGGAGCTCAAGGCACCGGACCATGTTATTGACGCATGGTTGGCGGTTTCGAAACCGGTGACCGATGGAGCGTCGTAGCGGTTTCAACTGCGTAACGGAGCACCCCTGGAATGCCTGCTTGCTGATGGATGGCCCGTTGCCGTGTGGCTCCGGTGCCCTGTGTCAGTAAGAGTTCTAACCCCTGTCGCACGAGCTCTTCATCTCCAAAGGCTTCCAGGTGGGGCAATGCATAGGCAAAGGCACGCCAGATAATCACGTCGGCCGGGTGCGGAACACCAGTGATGGGATCTAAGAGCCGACCATCTAGTCCATATTTAGCGGCCTGCCAGAGACTCACGTCAAGCAACTCCAGCTGTGGCTGGCTTCGAAGGGGCTGGTCAATAGCTGCGCACATCAGACCTCGAATAAATGCTGCTAACACCACAGCATCGGTGGCCTGCAACTGCACATCACAGGCTCGGACTTCCAGCGTAGGATGACGATGGGATAACCGTGCCAGCCAGCAGATTCCACCATGGTCAGTCACGACGTCACTACTCAGGAGAGCTTCGATGCGGGTCGTGTAGTCATCGAAATCGTGGAAGTAAGGCGGCACACCGCTCACCATCCAGCGCCGATAGTGAATGGTCCGCCAACTCGCAAACCCTGAATCTCGCCCATGCCAGAATGGTGAGTTTGCACTGAGAGCGGTCAGAAGCGGCAGCCAGGGGCGCAAACCATTGAGCGCTCGCACACCGGTTTCGGCATCAGGGATGGTGACGTGAACATGCATGCCGTTGATGTATTGATCCGCAGCGATGCCGGGGGCTAATTCGGCAAGTTGCATATACCGTGCAGCATCAGTGATAGTGGCGTTATATTCCTCAATACTCGGTGCCGCACCGACCGGTACGGCGGCCATACTGAATTGTTGAGTCACAGAGGCCAGTTTTTGGCGAAACGCTAGCAGGGCCGCCGTTGCAGTAGAAGCATCAGTCAGCGCGGCCGAAGCGTGCTCTATCTGACACCGGAGCCACTCTTGTGACGCCACTCCCCCAGCAGCGGTTATTTGCTGCAGGGCTTTCGTTTGGGATTCCGTTGGGGCGACCGGTAACAGAGCTTTGTTATCGATTAACAAGAACTCTTCTTCGATGCCCAGTGCCACCATGCAGCTGACAGTAGCACGGCGAAGATACCCTACACCAGAGGTTTTTCGGAACGTGCGGAGGACTGTGGACGGCGCAGGTTCGCTGCACGAGAGCTATAGGAGAGGGTGATGTAGTTCAGGGTGTTTCTGGGTCGTGATCGATATCTAACCGGGCTTGCCCCACCAAAAATGCCAGTTGCGCGCCGTTATCAGCCCCGGTTTTCTGCATTGCGCGCGTCACTGTTGATTTCACAGTATCCGGGGCAATGTTCAGTTCGGCTGCAATATGTTTATAGGCTTTGCCATGACCAATGAGGTGCGCAACTTGGAGTTCACGCGGCGACAGAGCGGCAATACGTTGACGGGCCTGTGCCATCTGTGGTGCCGTGGTCGGTTGTAGAAAACTTTTAATAAGACGGCTGGTGGTTTGCGGCGAGACTAAAGGATCGCCTTCGGCTGCGGCGTGAATTGCGGGGGTGAGCAGTGTTTCGGCATCATTTTTCAAAATAAAGCCGGCAGCACCAGCTGCGAATGCGCCCCGTGTATAAGATTCAAGATCAAAGCTCGTCGTGGCGATCACTTGCGGCGGGTTCAAGAGGTTTCGCAAGCGTCGAATAGCTTCGACGCCATCAAATTCGCCGGGCAAATACAGATCCATGACCACCACCTCCGGGCGATGCTCCCGGTATCGTTGGATCGAATCGACGCCATTCTGGGCTGTGGCCACGACCTTGAGTTCGGGATCGGCTTCCACGATGGCTACGAGGTTGCGCAGCGTCATCGTTTCGTCGTCGACTATCAATACTGTGGTTGCCACATGGGAAAGCTTAGCATCGCAAGTCGGAGACGTTTAAGCTGCTGCGTTCGCCCACGGTAGCTGCACGGTAAGACGAAAGTGCTCGGGTAAATATTCTTCCTGTGCCGTACCACCGATAAGTCCGGCACGCTCTTTCATCCCGAGTAGCCCGGTTCCTGCGCCGTGATCAAATTGTTGTTGATGCGGTGCTCGTCGGTTCGTGAATTGCAGCACGAGGCCTTCCCCGGGTTGCCCTTCCATCCGCAAGTGGACCGTATTATCAGTGCTGTGACGCATGACGTTGGTGAGCGCTTCTTGAGTAATCCGTAAAACCGCTCGTTGCAGTTCATCGGGGGCAAAGTCATAGCTGTTCAGCATGATTTGCGGGTGGATCGTCAGGCCCTGGCGAGCGGCGTCATCAATGAGCGCTTTGAGGTCGTGAAATCCATCCGGTGCCACTGATGGGACGGTGGCCTCTTTCTCGCCATGGCCGCGCAGTGACGTCACGAGGTTGCGCAGGTCCTTCAATGCTTGATCGGAATACTGCTTCGTCTCCTGCACCGCATTTGATAGTGCAGGGTCGGAGGTGTTCTCGAGTGATTTCTGCATCTGGCCGGCCTGTAATGATAAGGCGGTTAGACGTTGCGCCAGGGTGTCGTGTACCTCGCGGGCCAGGTGTTCACGTTCGGTTTGGCGTGTCATTTCGGACGAGATGACAGAACGATCATGTTCAACGGCTTCAACCGTCTCCTGAGCGTGGCGGATTCGACGGCGCTGGCGGGTCATCAATCCAATCGTCAACACGAGCCCGACGGCTGCGAACCCGAAGATAAGCACCGTCATCACCGCAGGTAACGTGTCGATGCGATCGCCCCATCCGAGCACAGCAAAGGCGTGCCATCCAATGTTGATGAGGATTGCGGCCAGGCCCCCACCAGCAACCACCCAGTGCCATCGCTGTTCGGCACGAACGATCCACACGGTCAACCCGATAGCCAATACATACGGGTCCCCCTGCAGAGCCACAGCATAAAAAGCGCCTATCACAATGAGCACCACGGGGAGCTTTCGATACCAAGGGATCAGCAACAGTATCAAGAACCCGATGGCGAAACGAACCGCCCCGAGGTTAGAGATTTCGTCGTATCCAGCAGCGGTGAAATTTTCGGGCGCGCTAAAGATAGCAAGAGCAGTCACGAAAGAACCGATAAACATCATGACAATGACCGCCAGGATGTTCAGTACCACGTACCAGAATCGGTACCCTGTGCTCTTTGTCGTCATGACCCCTCAGTCTATCCAGGCCCCTGTCACGGCGCAGTCACCCTTTCGGTCATGTTTCTCTACCCGATCGGGTATGTACATGTACCCGGATGGCGGTGTAGATGCCATGCGAGTCCCCATAGCGTCAGTAGTGTCAAGATTTTCGCACCATTTGAAAGGCAGACATGACGACGAAGACTGAGATCTATCCACCGGCAGAACAACACAAGACGCGAAACACAGTTGGGCTGATCGCGTTGATTACCGCAATTGTCGGGGCGGTATTCGCGATGATTCCCGGGGCGCTGATGATTGGTTGGATACTGCTACCCATTGCGTTCATCCTGTCGATCATCTCACTTTTTATGAAAAACCAGAAACGTGGCCAAGGTATAGCGGCGCTCATCATTTCGATCGTTGGGACTGTTATCGGCTTCGTGGTTTTCTTCGCTGTGGTTGCCTCATCCGTGGACGAGGCCTTCAGTGAAGAGCTGGAGGTCGCCAGCCCAGCTGAAGGGAATGGTGGTGAAGAAAGCTTGATCAGTGAGGACGAGCCGGCTGAGCCAGCAGAAGACGCTGAAGCTACGGGTGAGGAAGGCACCCGCGATAATCCACTACCTCTTGGTACCACCATCAGTGACGGTGATTGGGAGGTAACCCTAAATAGTGTGGATCTTGATGCCACAAAAGCGGTACTTGCCGAAAATCCCTTGAATGACGAACCTGAGACCGGCAATGGATACATCATGGCGAATGTGACGGCAACCTACCTCGGCGACGATTCAGCGGGTGAAACGCCAGCCGGTGTACGTGTGGAATACGTTTCTGCGGAGGGTAACTCGTTTGATACCACGACCAGCATGGTGATTGTGCCGGACTATTTCAATCGTTCAGAGACGCTGTATGAAGGTGCTTCCACGACCGGCAACTTTGGGGTGGAAGTCCCCCTGGAGGACATCGAAGACGGCAACATTCTGCTCTCCCCCACGATGTTTGGTGACGGCGTGTTCTTTGAAATGCAATAACCAACTGGGCCCGGGAGCCCGAGCTGAAAGCAAAAAGCAGAGCCAGGAAGTCAGTTTCTTCCTGGCCCTGCTTGTATGCGTTACGAAGCGTTATCGAGTGATTTACTCGTCTTCGTCTGATGCGACGCGGGTGACGTTTGGATCGATCCGAACGCCGGGACCAAAGGTGGTCGCTACAGTTGCTTTGGTGATGTAGCGGCCCTTGGCCGCGGATGGTTTCAGACGGAGAATCTCATCCAATGCCGTGGCGTAGTTATCGGTGAGCTGTTCAGCGGTGAAGCTGGTGTTGCCGATAATGAAGTGCAGGTTCGAGTGACGATCAACGCGGAAATCAATCTTTCCGCCCTTGATGTCTTTGACTGCCTGAGCAACGTTCGGGGTCACAGTTCCGGTACGTGGGTTCGGCATGAGGTTACGTGGGCCCAGGATCTTCCCGAGACGACCAACGAGACCCATCATGTCTGGTGATGCAACGGCGGCATCGAAATCAGTCCAGCCACCCTGAATACGCTCTACTAGGTCATCGGAACCAACGTAGTCTGCGCCGGCTTCTTCAGCTGCTGCAGCGTTGTCACCGGTTGCAAACACGACAACACGGGCGGTTTTACCCGTACCGTGTGGCAGGTTCGCGGTGCCGCGGACCATTTGGTCGGCTTTCCGTGGGTCTACCGAAAGGCGCATAGCGACTTCGACGGTGGTATCCCGCGATGAGGGGTTGGTTTCTTTTGCTAAAGCCATTGCTTCAGCTGGCGCGTACAGGCGGTCTTCGATCTTTGCCGCGGCTGCTCTATATGCTTTGCTGCGCTTTGCCATCTGCGTTTTCTCCTTATGCAGTTGTGGTGTCAACGGACCGCGCTCGGCCCTACCACGAAATTTTGAGAAGTGTTGGGTTAGTCCTCGACGGTGATACCCATGGAGCGGGCAGTTCCGGCAACGATCTTGGTTGCGGCTTCGAGGTCGTTGGCGTTGAGGTCACGCATTTTGGTTTCGGCGATTTCTTGAGCCTGAGCCGTGGTGATCTTGCCAACTTTGTTGGTATGTGGAGTACCAGAACCCTTGTCTACGCCAGCAGCTTTCTTGATCAGCTGGGAGGCAGGTGGGGTTTTGGTGATGAAAGTGAATGAGCGGTCTTCGTAAACGGTAATCTCTACCGGCACGATGTTGCCGCGCATGGATTCGGTTTCAGCGTTGTAGGCCTTAACGAACTCCATCATGTTGACACCGTGTTGACCAAGTGCTGGGCCAACCGGTGGAGCAGGTGATGCTGCACCTGCTTCAATCTGGAGTTTGATCAGACCTGCGACCTTTTTCTTTGGGGCCATTTTGGGGTCCTTTTCTTTTCCGGATGACGTCAACCACAGGAGCGTGAGTGACGGGGCGATCACCGTGGCGCGGTGATCTGCACACCACAGGCCCGACAAAGCACTCGGGCCTGAGGTGAAGTCTTCTGTTGTGTTATTCGACCTTGGTGACTTCGTTGAAGCCAAGGGTGACGGGGGTTTCGCGTTCGAAAATCGTAACCAGCACCACGAGCTGTTGTGATTCGACTTTGACCTCGGAAACAGTGGCTGGCAGGGATTCGAAAGGCCCCTCTTTGACGGTGACAGAGTCGCCGACTTCGAAATCCACCGAGATCTCTGGTGCTACTTCTTCAGCGGCTTCACCGGTCAGCGGCGTACCGGCCTTTTCAGCTTCTTTGGCTGCTTCTTGCATCAGTGACGGGGCCAGCATGTCAAAGACTTCTTGCTGGCTGAGTGGTACGGGATCATATGCATTGCCAACAAAGCCGGTCACACCGGGAGTGTGACGGACAGCAGCCCAGGCGTCTTCGGTCATTTCCATGCGAACCAGCACATACCCTGGGATACGTACACGGTTGATGACTTTGCGCACGGTGTTCTTGATCTCTACGACTTCCTCCATGGGAACTTCAATTTCGTAGATATCGTCTTCGACTTCAAGCGTTTGAATACGGGTTTCCAAGTTGGCTTTGACCCGACGTTCGTAACCGGAGTAGGTATGAACGACGTACCATTCCCCCGGGGCGCGACGCAGACGAGCGCGCAATTCTTCAGCGACTTGCTCCGGATCTTTGACCGCTGGTTCCTCTGGGGTTTCGACATCGGCGGTGACTTCTTCGAGCAGTTCTTCGCTCTCGATGTCTTCGGCTACCTCAGCGGGCTCGCGGACTGCGACCTCTTCGGGTTCGCCGTCCTCATCAAAGGCCGGGACCTCGTCGCTGTTTTCCACATCGGCAGCTTCTTCGGCTGGTTCCTGTGGTTCGTGTGCGACGTCGTCTTTGACATCTTCCACCGCGGCGTTGACATCTTCAACGTCGGCGTCGATGTTTGGATCGAGTTCGTTCTCCGACACTAGGTATCCTGCTTTCTCAACGGTCAATCACGGGGGTGTTTACTGACATCTTCACAACGGGAAGCTCGCCCGCGATACATGTGAAGTTTTAGAGGCCGTCAGAACTACCGAATACCCAGGATGCACCCATACCGAACAGCCAGTCGAGCAGGCTCACCAGCCCAATCACAATGACAACGAAGACCAGAACAACGCCGGTCATCTTGATGAGTTCTTGGCGGGTCGGAGTAACGACCTTGCGCATCTCATCGACGACTTGGCGCAGGAACAACATGATCCGAGCAAAAAACCCACGCTTTTCAGCGGTCTGGGATGATGTCGTTTTGCTCACTGATCCTCGCTCATACTGCTTGTGCTGATAGGTTCTTCGATTCCTTCGAACCTCATGCGCAGGGCAGACAGGACTCGAACCTGCAACCTACGGTTTTGGAGACCGTTGCGCTACCAATTGCGCCACTGCCCTAGGGTTGATCGCACACAAAAACTGGTGTGCAACCTACACCAGAGTCCAATCATAGCCAATGAGGGCCAGCTCGACAAATCCGGGTGCTCGATGCGGTACCGGATCGCAACCTGGCGACGCCAAAGCCTCGTGTGCGAACTGTCATACTACAGTACTGTTAACCCTGATTTTTGTCTCTCGCCATGTCGGCGAATTCCTGATCGAAAGGCCAAGGCCATTTATGGTTGAACCAGCACGTCGTGTTTCTGCTCGTCTGCAAGCGATTCCCGAATCCGCAACTCTGGCGATCACCGCCAAAGCGAAACAGTTGAAGGCAGCCGGCGAACCCGTGATCGGTTTCGGCGCTGGAGAGCCAGACTTCCCCACTCCGGACTACATCCTCGAAGCGGCTCAAGCCGCGGTCTTCGACCCCGCCAATCACCGTTACACCCCCGCAGCCGGGCTACCAGAACTGCGTCAAGCCATCGCAGACAAAACCCTGCGTGACTCCGGCGTTGAAGTCGACGCTTCCCACGTGATCGTCACCAATGGCGGCAAACAAGCCGTCTATAACGCCTTTGCCGCTATCACTGATCCCGGCGACGAAATTCTTTTGCCCGCCCCGTATTGGACCACCTACCCGGAAGCTATCAAGCTAGCCGGTGGCACACCCGTGGATGTGTTTGCCGGCGCAGAGGCCGAATACAAAGTCACCGTTGACCAGTTGGAAGCGGCCCGGACAGAGCGGACCAAAGCACTAGTTTTTGTCTCCCCGTCCAACCCCACCGGTGCGGTGTACACCCCTGAGGAGACTCGAGCCATTGGTCAGTGGGCGCTTGATCATGGCATCTGGGTGCTGACCGATGAGATCTATGAACACCTGGTCTATGACGAGGCGCAGTTCACGTCGATCCTCAAAGCCGTTCCGGAATTGGCAAACCAGACCATCATCCTCAACGGTGTCGCAAAAACCTACGCCATGACCG
>Ga0209487_1003310_pt1 | contig 12684 bp, 9 predicted proteins | sample Poulit2012_FD_187524 | JGI IMG/M metagenome (GOLD analysis project Ga0209487, IMG submission 187524) | Agricultural soil microbial communities from Georgia to study Nitrogen management - Poultry litter 2012 (SPAdes) (version 2) | ecosystem: Environmental > Terrestrial > Soil > Agricultural land... | reverse complement strand
CCGGCCAGGGCAGCAACCCATGCGGCCACTACTGCCCAGTACTGCTCGAGGTTCGGCTGCCATCGAGACTACCGGACAGGTGGAGCTTTTAGTACCTGGCCTGATCAGAGCTGTGCGGAGAGCTCGAGCCACCGTTCCTCAAGTTCTTCGTTTTCCACTTGTACGGTGCGAAGTTGGGTCGTGAGCTCCTGGAGACCTTCGTAGTCGCTTTGATCGTGTGCCGCGAGCTGTTCATGTAGCTGCTGGATTTCACCCGCAAGTTTATCTAATCGACGTTCAATCGAGGAGACTGCACGCTGCACTTCGCGACGCTCGCCACCGGTCAGCTTGCCGTCATCCTTCGCGTCCTCGTTCGTCGTCGCCTGGTCTGGTCGAGTAGCCGTCGGTTGCGACTCGAGTTGTTTGCTGAGTCGTAAGTACTCATCCACCCCGCCGGGCACATGCCGCAGCGTGCCGTTGAGGATCGCATACTGCTGGTCTGTGACGCGCTCCAACAAATACCGGTCGTGCGAAACCACGATCAGTGTGCCGGGCCAAGAATCCAATAGGTCTTCCATGGCGGTGAGCATTTCTGAATCGACATCGTTGGTTGGTTCGTCTAAGACGATGACGTTGGGCTCGCTCAGCAGCAACATGAGCAGTTGCAGTCGACGTTTCTGCCCGCCCGATAAATCATCCACGCGAGCCGACAGGTGTTCGCGCCGGAAGCCCAAGCGTTCAAGTAGTTGGGCTGGAGTGTGTTCTTTACCGTCGATGGTAAAACTGGTCTTCGTGCGGGCCAGGACTTCACGCACCCGATCGCCACCGATTTCTTGCAGCTGCGAGAATTGCTGGTCCAGCATGCCCACCTGAACGGTTTTACCGTGTTTGACGCGTCCGCTGGTGGGTTTTACTGTGCCGGTGACCAGTCCGAGCAGCGTGGATTTACCGGCGCCGTTAGCTCCCAAAATCCCGGTGCGCTCTCCCGGCGCGATCCGCCAGGTAATATTGCGCAGTACTTGGTGTGCACCGAAGCTGACGCTGACGTTTTCGATATCGACCACATCTTTGCCAAGACGGGCGACGGCCAGCCGTTGCAATTCGATGGGATTGCGCGCGGGTGGGACATCTTCGATGAGTTGTGTGGCGGCTTCGACCCGGAACTTCGGTTTGGCTGTTCGTGCCGGTGCCCCGCGACGCAGCCACGCCAGTTCTTTGCGCATGAGATTTTGACGTTTCGCTTCGGCTGCAGCTGCCATCCGGTCTCGTTCAACCCGTTGGAGGACGTAGGCGGCATACCCGCCTTCAAACGATTCCACGATGCCGTCATGCACCTCCCAGGTTTGGTTACACACCGCATCCAGAAACCAGCGGTCGTGGGTGATAACCAGCAGTCCCCCGGCATTGGGTGCCCAGCGACGATTAAGATGATCTGCCAACCAAGCGATGCCTTCGACATCCAAATGGTTCGTCGGTTCGTCGAGCGCCAGGATGTCCCAATCCCCGATTAGTAGCTTGGCCAGCGCCACCCGACGGCGCTGGCCTCCGGATAACGAACTCACCGTGGCGTTCCAGTCTAGATCGGTTACCAGCCCGCGAATGACGTCACGGATTTTCGGATCGCTGGCCCATTCGTGTTCGGCAAGATCGCCAACGATCGCTCGGCCGACGGTGAGTGAGGCATCGATTGTGTCGGACTGATCAAGCATCCCGATGGTCACATCGCTACGGGTGGTGACCTGTCCGGAGTCAGGCTCTAGGGCACCGACCAGTAATTTCATGAGCGTGGACTTGCCGTCGCCGTTGCGACCGACGATACCTATGCGGTCACCTTCCGAGACACCCATCGTCACGGATTCAAGGACTTTTTGGGTTGGGTATTCAAAATGCAGGGCTTCGGCCCCTAAAAGATGCGCCATAACTTCACCCATGATAGTGGACGAGACGTAGCGAGGAAGGATCCTTCGTTGATAGCACCAAGCTGCCGGCAGGATTAGAGCAAGTGGGCTCCCGCAACGGGGCCATATTCGGCAACCGCTGCGATTTCCATGCGCTCTTCGAAACGTTCTGCTATCTCAGTGGCATCCTGCATATCACGAGCCACGAATAGCAGGGATGGGCCGGCACCGATTGTTTGTACCGCTAGCGCACCTTCGGACATACCGGCGGTCAACCAATCATTATGTTCTGGCAGCTCTTGGACGAGTGCCGGTTGGAAATCATTGTGCATCAGCAAGGCCACTTGTTCGGCGTCTCCTTGCGCCAGGGCATCCAACAGTGCCGCATCGAACTCCAGACCTTCTGGAGCATCGTAGTGTTGTGCCTGACGCAATTTATGCAGGGTTTGAGTCAGCTCGGCAGGTCGAATATCTGCTGCCGCCGGGACGATAACGATGGCGAGTTCATGATGCGTCAAGACCTGGGTCAAGATCACTTCAGTGGATGAGGCTCGGATCATTAGGGCACCACCGGTGATCGATTCGGCCACACTGCTGTCAACCCGATGCGCCACCCGAATGAGGTCGTCGCGCGAAATATTAGCTTCCCACAGCGCCGCCAGTGCAACCAGTACTGCTGCGGCACTAGCGCCCCGACCGCCCAAGTGCGTGTCGAATGGAATGTTCTTTTGAATCGTGATGTCGACGCCCGAGGTGTCCTTTGGTCTGATCAGGTAGTCGCGGAGTACATCCACCGCTTTGAATACGATCACCAGGTCTTCTTCCGGGATGTCGTCATACCCGATGACCGTTCCGGTGACGTCTTCGTAGCTGACCAGGATTTCTTTATCATCGCGCGGCTCGATCGTAGCGATATCGTAGCGAGAAATCGCCATGTTCAACTGCAGCACGGGAGTGTGGCCGTGCTCAGTTGGTTGTCCCACCTTCGTTGCGACCGCAACGGTAGCGGGTGCCTGGGCGGAGACGGTTTGGTGGGTATCTGGGTCAGGTTGGACGCTCACGCTGTACTCCTCGCTTGGTGTTGTTCGGCTATGCGGGCAAAGTCTGCGATGTCAAGCACCTCACCACGGGCTTTCGGATCGACCTCAGCGGCCACGAGAATTTCTTCAGCAAGCGCACCGGACCCTGCCCAGGTACTCAGTGCGGCACGCATGGTCTTCCGTCGCTGGGCAAAACCAACGTCAATGACCTCGAAAACCTGCTGCCGAGTAGCGGTCGTTTCAGGTGGTTTCCGAGCCGTGAAGTGCACCAAGCCAGATGTGATCCGTGGAGCCGGCCAGAAGACTTTGGTCCCGATGGTGCCTGCAAGTGTCGCATTGGCGTACCAAGCCATTTTGACCGACGGGACCCCATAGATCTTGGAACCAGGAGCTGCGGTGAGTCGTTCTGCGACCTCGTGCTGAACCATCACCAGCCCGTGTTCGATGCTAGGCAGCTCGGCCAGCAGATGCAGCATCACCGGAACGGCAACATTGTAAGGCAGATTCGCCACGATAGCAGTCGGTGGCCCGTCGGCCGATTCCGGGGCAGCGGCGACGATCTGCTCGCCGGTAATGTGCATCGCGTCGGCTTCTAGTACGGCTAACCGCTGGGCCGTTCCAGGTCGCCACTGCTCAATCGTGGCGGGCAGTTGGGCAGCAACCGGTGGATCAATTTCGATTGCGGTGACCGCTTCGGCCTGGTCGATGAGTCCCAGGGTGAGCGACCCCAGTCCGGGGCCGACTTCCAACACGTGCTCGTCGGCGTCGAGTTTCGCGGTACTGACGATCCGACGAATGGTATTGGGGTCGATCACGTAGTTTTGACCAAGGGTTTTCGTCGGTCGTAGGTCGAGGCCATCGGCAAGGGTACGAATGTCGGAGGCCGAAAGTAATGGAAGATCCTGGGAAGTCACGATCTCCATCCTAGTCTGCGCCGTGTTGGACCGCTGCAGAAACGCTTCGGGCCGGAATCCACCAGGTGGATTCCGGCCCGAAGCACAGTACGGTTATGAAATGTTCAGCGGTTTAGCGCAGTCCAAGTGCTTTGGAGCATGCTGGCCACTGGCCCCAGCCCGACTGGGCTTGCAGCTTGGAAGCCACGGCGATCTGCTCGGCACGTGTTGCTTTATCAGCGGTTGGAGCATACTGCTGACCACCCATGGCATTCCAGGTTGGGGCGGAGAACTGTACGCCACCGTAGTACCCGTTACCGGTATTGATTGACCAGTTGCCACCTGACTCACACTCAGCCAAACGGTCCCAGACCGAACCGTTGGCTACAGATGGTGCTGAAGACCCACTGTCATCGGATGAGGAGGACGAGGAAGGCTCTTCTTCCTCTGGCTCTTCTTCTGGTTCAGGCTCTTTGGTACCGCGCAGGATGACTTCATCCTTCGGTTCTTTGGTAACTTCACGATCGACTTCAGTCTTCTCGACTTCTTCGCCGTTTTCGGTGACGACCTCGTAGGTCACAACGGCGGTCCCGTCGACACCTTCGGTGTCAGTTTTGGTTTTGCCTTTTTCTAAGGTGTCATCGTCTTTAGTCGTTGTTTCAAACTCGATGGTCTCTTCTTCAGTGACCTCGGTTTTTTCGACAACGGTCACCGTGATCGACGTATCATCATTGATGGTCGCATCAAGTGCGGGGGTCACCTTGTCGTCTTCATCGATGCTGACCTCGGCGTTGTCCAAGACCTCTTGGACAGTCTCACCGGTGGTCAGAACTTCTTTTGTTGCATCAGCGACGGTGATTTCAATTGCCTGGGGCAGTTGAATCTCGTCGGTGCTCAACGGGTTAATCGAGGAGACACGTTCGATGTTGAGTGGTTCGCTTGAAGGTTGTTCGGAGTTTTCTGCGGGAGCAGAAGCTGATTTATCAGCATTTGCTTGAGTAATTACAAACGCTGCGAGTCCGCCTACTACCAGTACTAGCGCTGCAATCTGAGCGACGATCTTAGTCAGTGTGCCGCTGAAGATACTTGACATAGAAACAATCCAAAGGGTCGTAGTTCCGACTTGGCTGCCGTTCGTTACCAACCAGTCATGACATTGTTCACGACTATAACGGAAAGATAACAAAGATTACAAACCGATAACACGATTTGTAATCTTTGGTCTTTCATAGACACGCCTTATGCTCCTATATCACCTAGTCAGTCTCAAATTCTCCATAGACTCGTTGCGTGTTTTCAAAGATAACACTCCCGAGATCTTCGACGGTTTGGTCACGAGTTTGTGCCAATTGATAGAGGGTATAGGGCACCATGTAGGGCGCGTTGGGTCGTCCCCGGTACGGGTGTGGGGTCAGAAATGGCGCATCGGTTTCAACAAGGAGCAGTTCCGGGCGCATTTGCCGGGCGGCCTCCCGTGCGGTGTGGTTATTTTTGAAGGTCACCATGCCAGAAAAGGATGCATACCAACCGTGCTCGTTGAGGATTTCGGCCATTGCGGCGTCCCCCGAATAGGAGTGAAATACTACGTGTTTTGGCAGACGATCCATCGAATGTAGGGTGGCGATCACGTCGTCGTGTGCATCGCGGTCATGAATTTGTAGTGGCAATCCCAGCTCCACAGCCAATTCGATATGCCGCCGAAAAGCGTATTTTTGAATGTCCCAGTTGTCTTCGCCCTCGGTCCGGTAGTAGTCCAACCCCGTTTCGCCAATGCAGACCACCCCTGGATGCTGAGCCAGTCGTGCGATCTGATTGATCGCCTCATCGAGTTTGCCGGCCTTGGCGAGGGCAACGGTGTCGTTGGGATGGATAGCTAGCGCGCCTCGCAAGCGTGGCTCCTGGTCGAGGGCGTCGATCGTGTACTGGGCGGCCTCCAGGTCGGTCGCGACTTGGATAGCACCGACAACGTTGACGGTTGCTGCAGCGTCCATGACCTCGGTGGGACTGAGCTGCACATAGCCATCCCGAAAATCTAAATGGGTGTGATTATCAACTACCGGTACGGGCGATGGCTCAGGTGCCGGCGGATACTCAAGCCGTCGTTTGCGACCAGTGTATTCATCCGTGGTAGCTCGGACCGGTTGAGTGCCTTCGTCGTTCGACTGTGCTTGCGGCAGGTACTGGGCTGGAGTGTCTCGTTGTGCTGAAGTGGCCATAATCCCAGCTTAACGGGGACAGCCCCCGACAAGACCAACGTCTCAGCGGGGGCTATCTTGTGGGTGAAACTAGTTTTGGGTGTGCGGGTTCGGCATGCCGATGTACTGCACGGTGGTGTATTCCTCGATGCCTTCGGCGCCACCTTCCCGGCCCAGGCCGGACTGTTTGACGCCACCAAATGGGGCGGCTGCGTTGGAGATGACCCCGGCGTTAAACCCAATCAGACCAAATTCGATTTGGTCGGCCACACGCAGGGCGCGGTTGTGGTTTTCGGTGAAGACATAAGCGGCTAGGCCGTATTCGGAGGCGTTGGCCAGCTCGATCGCGTGGGCTTCATCTGTGAATTTCACGACGGGTGCGACGGGCCCGAAGATTTCTTCTTTCAAAATTGGCGAATCTTCTAGGACCGACAACACGGTGGGCTGGTAGAAATAGCCGTCACCGTCGACTTTTTCGCCACCGGTCACAACTTCAGCACCAGCATCGACAGCTTCGGTGACCAGTCCGTGAATGTCCTCGCGGGCTTTGTCATCGATGATTGGGCCGACGTTGACGTCAGGATCGGTACCGCGGCCGATCCTGCGAGCGCGCATGGCTTCTGCGAATTTTTCTTGGAAGGCGTCCGCGACGCTTTCTTGAACCAAAATGCGGTTGGCTGCGGTGCAGGCTTCACCCATGTTGCGCAGCTTGGCATCCATTGCACCTTTGACGGCTTTGTCGAGGTCGGCGTCTTCGAAGACGAGCAGTGGTGCGTTGCCACCGAGTTCCATAGACGTGCGCAGCACGTTCTCTGCCGAATCGGCCATCAGACGACGACCAACCGAGGTGGAACCGGTGAACGACAGTTTGCGCAGGCGACGGTCTTTTAGCAGCGGACCGGAGATGGCCGATGCAGACGAACCGGAGACCACGTTGAGCACCCCGGCTGGTAGACCCGCATCCAGCATGGCCTGGGCGAAATACTGTGAGGTCAGCGGGGTCAACTGTGCTGGTTTGAGCACCATAGTCGAACCTGATGCAACGGCCGGCGCAACTTTACGAGTGGCCATAGCCAGCGGGAAGTTCCATGGGGTGACCAGCAGCGATGGTCCGACCGGTTTGTGCCGGACGATCATGGTCAGATTGCCTTCTGGCGTGTTGGCGAACCGTCCATAGTGACGAACGGTTTCTTCGGAGAACCAGCGCAAGAATTCAGCACCGTAATTAACTTCTCCGCGGGATTCAGCCAATGGTTTGCCCATTTCAAGGGTCATCAGCAGTGCGAAGTCGTCGGCGCGCTCCATCACGATATCGAATGCGCGACGCAGAATCTCAGCGCGTTCACGTGGGGCGGTCAAGGCCCATTCGGCCTGGGCTTCGTCAGCTGCTGTCAAAGCTTTCAGCGCATCATCAGAGTTTCCGTCTTGGATACGCAGGAGTTCTTTACCGGTGGCAGGGTCATACACGGGCAGCGTCTTGCCGGAAGACGCCTCAACCCATTCGCCGTTAATCAGCAGGCCGGTGGGAACGCGTTCCAGCAATTCTTGTTCTTGTTGTGCGCTGACAGTCACGGATACCTTCTTTCGATCTGTCGGGCGGGCACTGACATCGTGGTATTCGTCAGGCTCGTGCAGTTCAATTCGTCAATAAAATCTAACACGCAGACTTCTCTGGTGCCGCTAATTCCCCACTCTACGTAAGGTTGCGCTGACACGACACCACAGCATACCTCGCGGGCACTCTCATTGTGGGCGGTTTCAGCGTTTTGACAAGGTAGTACATTACCGTAATTTCAACATTCGTCGCGCAGATAATTGCCGCACGGCTTGTCGCGATCCAGATGATCGTTTGTACCGCGTTGCGATACTGTCGCTGCGCGTTCTCCTCGGTCAGCGGAAATGGAAAAACTATAGCTTCTCGGGCAGCGCGCCAGGAAGACACATCCCAGCGTCATAACTCCCACCACGACGAGTGTCATGAGAGCTGCGGCGAGTGTTTCAACTATGAGTGATTGGTTCGCGTGACGTTGGGCTGCAGCCGGTTGTGAATGGTCAGCTGCACGGCCTCAATAACACCGTGGCGCCGTCGTGACTAGCTTGCCATCTCAGCTTAGGGCAGCCCTCCTTGTGGGTGGTGAGTTTGTTCACCTTTCGATTCAAGCAGGTGGTTTTGCTTGACCTAAATCGAGTGTCTGCCGGTGCGCGGACTAGAATACGAAGCAATTGGAACAACACTCTTGTACCGTCTCACTGACACCTTGAACGTTTTGCAATAACCACTGCTGACGATCTGCCCGGATCGTCGTGATGCCCAACTCTCAGGAGGCTCGCGTGACCGAATGGTCCAAACCTCAACCGTCACCCCGCGTCGTTGTCCAGGCTGGTGCCCGTGTGCCAGCTGCGACTCCAGCAGCGCAGTCCGGTGATAAATGGGTTGAAGTTCCTACCGAATTCGATGCCATCATGCTGTCGTCATATGGTGGCCCCAATGGTCAAGACGACGTGATCCCATTTTTGCGCAACGTCACAATGGGGCGGAACATCCCGGACGAACGTCTCGAAGAAGTCGCAGTCCATTACCGCGAAAATGGCGGCGTCAGCCCCATTAACGAACAGAACCTCGCGCTCAAAGCTGCTATTGAAGAAGAGCTCAAGCGCCGCAACATTGATCTGCCGGTCTACTTTGGTAACCGCAACTGGGACCCGTATTTTACCGAAGCTATCTCAAAAGCCCATGAAGAAAATAAGGTAGCGGATCGTCCGACGAGAATTTTCGCTCTCGTCACATCGGCCTACTCGGCGTACTCTTCGTGCCGTCAGTACCGCGAAGACTTCGCGGATGCGCTGGAGGCACTGGATCTCTGGGATGACGTTCAGATCGATTCGTCCCGGACGTTTTTCGATCATCCGGGGTTTGTGAACCCGTTTATCGAAGGCACGCTGAAGGCCATCGCCGAGCTCAAAGAAGAGCACGAAGATCTCGACCTGACCAGCGACGTGGAAGTGCTGTTCTCTGCGCACTCGATTCCGATTAAAGACAACGCCCAGTCAGGCGAACCTGATGAACACGATTACGGCGAGGTTGGTGCCTACAAGGCGCAACACTTGGCCGTTGGTGGTTTGGTCATGGACGCCGTCAAAGAACAGTACGGCGTCGATGTGCCCTGGAAGCTGGTGTATCAGTCCGAATCTGGTCCGGCACACATCCCCTGGCTAGAACCTGATATTAATGATCATCTCGAAAACATCGCCGACCAGCGCAAGGCAGTCGTCGTGGTGCCCGCCACGTTCTTGTCCGACCACATGGAAGTCTGGTGGGATTTGGATATCGAGGCCAAAGAAACCGCTGACGAACAGGGCCTGGCCTACAAACGTGTTGCAACCCCCGGTGTGCACCCGCAGTTCGTGGCCGCCATGGTCGATCTCGTTGAAGAACGACTCAACGGTACTCCGGCGAGCGAGCGCAAGGCACTGACCACATACGGCCCCGGGTATGACGTGTGTCGTCCAGGGTGCTGTGAAGGGTCCGGCCCGCTGCGCGCCGCAATCGGTGGCCTACTGCCCTAACGACAATCTGCCAAACCGGTGGGGCTTGCGCTGTTTTGCAGCGTAGGTTCCACCGGTTTTGTGTTTCCTATCGGTCGGCTAGGGCAGCGTTATACAACTCGCGTGCCGAATGCCCGGTCTCTTGGGCCACCTGCCGGGTCGCGGTCTTGAGCCGGTCGCCTTCAGCCACCAACGTCTTCACTTGAGCTAGTGCCTGTTCAAAGGTCGCCGGGGCGGCTTGTTCCGCCGGGCCGACGACAATCACGATCTCACCCTTGAGCGTTTTCGACGTGGCCCAGTCGAAGAGTTCGGTCAGCGACCCGCGAGCCACTTCCTCGTGAAGTTTCGTCAGTTCGCGGGCCACCGCTGCCGCACGATCTGGTCCGAATGTTGCCGTCATCGTGTGCAGGGTGTCGGCAGTGCGATGCGGCGACTCATAAAAGATCAGGGTCCGAGACTCGCCCGCCAGCCCCGCCAGAACGGTAGCTTTCTCCCCGGCTTTGCGCGGCAAAAAGCCCTCAAACGCAAACCGATCCGTGGGCAAACCGGACAACACCAGAGCGGTCAAGGCCGCAGAAGCACCCGGGGCAACTGTTACCGGCACGTCAGCGGCGATGGCTTGTTGGGTCAGCCGATAGCCCGGATCCGAAATCGCCGGCATGCCCGCCTCGGGAACAAATACCACGTGTTGACCGTTGCGCACCGCCTCGATGAGGCCCTTGGCCGATTCGGTTTCATTATGCTCGTGATGGGATACGACGGTGCCCGAAAACTGCACACCGGCGGCCTGTAAAAGTTTATGCAGGGACCGAGTGTCCTCTGCGGCGATAATATCGGCGCGACGCAACACGTCTTTGACCCGATCGGTTAGGTCTCCCAGATTTCCGATCGGCGTGGCGGCCAGGGTCAGCCCTGTGTTCGTGGCGTGGTGGTCGGTTGCTGCTGAAGGTGCGTCCATCTTTCCATTATCCGTCGCTGCCCCCGGTACCATGGCCTGTGTGTCCACTACCCAACTGAGCAGCACAAAGCCGAACTGGCTGCAGTCCAAACCTGCCACGTTTTCCTTGGCGGGGCTTCAGGCTCGGCTGCTGTATCCCTCATACTCGTTGGGCACACTCGGCTGGGTACTGGCCGCCGTCATCACCATCGCCGCAGGATTGCTACGGTTCTGGAATCTAGCGCACCCGCACGAACTGATCTTTGACGAAACCTACTACGTCAAAGACGCCTATTCGCTGTGGCATTTCGGTTATGAACGTTCCTGGGGCGAAGACGTCGATGAAGCCTTTGCTGCAGGGCAGGCCGAACCCGAATCCGAGGCCTCCTATGTGGTCCATCCCCCGGCCGGCAAGTGGCTCATCGGGGCGGGCATGGCACTGTTTGGCTATGACTCTGGCTTCGGATGGCGTTTCACCGCCGCACTTGCCGGGACACTGTCGGTGCTGCTGACTTTCGTACTGGCCGCCAAGCTCTTCCGCTCCCTGTTCCTCGCGTCGGTGGCCGGTGTGCTGTTAGCCATCGAGGGCCATCACCTCGTCATGTCGCGCACCGCCCTGCTGGATATTTTCCTGATGCTGTTTGTTCTGGCCGCGTTCTGCGCACTGGTGGCCGATCGAACCTGGGGACGACGACGATTAGTCACCGAAGTCGCGACCCGGTATCAACGCGTGAGCGCGGCTACTGCGACCGAAGCCGATCGCAGCAGGTGGCATCAGACCATCACGTATGGCCCGTGGCTTGGCTGGCGTCCCTGGCGTCTCGCCGCCGGCGTCCTGCTGGGGATTGCGGTCTCGGTCAAACTCTCCGGATTGGCGTTTGTGGCCGCCTTCGGACTGCTGACCGTCTGGTGGGACGCCAACGCACGTAAAACCGCCGGCATCCGTCGTTGGTTACCCGGCGCAGTCGTGCTGGATGGGCTCTGGGCCTTTGCCTCAATCGTGATCGTCGGCGCGATCACGTATGTGGGCACGTGGGGCGGCTGGCTGGCCTCCTCGGATGGTTATTACCGCTCATGGGGTGCCGAAAACTCCACCTGGCTGCCGGACTGGTTGGCCTCACTTGTGCACTATCACGTCCAGTCCACGTCCTTTCACACTGACTTGGACAGCACCCATAACTATGCTTCGGCCGCCTGGATCTGGCCGTTTGCCGGTCGCCCCGTCTCGTTCTACTACCGCACCGACGACGATGGACTCACCTGTGCGGCAGAGCGATGCTCAGCGGCCATCCTCGACTTGCCCAACCCGTTGATCTGGTGGACCGGGTTGCTGGCCATCGTCGTCATATTCTTACGCTGGCTCATCGTGCGCGACTGGCGCGTGGGCGCGATCCTGGCCGTCTACGCCGCGGGGCAACTCATCTGGATTCTGTGGCCCGAACGGACGATGTTCTTTTTCTACACGGTCGCTTACGTCCCATTTCTCATCCTGGCCATCACGTATGTGGCCGGGCTGTGGCTGAGCAGGACCAGCCCGGCTGGCACCGGTTGGCGCTCGCGAACCAACGCCGTCGTGGGCATTGGCCTGTTCGTGTTGGCCGGGCTGGCGGTGAGCGCCTATTTCTTGCCGATCTGGACCGGAGTCCCGATCAGTTGGGACGTCTGGCATCATCGCATGTGGTTCCAATCTTGGATCTAACGTCGTAACCGTTACCGACCGCTTACGATGGCGGTATACTAGGCCGCGGTAATTTCAACCGTTTCGAAGGCAGGCCCCAGGTGCACGCTGCAACACCAGCTATCCAACGACTGGACCCCGAATCTAATCTCACCGATCTCGTGGTCGAACGGCTCGGTGCTCACCCTGCTCACCCGGTCTATGCGGTGCAAGACACCGTCGACGTCGACAACCTGTCCTGGACCGAAGTCACCGCGTTCGATTTCCTCACCCACGTACGCAACATTGCCAAAGGACTCATTGCCGCCGGCATCCAACCCGGTGATTTACTGGCCGTCATGTCGGGCACAAGTTATCAGTGGGCGCTCATTGACCAGGCCATTTGGTTTGCCGGCGCGATCTCGGTGCCCATTTACGAGACCTCATCACCGTCGCAGATTGCCCACATCCTGGCCGATTCCGGGGCGCAGAAGATTTTCGTCGCGGGTCAGACCCCGTCGCGTGCCGTCGCTCGGGCC
>Ga0209487_1003309_pt1 | contig 12684 bp, 17 predicted proteins | sample Poulit2012_FD_187524 | JGI IMG/M metagenome (GOLD analysis project Ga0209487, IMG submission 187524) | Agricultural soil microbial communities from Georgia to study Nitrogen management - Poultry litter 2012 (SPAdes) (version 2) | ecosystem: Environmental > Terrestrial > Soil > Agricultural land... | reverse complement strand
ACCTGAAATTGATGTTAAGTGCGTTTTCGTGTGTGCAGGATCGTCCCTCGCACCTGAAATCGTGTGAAAAGAGCCTTTTCGTGTGCGCAGGATCACGCCACACATCTAAACCCGCAATCTTTTTCCTATGTGTAATAACATGCCACGCATTTAAAGCTAATAACTATACATTTACTAGCGGAAAATCGCGACTAGATGATAAAAAGCACGATAACAATTACTTTAAAAAATCATCAAAAACTTAAGACGGGAAAATAGACACCAGAATAAAGAGAAAAGGAAATCCTCTAGAAATTATTGTATAATAGTACGTAATGAGATGTGGAGGCAAAAAATGAGCTCGATTATCGAATTTAAGGATGTTACTTTTCAATATGAAGAAAACGGCCCGAAAGTTTTAAAAAATATATCCTTTTCCATAAAAGCGAACGAAACGACAGCCATAATCGGTCATAATGGCTCAGGGAAATCGACAATTGCTAAGTTAATGAATGGTTTACTAGTTCCTCAAGAAGGGGAAATTTATATAGACGGAATTCAATTAACGGATGATACCGTTTGGGATATTCGCCAAAAAATAGGTATGGTCTTTCAAAATCCAGATAACCAATTTGTCGGAACGACGGTGCGCGATGACGTTGCCTTTGGAATGGAAAATCGCGGATTCCCCCGGCAGTTAATGGTCGAACGAATCGAAGAAGCATTACAGTCGGTGCAAATGGAGTCTTATGCCGGTCATGAACCGCATCGCTTATCTGGAGGACAAAAACAACGAGTCGCAATCGCTGGAATTTTTGCTCTCCAACCAAAAGTGATGATTCTCGATGAGGCGACGGTAATGCTCGATCCCATTGGAAGAAAAGAAATTATGGAGACGATAACTAAGCTTAGAAAAGAAGAAAACTTAACCCTTATAACTGTTACTCACGACTTAGAAGAAGTAATCCAAGCAGATTACGTCATCGTACTAAATGAAGGAAAAATTTATCAAGAAGGGACACCGGAAGAAATTTTAAAAGAAGGGGAAGCATTACGTTCAATCGGTCTTGATTATCCTTTTTCAGTGCAACTAGCAAAAGCATTAAGACAAAAAGGTTTGCCAATCGAAGACGACACGATAACACAGGAACAGCTCTTGGAGGCATTATGGACATTACATTCGAAAACGTAAGCTACACTTATCAATTGAATACACCTTTTGAACATCGTGCTTTACACGATGTCTCTTTTCGTATCCCGTCCGGCTCATATGTTGCCATTATCGGTCATACTGGTTCGGGAAAATCGACACTCATCCAACATTTAAATGGTTTACTTATCCCGACAAAAGGCCGAATCAAAATTGGCCCATATATATTAGAAAAGGAACATAAACAAGCGAATATGAAAGAACTTCGCAGTAAGGTCGGTGTGGTGTTCCAGTATCCTGAACATCAACTTTTCGAAGAGACTGTCGAAAAAGATATCGCTTTCGGTCCATTAAACTTTGGAATCGATGACGCAACGATTAAAAAGCGAATCAAAAGTCTATTACCAAAAGTCGGCCTCAATGAAAGCTTATTAAAGCGCTCTCCCTTTGAATTAAGTGGTGGTCAAATGCGTCGGGTTGCAATCGCAGGGGTACTTGCGACAAAGCCATCGATTTACGTCCTCGATGAACCGACAGCAGGATTAGACCCTCGAGGTCAAGAAGAGATGATGGAGCTTTTTTACCAAATTCACAAAACGGAAAAAGCAACGACAATCCTTGTCACACATAATATGGAAGACGCTTTACGTTATGCTGACTATATTATTATTTTAAATAAAGGAAAATTGTATATGGAAGGCACACCCGAGGAAATATTTCAACAAGAAGAAGCCTTACAACAAGTACAATTACAAGTGCCTCCATCGATACAATTTATTAAGCATTTTAACGAACGGTTCCAGACGAATATTCCATTAAAGAAACATTCCTTCGCTCAACTAAGTGAAGAAATATTTCAAACGATTCGAGGGAAGCGCGATGGGTAATTTCATGATCATTGGTCAATACGTACCGGGAAACTCTTTTATCCATCGGTTAGATCCAAGGACGAAAATTATTACAATCTTCTTCTTCGTTATTTTCGTCTTTTTTGCAAATAACGTCTGGAGTTATGCTTTACTTACGACTTTTACATTTATTGTCGTCATTACAACACGCGTACCCGTTCGCTTTATTATAAAAGGCCTGACACCCGTATGGTTTTTAATTGTCTTTACGATGTTGCTTCATCTTTTTTTAACGAAACAAGGTCCAGTCGTTTTTGAGCTATTTAATATAGCGATCCATAAAGGTGGAATTTTACAAGGACTTATTATATCTTTGCGTTTCTTTTTACTTGTATTGATGACATCGTTACTTACTTTAACGACAACACCAATCGATATAACCGATGCGATCGAAAGTCTTCTCAATCCATTAAAAAAAGTGAAATTCCCCGTCCATGAACTTGCACTAATGATGTCGATTTCGCTACGTTTCATACCGACATTAATGCAAGAGACCGACAAGATTTCAAAAGCCCAAGCATCCCGAGGTGTCGACTTTCGAACGGGACCTTTTAAAGAACGTCTAAAAGCAGTCATCCCTCTTCTTATCCCTCTCTTTGTGAGCGCCTTTAAGCGGGCGGAAGAATTAGCAATGGCAATGGAAGCCCGTGGATACCAAGGGGGAGAAGGTAGAACGAAGCTACGAGAACTATCCTATGCCCGTCGTGATTTGTTTAGTTTTATCTTATTTACGGCGGTTATTATTACACTATTTATCGTTAGAAATTAAGCGAGGGGTTGTATGGAAAAAATAAAATGCACCATTCAATACGATGGGACGGACTTTTCCGGCTATCAAATACAACCGAATAAACGAACGGTACAAGGGGAAGTTGAGCAAGTACTAAAAAACATACACAAAGGAACGCCAATTCGCATTCATGCATCTGGCCGAACTGATACAGGAGTCCATGCAAAAGGACAAGTGTTTCATTTCGAGACACCGCTACAAATACCATCTAACAATTGGAAAAAGGCTCTTAATGCGCAACTACCCGACGATCTTTATATTGCTCAAGTAGAAAAGGTTCCACCGTCCTTCCATGCCCGTTTTTCCGCTCTTGAGAAGGAATATCGTTACTACATCTTACTAACAGAGGAACCAAATATATTCCTACGCAACTATCGTTATCAAACGACGGACTATTTTAATGAAGAGTTATTGCAAGAGGCGTGTGAAGCATTTACAGGAACCCATGACTTTACTGCATTTAGTTCAGCCCGTTCAACAGTGAAAGGAGATAAAATCCGCACCCTCCACGAGGTTCGCTTTGAACGGAAAGATGATGAGCTAATCTTTATTTTACGGGGCGATGGATTTTTATATCATATGGTGCGAATCATTGTAAGTGTGCTTTTAGAAGCAGGACGGGGTGAAATAACACGGGAGGAAATTAACGAGATGTTTCACAGAAAAAACCGTGGCAATCACGGTTCACCTCTTCCGCCCCAAGGCCTTTATTTATGGAATGTAACCTATCCAGACGTAAAGGAAAATTAGATATATTCTATTGACAAAACCGATAAAAAAGGTTATTATGATGTATGGCAAATTTAGTCTAATCCATAATTAGCCCCGGAAACTAATTGTGTGAAAATAGATGAAATATGAGTATTTGAAATTTTGGAGGTAAAGAAAATGCGTACGACGTTCATGGCAAATGACGCGAATGTAGAACGTAAGTGGTATGTCATCGACGCTGAAGGCGAAAGACTCGGTCGTTTAGCAAGTGAAGTGGCAACACTTTTACGTGGTAAACATAAGCCAACATACACACCGCACGTTGATACAGGTGATCACGTCATTGTAATTAATGCAGAGAAAATCGAATTAACAGGTAATAAGTTAACTGACAAGATCTATCGCCGTCACTCAGGTTATCCTGGTGGCTTAAAAGAGCGTACAGCTGGTGAGATGCTAGATCGTCAGCCAGAAAAAGTAATCGAAATCGCAGTTAAGGGTATGTTGCCAAAAGGTTCCTTAGGACGTAAGATGTTCAAGAAATTACACGTCTATAGCGGTCCAGAGCATAACAACCAAGCGCAACAGCCAGAAGTATACGAACTTAAAGGATAAGTAAAGGAGGAAATACATTGGCACAAGTCCAATATTACGGCACAGGTCGTCGCAAAACGTCAACTGCTCGTGTACGTCTTGTACCAGGATCTGGTCGTGTGATTATAAATAATCGAGATGCGGAAGAATATTTCCCATATGAAACTCAACGTTTAATTTTAAGACAACCTCTTGTAGCGACGGAAACAGAAGGAACTTACGATGTCCTCGTTAACGTCAAAGGTGGAGGTTACACCGGTCAAGCTGGTGCGATCCGTCACGGAGTAGCACGTGCACTTTTAGAGGCAGACCCAGAGTACCGCCGCACATTAAAAGCGGAAGGCTACTTAACACGTGACGCACGTATGAAAGAACGTTACAAATACGGCCGTCGTAAAGCCCGTAAAAAAGGTCAATTCTCAAAACGTTAATCGAAACCTTATTATATCAACGTTTACAAAGGTTTTTTGGTTCGAGTTGCTTCTAAACTACTTGGACCTTACGATGAATGCAACCTACTCAAAGCACCGGCATCTTGCTGGTGCTTTTTTGTCATTAAAGTTCTCTGGAGAAAGTAATCTTGAAGGTATAGAAGTTAGATTCGCGGAATTATATTAACCATCATCACTTTCTGAGGCATATAATGGTTTAGGGAGGTTATTGTTAATACCTTCTATCGTCACCAGTATTCTGGTATTTAAATTAATTATATTTTGGAGTTTACTGGTATGAGACTGCTCCATTGTTCGTCTCTATTTGTTTAAAAAACTATAAATTATTTGTACATAATGTGTTTAGAGGATTTTATTGATTGGGTAAAAAGAAGGGAGTTCAATGTATAAGTGAATCAACAAAATCACTTATACAATGTAAAATGAAATATACTGTAGAATCTAATCTTAGGGTCAGACTCTACAGTATATTATTTAATGAATCTTAAATACTATTCTTCGCTAACAACTCATTTTCATGTTTTTTTAATAAATGAAGCTATATCGCCTCAGTTCTGTTTATTCTCCATCAGTGATTTTTTAAATAAAATTGTGCCTTTTTAAACATTCTAAATAAAATTGAAATCCTCTATCATTGACATCGTTTAAAACCATTTCTCTCTTAGGTAAACCGATAAGTGCTACTAAGTACGTAGTAAGATACTCGGAAATACCATACACTTTTGCATTAGTTACATGAAGACCATCCTCGGATTCCAATACAATTGAGAGCCTATACCCCTTGTTATGTTCGTCAATTAAATTGTTATAAGTAACTTCACTTTTAGGTACATCAATCGTTGTATTATCTTTACGTTCATCTATAAAAATTTTACTTTCTTCTGCGTTAAACAACTTATTTAATACTTCCGGATTCGTGATAGTAAATAACTTATAAATCTTTGTTTCATCCACTTCATCATCGTTCTTGTAATCATCCTTATGAATACTATATAACGGTATTTCAATTGCTTTGAATTTTTGTCTTAATATATTTTCGACAAATTCTTTCGTTGGGGGAGGTAATCTCAACTTTTTAAACTTATTAGCTAACTTCAGATAATCCATTTTTTTTTATTCATCCTCTCTTTTAAAATATTTATTGAGCTTTACCATAAAAAGAATGCATGTTAGGTTTTTTTCTATAAGGATGCCAATGATAGTATTTTCCTTTTTTATCTTTGTCTATTTCATGGAAAGGTGTACCATGTGGATTAGCTCCTTTTGCAACCGCTTTTGCTTGCGTTTTAGAAACTGACCATACATCTTGTGACTTCTTTGCTCTTGTAATTGCTGCTGAAGTTGACAATCCCTTTCCAATGTATAGTTTTCCATTAGATTTAGATATAACTGCTGCGAAATGATTATATTGTTTCTTTTTCTTATTTTTGTTCACCTTTGGAATTGCCTCTGATGCTACTATATAAGCTGCTCCTGCAACAACAATCACTGCTGCTGTCTTTGCTAATGCAGAAAACAATGAGGCAGAGATTGCAATTCCTAATGGAATCGCAGGCGCTATTAAAGCAGTCGCTTTTGTTGAGTTGTATGTATGTTCATCACCTGTTTCAGGATCCACATAGGTAAAGACAATCCTACCACTGTCTAAGTAATTGATGGTAATTTCATATTCATCTAAATTTCCTTCTTCGTCCCACGTACTTAATTCAACTGTTGCATCTTCCAAATTTAAATCCACATCTATAGTAATTTCTTCCTCATCATTAGTCTCGTAAGTTGCTTCAAGGCTTATTTCATCTTCATTTCCTTCAACTTTTTCTAGTATAATCTCCTCATCGCTTAACTTTTCTTCAATTTCTTCTGTAAGATCTTCCGAAAAATCGCTATATACATTAGACGGCATGACTTTTGTTATCGCAAACACAGGATTTGATACAAGTGTGTTAGTTATTAATAAAGCAATAATAATTGATAATAATGGGGTCTTTTTTATATGCATCCTCCCTCGTATTTAATTTGAATGAACCCTTTACCAATTTATTAACTGGTTCTAATTTCTTTGAAGAACAACGTAAATAGTCGTCCAAATTATTATTGTTTTGAAGGATAAGCGAGAGAATTCCTGTAGCATACGCTGTGGCAAAAGAAGTCCCACTTTGTAACTCCAATTCTTCATGATGATTTATTACTGGCACATTTACTCCAGGGAATACATAATCTATCTTTCCGCGAGCGGAATGACTATACAGCTTTAAATTTTCATCTACTGCTGAGATTGAATAGACGCCTTCGTACTTTGCAGGGTACTCTACTGTAAGACCAAATGTATTTCCTGCAGCAGCTACTACCACTATATTGCTAGATAAAGCCTTATAGATTACTTGTTCCAAAGATTCATCGGCATCTGAAACACCAAAACTTATATTAATGATATCCACCTGTTCTCTATTGCCCACTCAATTCCTTTAACAATATTTGACACTTCCCCAATACCCATTTCATTCAATACTTGTACATCATAGAGTTCGGCATATGGATTCACTCCTGAAATAGTATATTCGTTAGGGGAACTAGAAATAATACTTGCAACCATCGTACCATGACCCAATTGATCATTTGTTAGTGTAGAATTCGAAAGAGTATTATATCGGTCTTTGACCTTACCCTTTAAAACAGATATATTGTCATTAATACCACTATCTAGCACTGCAATTTTTATAGAAGGCTTCTCTAGGTGATATGAAATTCTCCGATCTGGAAATAAAGCACATAATGCCCAATTTTTCACACAATCATCTTCTAAAATAGCAATTTCTTCTGTTGATTCTAGCGGGACTGTTTTGTCAGGATATGAAACTACTATTGTTAAAAGTAACAGTAACAAAGAGAAAAAAATTAGATTATAAAATTTGCAAATTTTACAAATAGCTACATTTAACACCTTCTTTCCCGTAATTTTGTAATAATTATATTTACTTTATATTATATGTCAATATAATCTTTTGGAATTGAAAGCACTTATAAAAGAATTTATAAATTAAAATCTAAAGATGGTCAGAATCATAAGATACCGATTAAATATGATACATTTTTTGATGATGAGATGCTTTCAATTCTGTTTTCAGCAATACAACAAACTCAAAAGCCTTTTATTACAAGGTTATTAAAGAAAACAAAAGAGTATAAAAGTATAGGAAAAGTTGTCTACTTTAATGCACCAATTGCTGTGCCAGGCACAGTAGTTATTCATTTATAGGTGAGTGAAACATGCAACAACCAACCTTATAGCTACACAAGACGAAAGTGGATGATTTGATTTTAGTTGTGAGGGTTGTCGGACACTGTTTTATCGGTTCTGAAGCTAGGAGGGAAAAGATGAAGCAAGAAACGTTTAAAGACAGTGAAATGATAGAAGATAATCATAAAATGTGTGTCTATGCCGATCAATTAAAAGAGTACCTGGATGCAGGTCGACAAACATTTGACTTGCCTCTTGATCCGCGCGGGACGTCGTTTCAATTGAGTGGGTGGCAGGATTTAAAAGAAATTCCTTATGGAGAAACATGTACATACACCGACGTTGCGGAGAGAAGCGAAATACTGGAGGTGGTTCGAGCGGTAGCTTTAGTGATTGGCAGAAATCTAGTGCTCACCGTTATCCTGTGCCATTGTGTTATCCGGAAATATGGAGATTTATCCGGTTTCCGGGAAGGTGTACAGTTGAAAGAAGCGTTATTAAAGTTGGAAAAAGGAACGCTATACGTAAGACAATAGTCAGATATATTTTACTTATCCATTAGTTCTTTATATGGAACCGACGTATCGACTTAGTTATTATTAACCAACTTTACTAGAAATGGCATATAGACGATTGAAATAGCAAAACCCTTTTGATAGAATCTAAGCATGAAAATGACCTGTTATGTGATTAAATAACTAGTATTTGTTATTTTAAACCCGATTAGATAAGGGAGGAAAACTTTGTTTGCGTCAATTTCTATTAGAAGATACGACAATCTGCATCAATGAAGTAGACTTGAAAAATGACATATACATGTCGGTGACGATTGGGGCCGGATTTGCTCCGAATTTGATCCGCGTTAATAAAAATAATTTATCCATCGGCCGCGCTGCAGCGAAGGTGTTCGGGAATTACATTCAATCGAAAATGGAGAAAAAATACGGTATCCAAATAACATGTGCCGTTTCGATGCGTGCGACGAATTTCATTTGGAAAACGACAACATCAGAGTATATCGAAGAACTACAGTGGATTGTAAATGAACTGTACGTTGCAGAAATCGATGAACAACTGTTATTATCCGAAAAGCAAGCGACGATTGAACGATACAAAGTGAATTATAAAGATCTCGAGTTCCGGGGACGGATGAAAATGCTTGAGTTTTCCCATCAACATAAAGCCTTTCAGCTTGATGAACTTTCACAGGATTTATTGGATGTGACGGTGGAAACTGTGCAGACAACGAGAAAATATATGTTCGTCCCGAATAACACATTTATATTTTGTCACGGTCAAGCGGATGAAAAACAATTGAAGCGACTGACAATCCCAAAGATTACCAAATACGAGACTACATATTTATTCGACGTGAAAAATTATCATTTTCTGCAAGATCAAGAGTATATGAAACAGAGTAAAGGAGATTATTGGTGTGGCGGTATGAAGTTTGAACGGAGTCCAATTTTGACGGACTTGGCAAAGGAATACGTCGTTTTGAATATCATTGCAGACATTATGCTGAAGGGCGCTTACCTGGTGGAAGTAGATCCAATTGAAACGAGTATCATCTATAATCAAAAAGGCCCCAAACAGAAGGACGCTTTCAAACAATTGATTACAGAAGAAAAAGTACTTGAAGCTAAAAAAAGGATCTATCAAAAATTAGATCGAGAACTGCTAAGTGAGCCTGAGCAACTTTTGGAGAAAGTCGGTAGATTGTCTGCGAACCAAATAGACTTTTTTACGTGTTTATCGCATTTGGAACAACTGAATGCAAATGATATACTGCAGTTTTTAGAGATGAGGGATTACAGAATACGGGAAGGATTTGTATGCTATTACAAGGAGGATAAAGATTATGTCGTCTCATGATATTTTAATTAATCCGAAACAATTTATAGCAGAAGTGGATGAATTTAAAGGAACAAGCGCAGAGATATCCGCGGTAAAATCAGAAGATCTTTTAAATGTAAATGAAAAAACGATTTTAAATTCCATGGATGAGATGATTGCCATCATTAGTATGTTTCAAAGTATTATAGATCAATATATAGCATTGGCGAATAAAGATGTAACGGAAATGTATTCACTGAAAGAAAAATGGGTTACAAAAGATACGAATTTATCAAATGAAATAGGTGGGACAAAATAAATATGCCTAGACTAGTAAATGATGAATTAACTACATTAGTGGAAAAGTTATCTACCTATAAAGAAAATTTGTCTACATCGGTCTACGAGCAATATAAGACAGCATTGGTACTTTCCCAAACGATTAATCTTCGAGGAAAAGCTGGCGATGCATTGAAACAGTACATCAATGTATCCCATATCAACTTGACACAAAAAATTATTAATGTGATTGCAGAAATTACGGAAGTCGCGGAAAAAATGAAAAATGACTTTTCCAACTTTGAGACGGCGTCAAATGGTATTGTAGGGTCAGGGACATTAGATAATGTCCGTGATCAAATAAAAAAAACGAATGATCGTTTTACGGAAATTGACGATACGGCAGTCCAATTGCTTTACAGGGCCTCAGAATTCATCAGCACGACAAGCTTGGGGACGAGCGCTGTCACTGGGGCTTATACAAAAATATTTGACCATGTAGAAAATACGAAGACAGGTTTGGAAGAAACAGACAACAATTTAAAAGGGTTGCTTGAAAAATTAACTTCTCGTGTTTTTGAATTACAGACTCATATTTTTGAATTAAGTGAAGTTTTTCGTGATAAAAATGGGATCAAATATAGTAAATTAAATGAGATTCCTAATCGAGACTGGTACACTGTAGAAAGTAATCATGCGTTTCAAGAAATGCAGGAAGATGACCCATTTGTATATAACACTGGTCATACTTCGGTGGCGGAAGGACAGTGGGTAGCGGGAACGAGTGATACGAATTACATTACGACCTCCGGTTATGTTGTAGGTGCAGAAGGGGAAATAACTCAATCCGGTTCTTTTTTCAGTAATACGAATCCATATACAGTAGATCGTCAAGGGGAAGCTGCAGTACTAAGTGCAAATGTACAAGGGGAAACGTTAGGAGGATATGGAAAACTGGATGGTTCCGGCCGGGTATTAGGTGGAGGTGGTAATTTTCACTTTGGACCTGACGGTGTTGATGCTGAAGGAAAAGTTGTGGTCATCGAAGCGGAAGGGACGGCCATGTTGGGAGAAGTTAATTTTAATGGCTATGTTTCCGGACATGCGGAAGCACTAACTGCGAAAGGGCATGCACGTTTCACATTACCTGAAGACCAGGATGGCGATTTTAAAATTGGCCTCGGAGGAAAAGTGGATGTGGCATCAGCAGGATTTGAAACGGGTATTTCCTTATTTGAGGTCGATAGCCCGGGCTATTCTTATAATGATGGAACACATGAAAAGGTTTCTATGCTTGGGATAGAAGGTGGCGTCAATGCCGGTTTACAGTTTGGTGCTGGATTCGATATCAAAAGCGAGACAGTCTATTCAAATGACTTTTTAAATGTTCGTGCAAACGAAATAAATGTTGATTTGAAGTTATTACTTGGATTGAAGGCTTCGGTAGCTGTTCCTACCCTACAGTTGAAATGGCCATGGTAATATTGATGGAGGAGGCGTTTTCAGATGGGTGAAAAAATTGAATTGCAACAACAATATTCCGCCAAACAATCCGAACTGAATGTATGTTATAGACAAATCACCTCTTTAGAAGACAAGATCAGTCAACTTGAAGCGTTGAAAAAGGAATTTGTACAATTGAAAAGTGATGCAAATCAACTGAAGCGAGATTTAACGATGGAGACTCTCCAAGTACATGAATATTGGCAGGGACAATTGTTTGAGGACTATCAAAACTTGCTTAAGACTAATTTAATCGATGAAGGGATGAGTTCCTACATTAAAAACATCGATACAAATTTAGATGCCCTTAATGATGAATTGATGCGGTTACAAAATGAAGTGTATCGAACAGAAGGAATTATTGGAGGTATTAAAGCATCGCTAAATTGGTTGTCGACTAAAATTGAAAATTTGATAAATTAGTGATTTAGAAGGAGATATACATGGGAAAAATAAACATCGTATTAGCAAAAGCCCATCAAGCCCATATTGAACAGCCTGACATTCAACGTGAGGTTCAAGACATTCAACAGTTTTTCAATGAGAGAGATTTTTCATATAAACAAGATACAGTTAACTTTGTATTAATTAGAGGCTTGTATTCTCATTTAGAACGAGTGTTGACGATCGTTGGTGTTTTCGTGAATAAGACGGAACATGTTATTTGTGGATTAGAGACAGATATTTCATTCAAAGTAAAAGACTATCCTGAAGCAAGGTTGGGGGGAGTCTCTTTGCAGTTACCACCGGCGTTCTTAGGAGAAATCAAACCGGATGAGGGATTCATCTTACATATGAAAGTCCAAGTTCAAGGATTGCCAAAAGAAAAGAAAGTATACGAAGCAACAGAACTAGCAGGTGCTTTAGCAAATCTAAAGATTGCTCATCCAACCGAATGATACGGTTTATAGCATAGAACTCAATTTAAAATGGAGGAGAAATAGTGATGAAAAAAATAGGATTTTTGCTACTGACGCTTTTACTGATCGTATCTGCAGCATGTGGCAAAACAGATGAAACAAATGAGAATGCAACAGATGGAACAGCAGAACCAGTAGGAGAACAACAGGAAAATAATGAGCTAGAAGAAGCGGATGAAGACGAAGGCACATTGACATTACAGTTGTTGAGACTCGATGAAGAGAACGGTGTAACGATCGAAGGACATAATATTTACAGTGAGTTGGATCAAATCGTAAAAGATAACCCGGATATGGGTGAGGACAATGATTTCAGTGTGTTCG